>MDSX01037656.1_pt1 | contig 10500 bp, 25 predicted proteins | sample 811141 | NCBI WGS metagenome assembly MDSX01 (sample SAMN05326642, study PRJNA326480) | marine metagenome | isolation source: seawater | place: Atlantic Ocean: South East | collected 2010
AACGTGGGAAGGGGTGCAAGTGTTTAAATTTATTTTAGTAATGCGGTGAGGCGGAGCGGGAGCGGACACCCTAACAACAGCCGACCAGCCACGCAAAGCGGGAGCGGTAAAGCGGAGCGGTAGCGTATGCGGTGCGGGGGTGGGTGCTACGTCATACCGCCAGAAAAAAAAGCTAAAAAGTTTGGAGCGGGTCGATTGAAACAAGATAATTTTTTTTTAAAATTTTCGTTTTCGGTTGGGGGGTGGGGTGTGTATAGTATAGTATTACCCTCTACTTCTTAATATCTAATAATTTTTTATTATCTTTGTAAAATCAACAATTAAAAAAAAAGTTATGAGTCACTTTAAAGGAATGACACCGAGACAAGAAGGTTATACAGTAAAGAACGGTAGGTTAATTAATTTAGCACCAGATGGAATGACAGGCATTGCAAGAGCTGCGTCAATGAAGCGAGCTGTAAAAGCTGATCGTAAGGTAAACCAAATAGCAGAAGCTATTGAGATGACTGAAAACAAAAAGAATTTTAGACAATTATATTTTTAAACTTGATTCCCATTGTTCTGTTTTGATTAAGTTTAGGAAGAGGTTTCGATAAGAGACCTCTTTTTTTTTTACATATATATTTTGTTTTGTAAAGATTTTTTATATTTTTATACTAATATATTACTATTATTATATTTTAATGACAGTTTTAATGACAATAATAAATATATAAATAACTAATAATAAGATAGTTATAAATAAAATGACAGAAATGACAGTTTTTAAGTAAAAAAAAGTAATAGTAAAAATATATATATAGTAAAATTTTCTATAGCTCAAAAAGGGAGAGCAAAGTTGTCATTCCGTCATTATCGTTTAGCGACAGCAAATGCGGTTGCATCAAATAATTTTCGTATATTTGTAGGGAATCTAATTTAATTTTAAATCATATGTCAAAACAGGGCTACATTCCAAAAGATTTACATTTCGATAAATCTGGTAGAGATAAATTAATAAGCGGTATCTCTCAAATTTCAAAAGCAGTAAAGAGTACATTAGGCCCAAGAGGAAAGACAGTTGTTGTAGAGTCACCTGAACATATGCGAGGCATGACTGTGACAAAAGATGGCGTTACAGTAGCAGCATCAATCTTCTTAGATGATCCAGTAGAGAATCTTGCGATTCAGATAATGAAAGATGCGGCTGAGCGTACAGCTAATTCAGCTGGTGATGGAACAACTACAGCTATTGTTTTGGCAGAAGCTTTTGTAAAAGCAGGGAATGAGTGCATTGACGATAGTCATAACACATCAATGGTTGTTAGACACACTAATGCTTTGGTTGAACAAGTTGTAAATACGTTAGAGAAAAATTCAAAAAAGATTACGGACAATAGTTTGTTAGATGTTGCTAAGATATCTGCTAACAATGATGCGGTAATAGGGGAACTAATTTCGGAAGCCTACAACAAAGTTGGTCGTGATGGAATAGTGACCGTAGAGAAATCACAAAACCATAAGACTTACGCAGAGGTTACCAATGGTATAAAAATAGATAGGGGGTATACTTCCAATTTATTTATAAATAATCAAAAGAAAGACGAGTGCGTATTAGAAGATGTAAAGATTTTAGTATGTGATCAAGAGATAAGTAATATTTTACAAATCGAATCGGTACTCAAACCGATCATACAAAATAACGAGAAGTTATTAATAATAGCAGACTGCGGTCAAAACGTGATAAACACTTTTGCAGCCAACGTAGTTAGAAACAATTTGAAGCTATGTAATATTGCACCGCCTTCGTTCGGTTACAAAAAGAATGAACTGATGCAAGATATAGCAGCAACTGTTGGAGCTAAATACTTTTCAGAGCAAACGGGAGATGACCTTAGCCTATTAAGAGCTGAGGACTTAGGTTTTGCTGATAAAATTATTATTGGCAAGACAACTTCCGTATTAATTAAAAATGCAGAACCGACTGAAGAACTTAAAAACCGCATAGGCGAGCTTAGAGTACAGCAAGAAAATACTACAGACCCAGTGTCCCGTAAATTTATTGACGAGCGTATAGCAAGCTTAGCTGGAGCTATAGGCTGTATTTACGTGGGCGGTAACTCAGACGTGGAGCAGAAAGAAAAATTTGACCGAGTCGATGACTCGGTGTGTGCTGTTCGATCAGCTTTAGAGGAAGGGATTGTAGCTGGTGGAGGTATAGCATTATACAATGCCAGTAAAAATATTCCAGGAAGTAAAATGTGGCAAGGAGATGCAGACTATGAAGTTGCACTTAAAATAGTTAAGAATGCTCTTTGTCAACCCTTAATTCAAATTCTAAACAACGCAGGAATTAATCCGAACGACATCATAGAGCAGATAAACGACAAGAATACGAAGAACTATGGTTTTGATGCTAAGAACGAAAAGTTTGGTAACATGCTAACTATGGGAGTTATTGATCCACTCAAGGTTACAAAGAATGCATTATTAAATGCAAGTAGTGTTGCTACTACAATTCTATCAACTAATGCAATTGTAACTCACAAAAGAATAAATCAAATATAATATGCAGCCAATAGGTAAATACATTGTAATCACAAAAACAGAAGAAGAAGTAAAAACACAGTCAGGTATATTATTATCATCTGAAGATGTAGCTTCTATGAGATATCAAAAAGCTAATGTAGTAAAACCAGGGACTTTAGTGGATACCATTAAAGAAAATGATAATATATACTATGATAAAGCTGCAGGACACTCAATGTTGATTGATGATAAGCTTTATACTGTCATTAGTGAAAGAGATGTAGTTGTAGTTATTTAATTCTGTTCCCTTATTTCTTTATTTATTTTTAGCATATACTGTCTAAAAACTTTATCTCTGAATTTAACATCGTGTTTAAATACAGGATTGTTTACGTAGTTTTCAGGAAACTCTTCACCATTTAACTTTCCATATACGTTATTCACTAAACGTTTTGCTTTATATGTTAATTCATACATAGCAGCCTCTTTACCTTTTTTCTTTCGCCATTGATGTATCCAACCTTGTTTTATTAAAGTATAAAATTTATTCTTATTCCAGCTCATTAGTTTTTGGTATTCTTCAAACTTTGTTTTATTAAACAAGTGTTCACTGTATAGAAACAACATCATTTCTAAATCTTCAGTACTAATATTATATTTTCTTTTTGCCCAGTATTTAATTACACGCCAGTATTTAAGATAATCATGCGTAGGTTGTTTACGTGAAGTATTGCGAACTGAGACGCTCATAAAAAAGTAGATTTAATTTGTTATTTTTGTAAAGATACAAAAGTAATGCAATGAGGAAAGAGAACGTAAAAAAAATCATTATTCATTGTTCCGCAACAAGAGAAGGAGATGATTCTATCAATGCTGAGGTTATAGATCGGTGGCATAAAAAAAGAGGATGGAAAGGAATAGGATATCATTTTTTGGTTTTAATAGATGGTTCTATTGAAACTGGACGAATGATAGATAAGTGCGGTGCGCACACTAAGGGGTTGAACTGTAGTTCAATCTCAATTTGTTATGTGGGAGGAGTAGAATCTGAAAGAGATTCAAAAGGTAAGTATCCTGCAAAGGATACAAGAACACCAGAACAAAAAGAAACAATGTTAGAATTATTGCATGTGTTACGTAAAATGTATCCAGAAGCAAAAATTCATTCTCATCGAGACTTTGCCGCTAAAGCGTGTCCAAGTTTTGATGCAACAACAGAGTATTGTAATATATAAACCATAAAAATAAAATTATGCCAGATCCAGTAAAAAAGAAAACTAAAAAAAAGTTATCTAAAAAAATGATAGCAGCATCTCGAAAGAGTGCGGCTCAATTAAGAGTATTAGCACGTGCTAAAAGAGCTAAACGAAGTGTTGCGAAACCAAAAAAGAAAGTAATGACTAATGCAGAGGTTGGGTCAGCAGCAGGAGCGGCTCGACTGAAACGAAAAGCTGGACAGCAAGCTGGAAAACAAATGACTCGATCACAATATGAGAAAGCGCAATTAAAGAAAGCTAAGAAAAAAGGTGTCAAGAAACCAATGAAGCCAAAGAAAAAATCGATAAGAAGAAAAATGTATTAAGCTATGCCAGATCCGATTACTAAAAAAGTTAGAGACTCCTTAAAGAGGGTAAAAGTTAGAAAAAAAATTGTAAAAGATTCTACAAGTAGAATGGCTATGGTCAATGTCTTAAAAAAAGAATTAGGCAAAGAAAAATACAATATGATTAGAACTAAAGATGTTAAGAAAGTCAAGCTAACAAAAAAACAAAAGCAATATATTAGTAGAATTAATCGTTTAGCTAAATCAGAACAAAAGAATAGAAGAAAAATTAACGACAATCCAAGAAAAAGATAAATAACGATGGCAGATAAACCAAAGAAAACCGCTTTAGCAAGGATGTCTTATAAAAAGCAACAAAAACAATTAGCTAAATGTGTTGCAGCATCAAAAGGCAAAGGGAAAAAATGTAGTATTAAAAAAACCCAAAGACTTAAAAGAAACTTAAAAAAATTAGACCTTACTGGAAAGACAGGTGTAAGAAGAACAGTAGATAAAGGTGTAAAGGTAGCTGACAAAGTAGCTAATTCAAAAACTGGTAAAATAGTTGGCGGAGCTATTAAGCTTGCTAAAAACATAAAAAACCTTAACTACAAAGAAATTCCTAAAACAATTTCTTCTACAGTTAAAAACGTTAAGAAAGCCAAATCAGTTATTAATTACAAAAAAATATTAAAAAAGAAAAAAAAATAATAAAACTAAAAAGTAATAATTATGCCAGATCCAAAAAGAAAAAAAGTAAGACAGAGAGTTTGTAGTAAAACAAAAAACGGTAAAAGAACTTGTAGATACGTTATGAGAAAAAGAACCCGTAAAGAACTCAAAGCGTATGACGCAATGAAAAAGCAAAATGCAAAAAGTAGATCAGGTTTCGGAAAACTAAGTGATCTTGATATCACAAGTCCAGCACCTATAGAAAGATAAGTTATGGCAAAATGTGAATATAGATATGATGGTAAGATACATACAGCTGAAACAAAAAAGGCGTGTGCAAAACTAAAAGTGGGATATCAGAAATATTTGAAAGATAATGATATGGATAACGCTGAATCACGCTTGAAAAGAAACAGATCTCTTGTAAGGGGAGATGATTTCCAAGAAACGAAAAAAAAGAAAAAAACCTCTAAAGTAGTTTCATCTATAACAAATGCTATTAAAGCAAGGAAAAAAAGAAAACAAAATAAAAGAAATAGTAAAAGAACTTACAATCCGTACGATTAATGGCAGGGAGAACAAAAAAGAAAGGAAATAAAATTTGCCCAGCTGGTATAGCGTGGGCTAAAAGAACTTTTGACAAATATCCGTCTGCTTATGCAAACATGGCTGCAAGTAAATATTGTAAAGACCCTAATTATGGCAAGAAAAAAAAGTAAAAAAGAATACAACAAAATAGGATTTAGAAACAAAGATGTCGATAGGTTTGGTATGCTTAGTGTAAAAGCAGGAATTGACAACAACCCTGGTATTACTAAAGCAGACAGAATAGCTGGAGCAACTATGAAAAAGAAAAAGTAATGCCAATAAAAAAGAAAAATAAAAAAAAGCCAGCAAAAAAGGGATCTACTATGCGTGTTAAAAGCACAATGAAAGAGTCTACTAAAGAAAAAGGCCAAAAAGGAAAGTACAAAAGTAAACTTGTAGAAAAATCTTTAAAGACAGGTAAGGATGAGATGTCTTCGACACGAGAAGTTATAAAAGAAAGAGGACAAAAAGGCACATATAAATCCAAAACAAAATTTATTAAAAAAAATAAAGATGGATCTCATACAGTAACTAACATTAGAGAAAGAGGTGAAAAAGGAAGAGTCACTGTAAAAAAATTAAAAAATAATGTTATAGGAAGAATGAGAGCAAAATATATTCAGGGAAGAATGGTAAGAAGGTATAAAAGAAAGTAATGGGTGAATTAAAAAAATGGCGTGATCAAAACTGGGTTCGTATCGGTACAGACGGTAAGATAAAAGGGCCTTGTGGAACTTCTAAAAACAAGAAGAATCCTGATCGCTGTTTACCTATGGCTAAAGCCAAAAGACTATCTCAAAGAAAGCTTGCCGCTACAGCTCGGAAGAAAAAGAAAGCAGGTGCAAAAGGAAAACAATTTGTTAGAAACATAAAAGGAGTAAGATAAAATATTATAAAAAATCAAAATGGCAGTTAAAGATAAAAGAAGTAGATTACTAAGAAAGGCAGCAAGAAAAAAAAGACAAGCTCAAAAAAGAAGAGACAGAGGCTGGCCTCAAGCAGCAAGAAGAAGTGAGCTTGAAGCATATGAACTAAAAAGAAAAGCAAGAGATACTTGTGGAAGAGGTCGTAGATCTGTATATAATGCTGCAGGAAAAAAAGTAGGCTGTAGAGTTGTAAAAAAGAGAAATGCTTAAGTAATGCCAGAGCCAAAAAAGAAAACTAAAACTGTAAAGTTTAGAAGAAAAAAACATCTTAGAAATCTTGAGCGAAATAAATCAGGAAGAAATTCTACTGTAGTAATGGCAACATATACAGGAGAAACAAAAAGAACAGGTGTAAAAACTTTAGGCGGAAGACGAGCAAAAGTAACAAAACATTATGCAGCTCCTACAATTACATTCAAAGGTAAGGAGAAGGCAAAAAAACAATCATTTAAACAAGCATTAGAGGCAGGTGAGGTTTATGAGTTTAAGTCAAAAAAAAGAGCGGCGAATTTTGCGTGTGGATCATGGAAAAAAGGTAAATCTAAATTGACAAGAAGACAACTAAAAGCTTGTAGAAAAAAAAATAAAGGTTAATGGCAAAACCAAGACAAGGAAAAGCAAAAGTTAAAATAACTGCTTCTGGAAAGAAAGTAAGTTATGGACAAGCAGGTAAAGCTAAAGGTGGTGGCCCGAGAGTAAGGCCAGGAACTTCTAAAGGCGATTCATATTGTGCCAGAAGCTATGGAATAAAAATGGGTTTACCTATTGGTAAGAGAAATGATCCTAATACACCTAATAATCTTTCACGTAAAAGATGGAAATGTGTTGGTAAAAAATCTAAAAAATAATATTATTATATTTGTATAAAATTAAAAGTTATGAAACAAGGATATAATTCAAGACTTGATGAGTCTTTAGGTTCAAAAAATGGAAAGAAGTCTCAATCTTATAAATCAAGAAGAGATGAAAGTAAAGGCATGTCTAAAAAAATGTATGGACATTCTTACGGAGGAGATCATTCTATGAGCTACGAACACCAGTGTATAAAAAATGGCAAAGTACATGCGCATTTAGGAAAGCTTATTAAAAAGTAATGAGCAAAAAAAAGGGATTTATACAAGATGTCTTTGCTAAAGCTAAGAAAAAAGGTACATTAGGAAAATGTACTGGTAAAAAACTTGGAAGTAAAACATGTCCTAAAGGTTCTAAAGCATATAATTTTGCTATGAATCTTAAAAATATGAGAAAGAAAAAATAAACTTAAATTAAATATAATGGCGAAAAAGATTTCAAAAAAGAAAGTTGCTTCTCCAAAAAAAAAGGGAGTAAAGAAAAAACCTGAGGCAATAGTTGCAACTAATTCAACAGTTCAATTTGTTCCTTATGTAAAAAGAAAAACAATATACAACACCTAAAAAACTATGGGAAAATTATTTGTAAAATTAGGAATCTGGATGCAGAACGTATGGTGTAAGTTTCAATGTAAATGGAATTGGTTAATATCTAAATTAATATTTGAAGTAGACCAATGTCCAGTTTCACAATGCGTTTGTAAACCAAGTTCAAGTCAAGGAATACCTGAAGTAAACATGCCTGATCCAGTAAACATGGGTGGCAGCCTTGAAGAAGATGACTATTATAAGAACAGTAAAGAATTAAACAAATGAAATCAAGAGGATTAGGTGATTCAATTCATAAAGTAACAAAAGCAACAGGGATACACTCTGCTGTACAAAGAGTAGGAAAGATAATAGGAAAAGACTGTGGTTGTTCTGAAAGACGTGATAGTTTGAATCGAAAGTTTCCTTATAAAAGATAATTAGTAAAAGAGATTTTTAACCCTCAAAAAAAATAAAATGGCATACCCAAAAATTACCGTAAACACAGGATTATCATTAGAAGTGATAGCCAGTGACACACTACCAATACCATCACCAAGTCTACCAGTATTATCTGGAACAACTACAGCTGCTACTGCAGATAAATTAGTAGATGTAGGAGCGGATTTTAGCAACGTTAATGTAGGTGATATAGTTTATAACACAACAGATAATACTTCAGCCTCAGTAGTAGCAATAGATAGTGCTACTATATTAGAAGTAAGTGCTGATATATTTACTTCTCCAGAAGCATATACTATATTTTTAGGCGGCCCTAACGGTTCGTCAAGAATAGATTCTTCTGAAGGATGTTTATTATACGTTGGTAGCAGCGAAGCATCTATGGATGTAGCAAAATCATTTGTAGATGTAAAAGTAAAAACAACCGCTGGAAGTATAGTTACATTTAGTAATTTTCCAGTAGGCGGATATTTACCAGTTCAAGTATTACAATTGTTTGCTACTGGTACAGATGCGGCCGCAGATAATAATTGTATAGCAATTTGGTAATATGGAAAAGACACAAAACAATTCTTGGTCAGACGAATTAGTAATAACCTACACATATGTGGAAAATAAATGAATAACTGGATGTCAGATATAAAATTATATGTACTTAATGCAGGAACTCTTGCATTATCTTTCACAAACCTTGACATGATTTTAAAGTTATTATTATTAATAGTCAGTATAGGTTACACAATAAATAAATGGTGGTTACTTCAAAAAAAATACGATCAAGACAAATCAGATAAATGATCGTAAAAAATGCCAGACAAAAAGAAAAAAAAATTTAAAGATACTGCCTTCGGAAAAATTTTACTGGGAGCTGCTCATATAATTAATCCTGCTTTAGGCAAATTACTTGAAGGAGTTATGTCTCCTAAAGAAGCTATACAAGCAATTTCAGAATCAAAAATATCAGTTGAAGATAAAATAAAACTTCAACAAATGATATATGATCATCAAAACACTGAATTAGAAGAGATATCTAAAAGATGGTCATCAGATATGTCATCAGATAATAAGCTTTCTAAATCAATCAGACCACTCTCTTTAGCATTTGTTTTAATAAGTACAATCTTGCTTATCTTTATTGATTCAGGATTTATTAACTTTGCAGTAGATAGTGAATGGAAAGAGCTTTTAAAAATGCTTCTTATTACTATTGTTGCGGCATACTTCGGAGGACGTAGTTATGAAAAAGGGCAATCAATAAAAAAATAACAAATGGCAAGAATAGCAACGTACCCAAATGACGTAAATATAGTAGCTGCAGATAAGTGGATTGGTTCTGATTCTCAAAACAATTTTCAAACCAAAAACTTTACTGCAGGAGATGTTGCGAATTTTATAAATATAAAAGCTTCTCAAAGTCAATTATTAAGATACACCTACCAAACAGAGGGAACACTAAAACCAGCAAGTATAAGTTTTGATCCATACGGTGCAGACGTAGTACAGTTTAGTACAATCAATGCATTTGTATTAAGTAAGTTTGATGCTTACAGTAATGAGGCAACTCCTCCTATAGATGTTTCAGGATTATATAATGCACCATTTAAAACAAGTAATATACTTATGACTCAGTGTAATGACATGAGTCAATGGGCTATATTTCAATGGGATAATGAAGCGAAAGATCCATCTAATAATAATTTTTATGACATAACATTAACGTTTAAAAGTGGTAACGGTAGCTTAAAGAAGAACGAAGATTATTTTATATCTTTGTTGACATATAATGCTACAGCTGCATCAGATAAAAATTTTGTATTTACACAGACTACAGCTGCATCAACATGGGTGGTTACTCATAATTTAAACAAGTATCCATCAGTATCAGTAGTAGATTCGGCAAATACAACCGTATATGGTGAAGTAGCTTATAATAGTTTAAACCAAGTAACAATAACATTTAAGTCTGCTTTTACAGGTAAAGCATTTTTCAACTAAGTAAAAAATAATAAAATGGCAATAAAATATTTAGCAAATATAGATTTAACAAACGGAGAATTACAAAACTTTAAAGTTCAAAATCTTTCCGCAGATCCTTCAGTAACTGGTGAGGGACAAATGATATACCGTACAGACACCAACGAAATGAAATTTTACGATGGTTCTGCTTGGCAAACTTTTGGTACAAGTGGAGGTTCGGTTACGTCTGTAGCACAAAGTCATGGCGGTGATGCTTTTAGTGTAGCTGGTTCTCCTATTACAGGATCAGGAACTTTAGCTATAACTGTTGTTGGTACTTCTAATCAATATATTAATGGTGCAGGTAATTTAGTAACATTCCCATCTATTCCACAAGGAGACATAACAGCTATTGTAGCTGGTTCAGGTATGACAGGTACAGATTTATCTGGCCCTATACCTACTT
>MDSX01047807.1_pt1 | contig 10492 bp, 8 predicted proteins | sample 811141 | NCBI WGS metagenome assembly MDSX01 (sample SAMN05326642, study PRJNA326480) | marine metagenome | isolation source: seawater | place: Atlantic Ocean: South East | collected 2010
CAAGAATATTTTATACCATCAGAACCAGCGTCTAATGTAGTAGCGATGAAATCACAAAAGTGTTGGTCTTCACCCAATTCAGGATCAACGCCAGAATTGTCGATGATGAACGTGTCGGAGTTGATGCAGTGTCTTTGAGTTAATTGAATCCAGCGTTTACCAGGACTTGTGTATGTCACAGCTGAAGTAGAACTTCCATTGTCCCATAAATATTCAGCTTCTTCTATACCAGTTAGGTCAACTAAATGGTTAAATTCATCACAATAAAACGCATCTGCCACTTTGGGATGAGTTGCTTGCCATACCCGAATGGTATCTTTAATTATACAATTTAGGTTCATAGCGGTGACTATGTAATCCCCGGCAGAATTAACATTTAGCTTTTGGGATAATGTAGGAGGGGTTGTATTCCAAGAATAGCTTAGGCCGGATATTCCAGCATCTAAAATTATATCAATGAGTGTATCACATTCCAAAGTATCATTTGGCAATCTCAATGTAGGAACTTTATCATATGTTAATTGAACGGTATCTTTATAAACGCATTTTCCATAGGATACCGTTGGTATATATGTCCCAGTATCGCTAACTGTTATTCTGCTTCCTGTAGCTCCAGTACTCCAATCTACGGAGATAGCATCTGGTGCTTTTGTATCAAGTAGGATAGAGAAATCATTACAGAATATACGATCTGGCCCTAGGTTGACATCTTTAGTGGATCGAATCCGAACACCATATTTGTACGTATCGTTACATATAGAAGAGATGATGGTCAAATTAATAGTATAATCACCATTTCCAGGATATACATATTCAACTTTATCATTTAGGTTGAATGTTGTTAGTGTATCATTATTGGTAGTTGGATCTCCAAAATCCCAAAAGAACTTTACTTTGGGTGTTTTCACTTTATTCCAGTTACTTATGTTGTTGAAACGAGCAGTATCCCCACATTCAAATGCATATGAACCGCCAACTGCTGTCCCTCCTGGTATGTTGAAATTAGCAATTACATCAAATTGACAATCAATGACTGTAAATTGGTAATCGCTTAATGTAGAGCCAAGAAGGCTCCCATTTCGATATTCAAGTACTCGAACACCAACGGCATAAGTTCCTTTAGCTGTGGGAGTGAGTGTATATTCTCCTGTTTGCCTATTAATGAAACTAGAAGGGCTCCCTGTAACTTGATTTTTGGAAGAGAAAGAAGGATTCCATGTTAATAACGCATATGGAGGAGGGCTAGGATTTTCTGGTTTTGGATCTGTAGCTGATCCACCCAAGAAAGGCGTATAAAATTCATAAACCAGAGAATCGCCATCTGGATCTTGAGCACTATAGTCTAATGTCAGAGGAGCGTTGATACATACATATGTTGGAGGTATATTTTTGAATCTTGGACTTGAATTATTAGTGCTTGAAGGAGGGATATAACTCCAATAGGTTGACCCTGTGTTTCCGGCATCGTTTACATTATCTGTAATTGCATTTCTGCAACAAAGTTGATGAGAAAGAATAAGCCCATTTGTGCCAGGATTGAGGAATACTGTTTTTTTGTAGGTATATTGAACTACACAAACACCAGAAGGTTCTTTAACGCATTCATAGTTTACCGAATTGACGACTTTTCTGACACCATTATTTAGTGATATGGTCTGTTTGCGTGCATTGGTAACAGCATCGAACACACCAATGTATGCAAGATTTCCATCTCGATCAATTGTTCCAGGATTAGCATTCTGACAATCAAAATAAATTTTGAAGACTATTTCATACCGAACATTACCAAATTGATTCAGCACTCGATTATAGTACAATTCTCCACCGACTACATGGGAGGCATTAGAGGAAAAAGTACAGACCAATAGCATCAATATAACAGCTAGGGCACGAACTTTAGAAATAAAAAATTGGTATGTATATGATGATGTTTTCATTTAAAATGTCTTATCAGATATACTAAAAATCAAATATTCTTGCAATGTTAAAACCAAATCGAACGTCTCCGTCGATCCATTTACCTTTGGTATCAGTTATGAATCCTTTTTCAAAAGGGGCATATGAGTTTGTAAAAAAAAGCTGAAAAACATGGCCTCCAGTTTCGATGTCAAAACCCATTGATAGCGAACTAGTGCTATTTGGTTTTATTTGGTCAGGGAAAACATAATAATACTCTAAATTAACAGAAACACGTGTAAATAGTTTTTGCCTGGCTCCTACGCCAATAGAAATTACATCATTAGAAAAGGCACTATTTTCTACAATGTTCAGATGGGTTAGCGTTGGAGTTATTTGAGCACTAAAGTTTTTGGAGAATTTACGAGCCAATAATAATTGATGGGTGAAGTGTAATCTACTAGAAAATAAATTATTTCGTTCAGGGTGCGTCCATTTCAGAGTATTGATTCCTATATGGCTCATAACAACACCTGTTACAGGGCAAGATTTTGATCCAATACTTTGTTTGAGAAACTTGTATTTAACAAAGCCATCATATGTTTTATCGACCGTACTTCTTCCTAAGCCAACATTTAGGTTATCCGTGATTCCAAAGTCTCCTCCCATTCTCATAGAGGCTTGATCTAATCCGAATAAATCATAGAATCCATTGTGAAGCAGTCCAAATCTATGGGATATTTTGAAGTCGAGCTCATTTTTAGCCACCGTTTCAATACTATGCCCATTAACTATTCGATTAGTTTTGAATGTTGCTATGGTATACGTTCTTCCCTCAGGTTCGTTATCGTCTATCAAATTCAATTCTTGAGAAAACGCAGAGCCATAAATAACATTAATGATAATAATCATTAAAATTTTACTGAGAGATATGTATTTATTGGTTCTCAAGTTTTAGAAAATTTAATGATTATGTGTGTAGTCCGAATTAATGGTAATTTTAATATTTTCAGATATTTTTGGGGCTACCATTTTTGGTATTTTGACATTATAGTCATAGGGATTTAAATTAAATGTTGCTTTTGCATTGACAATACCATTGGCTACGACAAATGTGCCAGTAGTAGCTACATCTTGGGTTTTATTTTTTATGGTGAGCTTGCCATTTACCTTTGAATTATATGTTCCATCTTTGCTAAAGTCTATGGATGATATAGACTCTATTTTGCCATTAAAAGTGGCCTTTGGATACGTCGTACTTTCCATATAATTTTCATTAAAATGTTCCTGCATCAATGCCTTCTTAAATTCAAAATCTTTGATTAAACAGCTAAATTGTAGCTGGCCAGATTCGGTTGAAAAAGCTGTTTTTACTTTATGGTTTTCTGCCGATATATCTTCAACTGGAGTGTGACTGTAAAAACTGATGTTTCCGGTATTGGTTTTGTATATACCCCCACTGTGATTAGAAAAGGCAAATAAACTTAAAGCTGTTATTAGTATGAGCGTTATTTTTTTCATGGTAATTTATTATTCAATAATGATGCTAGATGATAATATGATATCTTTATCTTCTAGTAGTGTGAGTTCGTCATCACCATTCATCCCCTTGCAAATTCCTTTAATCTTTACAGTTGATGAATCTTTTAATTTAGCTATATTTTTAAGTTCATTTGGTTTAAAACCACATCGAATAAAACCGTTATTAATATTTGTTTTTAGTGTGATTTGTGGCTCTAATTCATTGGATAAATCTTTGGTTAAAAGAGTGCCTGTAACTTGAATGATTTGATCTGAAAATACAACCATAGCAGAGTCTTCATTTCGATTAAAAAAATAAAATAGCTGCTCAGCACTAAGGTGTTCATATGCTTTATTTTCTTTGACGTTGGTGTGTGGTTTATTAAACATCCGATATACAAATAGGAGAATACCTAGAAGAACAAAGCTTGTAGAAAGAAGAGCTATTTTTTTCATGTTTGTGTTAATTATTTTGGGCTCCATCCGATATCCAAGATTCAATTTTTCTTATATCGCATGAATCCATCTTTTCTTGATTTTTTGGCATGGGTGAAGCTCCATTATGATTAATACTCTTGGCAAGTCTAGAATTATCAACCCAAATTTTTGTTTGAGCATAATTCTCTAAATTAACGCCTCCTTGAGGGTTTATAGTATTGTGACAACTAATACAATTATAATTTTGAAGTATAGGATAAATATCGTTGCTGAATGACATATCGCTAATTATACAACTATTGCTGGGATACAAATTCTCCTCATTATCGTATTTGCAACCAATTATTAAGATACAGGTAAGTATGAACACTGCATTTAATTGTATGATATATGGTTTAAAAATTAGCATGGTTACATCTTACTATTAACGTTAAGAGATACGTGTTAGTTTTAAAGTGGGATGTTCCCGTGTTTTTTATGTGGTATTGAATCCACTTTGTTTTCAAGCATTGCAAACGCTTTGATAAGCTTTAATCGGGTTTGTTCAGGATAAATAACTTCATCAACAAATCCTCGTTCAGCAGCTCGGTAAGGATTAGCAAATATGTCTGCATATTCCTTTTCTTTGTTTGCTAGTGCAACTTCAGGATCTTTAGCAGATTTTATTTCATTCCTAAAAATAATTTCTGCTGCACCTTTGGCCCCCATTACAGCGATTTCTGCACTTGGCCACGCAAAATTCATATCTGCTCCGATATGTTTACTATTCATAACATCGTATGCTCCACCATAGGCTTTTCTGGTAATCACAGTAATTCTTGGGACGGTAGCCTCACTAAATGCATATAATAGTTTAGCACCATTTGTAATAATTGCATTCCATTCTTGATCTGTTCCAGGTAAAAATCCTGGGACATCTTCTAAGACCAATAGTGGGATATTAAAACAATCACAAAAACGAACAAAACGGGCTGCTTTTTGTGATGATTGAACATCTAAAACACCAGCTAAATATGCAGGTTGATTTGCAACAATACCAATGCTCTTACCTGCTAATCTAGCAAATCCAACAACAATATTAGGAGCGAAATCCTTGTGAATTTCGAAGAATGATTCTTGATCAATTATCCCATGAATAACCTCTTTAATATCATAAGGTTGGTTTGGGTTTTCAGGTACAATATTGATGAGATTATTCCTAATCTCATCCTCAATTTCGTAGGGTAATTCAGGGGCCGAATCCTCGCAATTTTGTGGGATGTAGGATAATAGTTTTTTAATGTCTTCAATTGCTTGCAAATCATTGCTAGCAGTGAGGTGTGCTACTCCACTTTTTTCGGAATGAACTGATGCTCCACCCAAATCCTCAGATGTGACTTCTTCATTGGTAACCGTTTTTACAACATTGGGTCCTGTTACAAACATATAGCTAGTATCCTCTACCATGAGAATGAAATCCGTAATTGCTGGGGAGTAGACAGCTCCACCAGCACATGGACCCATTACAAGACTCAATTGCGGTATTACACCACTCGCACGCGTATTACGATAAAATATGTCAGCATATCCTCCAAGAGAAACTACACCCTCCTGGATTCGAGCTCCCCCACTATCGTTTAATCCAATAACCGGAGCTCCATTCTTCATAGCCATATCCATGATTTTACAAATTTTCTCTGCATGAGTTTCAGATAGTGATCCCCCAAAAACGGTAAAGTCTTGAGAGAACACATAAACTAATCGTCCATTAATTGTTCCATACCCTGTTACCACCCCATCTCCAGGATAGTGCATTTTTTCCATTCCAAAATCAGTACTTCGGTGTTTTATTAATGCACCAATTTCCTCGAATGAGTTTTTGTCAAGCAATAAATCCAATCGTTCTCGTGCTGTGAGTTTATTTTTGGCATGTTGAGCGTCAATTCTTTTTTGTCCACCACCCATTTTGGATGAAGTCAGTTTTTGGTCTAGGGTTTCTCTTTTATTCATGCTAGTTATCTTCAATTTGAGCGATTAGTTCTTCGGTTAGTTCTAGGTTGTGGAATACAGTTTGGATGTCGTCATCCTCTTCAAACTTATCTATAATTTTTAAAACCTCCTCCGCTTCAGAAAGTTCTAATGTTTTTGTTGTTACAGGTATTTGGTGTATTTCTGTGGATTTAGCTGTTATGTTTAGCTGTTGTAATTTGGATTGCATACCACCATAATCATCAAATGAAGTATAAGCAGTTAACCCTCCATCATCAAAGATTACCTCGTTTGCCCCGCCATCAATTAGTTCTAATTCCAAATCATCATTATTCCATTCGGCAATGGATTCAGCAGAGATTGTAAAAACACCATTAGTCTCAAAAACGTAACTTAAAGATCCATTAGTTCCTAAGGAACCATTATTTTTAGTAAATATCGATCGAACATTTGCTACAGTCCTATTGATATTATCGGATGTTGCATGCAGGTAAATGGCAATACCATGTGGTCCATAACCTTCATAGGTATAGGATTGTAAATTAGCAGCTTCAGCTCCAGAACCTTTCTTTATAGCACGTTCAATCGTGTCTTTTGGCAAGTTAGCACCCTTACCATTTTGAACTGCAAGCCTCAAACTTGGATTACTATCCAAGTCTGGGCCACCATCTCTAGCGGCTATGGTAATTTCCTTGATAATTCGTGTCCATACTTTTGCTCGTTTTTTATCTTGTGCGGCTTTTCGATGTTTTATGTTCGCCCATTTACTGTGTCCTGCCATAGTATTGATTGTAGGTGTTTAGGCAAACTTAAAGTAAACTCACAAAAAAACCGCCCATGTTTTGAGCGGTTTGAGATCATATTGTTTATTAATATTAATGAGAAATAGTCACTTTGGACGTACTCACTTTTGTCCCGTTAGTAACTTTAAGGATGTAAACTCCTTTACTCAAGTCTGCCACATCAATGGTATATTGATTAGGAGAAATAGCCTGATTCCTATTTGGCGATGCTACTACTTTACCAGTAAGGTCAAATAATTCGATGTTAACTGCATTACTTTCTGCAAACAGTAAGCGAACGTTCAACTGATCATTTGCTGGATTGGGATATACGGCAATATTATCAGAATTATATTTTACATCTTCTACAGATACATTCCATCGTTGTGGGTTCCACCAAGTTATGTCAACGAATGTAGAGTTATTACTTGAATCAGAATCAAGGTAAGGAGATGTTCTATCCATAATGTATGAAGTTGCACCTAATCTTATATCTCTTGATTCAAATGGATATGAGCCAAGTGATATATTTTCATTTATAATATTAAAAGTCCCACCTACTGGTATATCTTCTGTGATAACCTGAAAGTAGAAGCCGTTTGGGATTTGAGCAATAACTTGACTAAGTTTTAAGTCAATCATCAATAAATTGTATATCACAGTATCTCCAGTAAAAATGGTCGATGTGCCTCGATTCTCGCATTCCAAATTAACAGGAATTGGTGTTCCTGAGGAAGTATTAGACTCAAGTTCAGTTGGCTCTATAATGGACTTAATAGCCCAATCTACTTGAGCAAATGAAAGACTAGTTAGAGCGATCAGTAATAATGTAAATATTTTTTTCATGGGCTTAAAATTTGAAAGCAAATTTACTAGATATATCCGTATTATTCTAATAAAAGTTGAAGGTCTTTAAGGTTGATATTCTTGAGTATGCTGCTTTCAGAGTGAATTAGATCTTTGGATATTTTTTTCTTTTGGTTTTGTAGTTGGGTTATTTTTTCTTCTATGGTACCCTTTGAGATGAATTTATAACTAAAAACAGGTTTAGTTTGTCCTATTCGGTGACTCCTATCCCTGGCTTGAGCTTCGGCAGCAGGATTCCACCATGGATCAGCTATGAATACATAGTCAGCCGCAGTTAGGTTAAGACCTACTCCACCAGCTTTTAAAGAAATCAAGAAGACGCATGGACTTGCTTGTGTCTGAAATTCATGAACAAAGGATTGCCTTTTTTCTTTAGATGTAGCTCCTGTAAGTTTAAAATAGGAAAGTTCAGATTTTAGAATTGCTTTTTCAAGCAATTCTAAATAGGTAACGAATTGAGAGAAAACTAATATTTTGTGTCCGTCCGATATTCCTGTATGAATTTTTTCAAGTAAGAGTTCATGTTTCCCACTATCGTAAATATAGCTGTCATCCATTAAAATGGGGTGGTTTGAAATTTGCCTTAGCTTTGAAAGCCCTTGTAATATCGATAGCTTAGATGCTTTGAATTCTTTTTGATCTTCTATATTTAAAAGATTATTCCGATATTCCGATTTTACTTTTTCGTAATACTTTTCTTGTTCCTCAGACATTCCACAATAGATGATTTTTTCTTGAATGTCAGGCAAGTCTTTTGCAACTTCTTCTTTTGTCCTTCTGAGTAAAAAAGGTTGAATGATTTTCTTTAATTCTTCAACTTTCTTTTCATCGTTTTGTTTTTCAATAGGTTTGGCATATTTTTCATTAAATTGATTCAAAGACCCTAGTAACCCTTTGTTTAAAAAATTCATTTGACTCCAAAGATCTTTAATTGTATTTTCTATGGGTGTCCCGGACAGTGCAATTCGACAGTTAGCATTCAATTTATTGATATATTGAGTAGTTTTTGCAGAGTAGTTTTTAATGTTTTGACTTTCATCTAAAAGAATGATCTCAAATTTAGCATCTTGAAAAAGATGGTTATCGTTTCTAATAAGTCCGTAACTAGTAATGATCAAGTCTATATTTTCAAACTGATTAATTTCTTTATATCGTTTACTGCCAGAATGAATTTTTATACGAAGTTCGGAAGTGAATTTTGAACATTCATTAACCCAGTTATAAAGCAGTGATGTGGGTGCAACTATTAAAAAAGAAGGTGTTGTTTTTTCTTTTGGAAGTGCATGATTCACTTTTTGAATAAATGCAAGTGCTTGGATCGTTTTCCCTAGTCCCATATCATCAGCTAAAATTCCCCCAAAACGGTTATTCATTAGGAAAATTAGCCAACTTAATCCATCTTTTTGATAGGGTCTAAGTTTGCCTTTAAATAGCGAATGAGGTTTTTCACTTTTTATATCTACTAACTTGTTTAAATGTTGTTTTATCTTCTCAGATTGAATATGACTTAGAATATTCAGCTCGTACTTTTGGATTGAATATTGATTGCTTTTTTGTTTAGTATTGAACAAAGATTCTCCAAGTGCAAACCATTCCTCAGGGAAAAGAAAAATCTCTCCGCTGGCTAATGTCATTTGACTTTGCCCTTTTTTCATTTCAGAAACTATTTTACTGAAGGGAATTTTAGAATCACCGATTCTAACCACTATTTTTAGATCAAACCAATCAATTTTGTCTTTAATGGAATATTCCAAGATGGGTTTTTCTACGACAAGTTGAATGTTTAAATCATTTTCAATCTCAAAATAATTTTGCTTTAAAAAATCATAATTAAGTTGAAGCCAAGTAAGGCAATGGTTAAGTGAATTAAAGTTACCAGTGAAAAAGGATCCTTCTTGATGAGTTAGTCCTTTTTCTGTTAAAAGATTTGATTTATTTGATTCCCATATAACAGACCGTTTATATTTGGTAAATAAGGGTTGATTATCTTTCCAATCCATTTTAACATGAAAAAACTTATCAGGATTATAGGGAAACACATTTTTGTCGTAAATAATATTTAAGTTAAAACCAAAGACATTGTCTTTTTGGGTTATTGATAATTGTGGTAATGCAGATTCTTTTTTTGTATTTATAGTGAACCCTTGAGCTTGGACAGGGGAAGTCTCAAGTAATGGGCGAACAAATTTTTTGTAATATGATTGTTGATTTTCTGGTTTAACATGAATGTATTTTTTGTGAAGGAAAATTCCAATTTTATTTCCATCTACAAAGTCATAAAATTTATAAATGGTATTATGAACTAATATTCTTGCAGGTTTTGAAGATAGAAGAAGTCCATTTTGCTTCATAAATAAAATTCTATCGTCCCCATGTTTGAGCGTCACGAAGTATGAAGTGCCATTTTCATTTTTACGAAAATGGAAAAGAACTTTGGTAAAATCGGCCTTAATTTCTATCGGGTGAGCTGCAGGGTTTATATCATCTGCGAGATAAATCTGATTATTTGAAGAATCGATATTTTTAAAAAAAATGGATATTATCTCATCCATGTATGGCCTTATATTATTCTTAAAGAAAGATTTATCAAAATGTTTTTGAAAGTATTCTTTTGGACGAATTTTTTGTTTGGGAGAAAATTTACGAATAATATTTTCAATCATCAAAGGGTCCAGCAATTGAATCTGCCTAAGTTCTTCTTCGGATAATTTGTAATAGTAAGAAGCATTTCCTGAAAATACTTTTTGGTAAGTTAGAGACAGGGTGTTTAATGATGTATAAGCAATAATATATGGATTAATCATCACTCCCAGTTGAGGATGTTGATGAATACTAAATGCCAATTTATACTTCGAATTGTTTTCTACTTTCAAGCTATTATTACGACTTGTATAATCGAGCAATATACAACTAGATTATTTCGCAATAAAATCTATTTTATCCTTCTAAAAATTTTGTTTCTAAAAATTCTATGATTTGGTCTGGTTTAAGTTTTCTCCAATCAATATCATTTAATCGAC
>MDSX01036827.1_pt1 | contig 10491 bp, 10 predicted proteins | sample 811141 | NCBI WGS metagenome assembly MDSX01 (sample SAMN05326642, study PRJNA326480) | marine metagenome | isolation source: seawater | place: Atlantic Ocean: South East | collected 2010
CCAATTATTTCATAATTATCTTGTGAGCTTAGGTAATCAATAATAAGTGTTCCCATTTTTCCAGCACCACCAGAAATTAAAACAGTCTTCTTACTTTGTTTATTCATAAGTTATATATCCTTATACTTATAGTATTACTTTTAATGATAATGAATAATAAATGAATTCTAAGAAAAAAAATATTGAATCTCAAATAGTTGAGGACTTTGAAAAAATAAGACCTGCCATCACACGATTGCTTCAGTCACAAATGAGTAATGAAAACATAACAATAAGATATGGAAGATCAAAATCCAATAATAAGGATGATATTGTCATAAACCCATCAGTACTTGTTGGTACGATATCACAGTCCACACTAGATAAAAATGAAGTCTTAATAGGTACAGTTGTTCATGAAGCTATTCACTCCATGTCAAATTACGAAGTAGATATGTCATTAATTAGCGAATACTTTGAAGAAGACTTTAATGATGTTGATAACATTTCAGATGTTCTGGAAATTATGACTGGTCCTTTTGGCAAATATATATTTGATATTTTAATCCATTCTATTGAAGAGAAAGTTTTTGTAAACGAATATGGTGGACTAAATTCCATACTTAAAGACATTTATAAAGAATCATTTCATAAAACAAAAACTTTAACTCCTTTCAGCCAATTTTTATCACTTTTGTTTCATTCAATAACCCTTTATATAAATCCTGAATATAAAGACTTTAAAAAACAAATTACTGATGCTTTAAATGAATCATTACATTTACTAAAGCCTCTTAATTACAAAGAAGCAAATATATCTGAAGTATTAGAAGTTTCTATACAAATGGTAGATATCTGTAGAAGGCACAATATTCTTCCAGATATAGACAAATATAACCTAGGAGAACAAAAGGAAATATCACAGTCTTTAGATGAAAGTGTTGTAAATGATTTAGCAAAAGTATTAATACCTTCATCAAATAACCTAACAACTGGAAATACATTACAAAAATTTATTGGTAAAGAAGTAGATACAAAAAAAGATGAAAAATTAAATTTAATGGATGACCATATATCTAAAGTTGGCGCTTCAAGTAATATATACTTTCCATCAGGTTATACCTCAAAAATAATTTCTTCAAAACTACCAGAAAACTTTAAACATCTTTACAAAAACGGTTATATTACTTACGAGAATTTGCTTACACAGTGGAATTTACCTGTTTTTAAAGTTACTAATAAAATTAAGCCATATTTTATACATAATCAAAAACGTCAGAGAATAAGTGGTTTTGATCAAGGAGATTTATCTCCGCATGTTCCAATTATGCTTGCTTCAGGTAGATACGAAAGAATGTTTGAACAAAAACAACGGTTATCAAATAAATCTTATGCACTATCACTACTTATTGATGGAAGTGGATCTATGATTGAAAAAACTAGAGATGAACCAAAACCCTGGTCCTTATCTGCAGCATTAATTGGAGCAAGTTATCTAGCTCAAATATGCTTTGAATTGAATATTGACTTTGAAGTCTCTATATTTAATCGTGGTTTTGCTGCTGATGTTAAAGAAACAGATTCAGAATACATAAAACGTAAATTTGCAATTTCATCAATGCTAAACACGACTTACGGTTCTTCAGCTCAGGAAATATTCAATACTACAAACCACTACTTCGTAAAAGAATTTAATGATTCATGGAGAGATAATTATGAAAAATTTATTGGACTAATTGAATTTTCAAGAAATTTAAGATCATCATTAGATTCAGCAGTAGATGAAAATTTAATTCCACCTTTTAGTATGTTTGAAAAAGGAACTAACATCGACGAAGTTAACATAATGCATGCTTCAAAGAGACTGCTTCATCATCCATCAAATACAAAGTTGCTTGTAGTGCTATCAGATGGAATGACTCGTGGCTCTATTCCAGAACTGAAAAACAGTATTAATTTTGCATCCAAAAATAAAATTGAAGTTATTGGAATTGGTATAGGAAATCGTGGATCTTGGAAGGAATATCAAAACAATATTCAAGTTCAACATCCAGAGCAGTTAATTTATTCCATAGTAAACATAACAAAGGATATACTTATTAAAAATATTAAAACGACAACGGGAGCAGCATAATGGCATTACAGAAATTTAAAAATCCTGATAATAAATCAGGTGTTGTCGAACTAAATGAGTGTAAATTAACTAAAACTATTTCTGACTATGAATCAAGAATAAATAGAATTCCAATGGTTGATGAATTTTATGTTGATTTAGGTATCCAATATAGACTTGCACAATTAATAGACTCTAAGATAAATGCATTCAAGAATGACATACCTGTTCATGTTGCACTTAAGGGTCATATGGGTACAGGTAAAGATCATGATATTGAACAATTTGCAGCAAAATTAAAGTATCCATATTACCGAATACCTCTTTCTGGAGAGGTTAGAGATGTAACTCTTCTTGGTTCAGTTCAATTATATGGCGATGGTATAGGTGGTACTGAAAGTAAGTGGCAGGATGGTGAGCTAACAAGAGCATTGCGTGGTCCAGCAATAGTGAATTTATCAGAATTAAATGCTGCAGGCCCAGAAGTTTTGTTTGCTTTACATTCTTTATTAGACAGACATAAAAAATTAGAACTACCTAATGGTGAAGTTATTGAATTAAGAGATGATACCTTCATATTTGGCACAATGAACCCTACAAGTTTAAGAGACTATGCCGGTACACAATCACTAAATAAAGCTTTTGCTGACAGATGGGTTATCTGGGATAAGCCATTTCCTAAGAGAGAACAGCTTTCTTCTATATTTTCACTACGTTATCCCAAACTCCAGAAAGAATATGTAGAATTAATAATAAAATTAGCTATAGAAATCAATAACTCATTTATTTCAGATGACATAAGCGTAAATGTTGAAACACCCATGAGCCTTCGAACTATTGTTGAGAGATTACCTATTGGATTAAACATATATAAAAACTCTGAAGATCCACTTAAATCTGCATGGGAAAATTTTGTTTTACCCCACGTTAATAAAGAAGACTTGGATCATTACAATACACTGTGGAACACTATAGTCAGAAAAGGGCCGTCAATCTCTCCTAAGCTTTAATAAACTTTATAAGAGGTATATTTCTATCTGTTCTCTCTCTGTATGTTTTGAAAGTTGGATAAACCTTATCTAACAAAGACCAGTAAAAATCTTTATTATCTACATTAATTTCCTCAACATTAACTTTAAACCTGGAATTGTTAACAGTTATGTAAGGGGGTGATGTCAATAAATTGAAATACCAGTCAGGAGTATTTTTACTACCACTAAAAGAAGCTGCAACTATGTAGGATTCTTCATGTTGTGCATAAGTTAATGGAGTTTTTCTTATTTTTTGTGATTTATTCCCAACAGTTTCAAGAAGAAGAATATGGTCACCTAGAATTAACTCACCTGCTTTTGTGTGATTAAATTTTATAATTTTTGAATGAATTTTTGAAATTAATTTATAAAAATTGTTTGGCCAAAGGTGCGCTACCTTACCAAGAATTCTCCACATGCTACTTTAAAAATTTAAATTTCTTCTTGTTCTTCTTGATTATTGGAATTTGGGTCATATTTTTTAAAAAATGCCTTCAACTTACTTTCCAAATCCTTAGTTTCAAGAGTTGCGAGTTCATCTCTTAATTTTTCTATTTGAACTTTAATATCAACATTTTCAGATAGTACTTTTACAAGAAATCGTAAACCAGCAATTAATGTTACAAATTTCAATAATTTTTTCATAAATTTATATTAAGGCTGATATGTCTATAAAAAAAGTATTTTTTAATAAGATTTGCCATTGGAGTATATGTTTTTCACAAGTAAACTTATAAGTATGCAAGATATACTAAGTAACCTCGTTGCAGAACAACAGTTGCTAGACCAATATTTGCAAAGTATCCCGGTAAGAACCTGGAATTCAAAAACATCACTAAAAAATTGGAACATTACAGCCCATGTAAGTTACCTTGCAGCATTAGAAGATTTAGCTATTAACGCTTTAAAGAAGAAAGGTACTGAATTTAATAAATATCGAGGTCCTAAAGGATTAGAAAAGTTTGAAAAACAAGCAATTAATAAAGGTAAAGACATGAGGCCTCAAGATGTAATCGAGTGGTGGAGAATGTCAAGAGCAGCTGTTATTGAAACTCTTGCTAAATCCTCTCCTGGAAAAAAAATTAAATGGTGGAAAAATGATATTGATTGTAAGACTTTTGCGGTAATGAAATTAGCGGAAACTTGGGCCCACAGTTTAGATGTTTATGAAAGCATGAATAAGGAATATGAAAATACGACGAGAATTGAACATGTTGCTCTATACGGCTGGCTAAATGCTGAGAACGCTACAAGATCAAATAAAGGTAAATTTCAAAATATCAGAGTTGAGCTTATAGGACCTGAATATAAAGCATGGCAATTCGGTGATGAAAATAATGAAAATAGTATAAAGGGAAGTGCGGATGACTGGTGCAGAGTTGTAACCGGTAGAATTCCTAAAAGCTTTTCTCCCACTCTTACTGCAGAGGGTGATTTTGCCAAAAGTTTTTTGAAATATAAACACGTGAAAATATAGTGCTAGTTTACGGAGTAGTCCATTTACAAAGTTTGCCTGGCTCACCATCAAACAGTCTTTCATTAGATGAAATTATTAACTCTGCACAGGAAGATGTAAATAGCTTAATATCTGGTGGAGTTGATGGAATTATTATTGAAAATTTTGGAGATACTCCTTTTGTTAAAGATAATATATCCAAAAGAACTTTAGCAAATTTTACAACAGTTGCTGGAACTCTTTCTATTGACAGGGAAATTAAAGTTGGAATTAATGTATTAAGAAATGATGGTATCGCAGCTCTATCTATTGCCGAAGCAACAAAATCTAATTTTGTAAGAATAAACGTTTTAAATAATACAATGTTCACAGATCAAGGAATTATTGAAGGCAATTCACATGAAGTGAATCAATTTAAAAATTCATTAAGTAACAATATAGAAATTTATGCGGATGTTTTTGTAAAACATGCCGTACCACCTGAAGGATCAAAAATAGAGAATCATGCTGCAGAACTAATTGAAAGAGCTGGTGCCGATGTTGTAATTGTAACTGGAGATGGAACTGGACATGAAATTAATTTAGATGATCTTGAAAAAGTAAGAAAAATTGTTCCTGAAGGCAAATTAGCAATTGGATCTGGTGTGAATGCCACAAATATATCTGAATATGAAAATTTAGCTGATATTTTAATAGTTGGTACTAGCTTCAAATATGATAATGATGTTTCCAAAAAAGTAGACACTAATAAAGTAGAAGAATTAATAAAAAAAATTAAATAATTAATATTTTATTAAAAACTTAAAAAATTTAAATTAAGCACTAATATCTCTACTTATATATGAATGCCATACTTAATCCAGCACTTATCCTCTTTTTAGGAGGAATTTTATGTGGATTGCTGACAAAGAAAATCTTTCCAGATTTTGTTTCAAAGTACCTTGGATATTATCTACTTCTCTCACTGGGATTAAAGGGTGGAATTAGCTTAGACACAACAGGATTCATTGATGAAGTAGTAAATATATTATCATTAGGAATATTTTTAGCAATCTTAATTCCATCACTTGCATACATATACCTTAAAAACATATTAAGCATTGAAGATGCTTCAGCTCTTGCCGGAACTTATGGCTCTGTGAGTGCTGTGACATTCGTTACTGCAATTAGCTATTTATCAAATAGTTCACAACAATTTGATGATTACATGTCTGCTGTGTTGGTTGTAATGGAATTTCCAGCAATTTTTATGGCTTTATATTTATTCTCTAGAAAAAAGAATGGCAGTAGAAATAACCTACAAACTATTAAAACTGCATTTTTTGAAATTCCTAATATTGTTCTTTTAGGATCATTATTTATTAGCTATATGTTTAATTTTTCAGAATATTCCCAAATTAATCTCATTACTGAGGGTGTTTTTGATTATATTCTTTTATTATTTCTATTTGTCATGGGTACTAGGGTTGCCAAAAGAATTGGTGAATTGAAAGGAAGAAGTAAAAATCTTATACTTTTTGCTTTAATTACTCCCCTATTTAGTTCTTCGTTGGCGCTTATTGTTTCTGTATATTTTTTACTAACTCCAGGTAATGCAACTTTGTTAATGGTTTTAGCTGCAAGTGCAAGCTATATAGCTGTACCCGCTGTTGTTAAAGATGCAATTCCTGAAGCTAATCCAGCAATATATTTAGGTCTAAGTTTGGGTGTAACATTCCCATTCAATATAATTTTTGGAATACCAATTTATAATGAGTTAGCTAAATACTTTATAGGTTAAAGAAGAAACCCACCGTCAATTGTTACAACTTCACCAGTTATCCATGATGCGTCTTCACCTGATAGGAAATATATTAGGCTAGCAATATCTTCTGGTTCACCTAATTTTTTTAATGCATGTAAGTCAGCACTTCCTTTTTCATCATTTACCCAAAGCATCTCTGATAACTTAGTTTTAACTATTGCAGGTGCAATACCGTTCACTCTAATATTGGGTGCAAGTTCCATTGCTAACTGTTTTGTCATGTATATCAGACCAGCTTTGGAGATATTATATGCTCCCATAAAATGAGAAGGTCTTATTCCTCCAACAGAACATACATTTAATACTGATTCAGAAAGACCAGCTTTGACTGCCTCTCTGGTCCACATTAAAGGTCCCATCAGGTTTACATCCCAAGTTTTTTGAACTGCAGAAAGTTCAACATCCATTAAACTTCCACCAGAGGGATTAGTTCCAGCATTATTAATTAAAATATCTAGAGATCCCGTTTCTTTTTTGATTTTCAAACATGTTTCTGATGCTGCTGCAAGGTCATCGGCTCTTGCCGCAAAACCATTTAATCCAGGATGGTCAGTAACAACTGCATCTATATTTTCTTGTTTTCTAGAAGTAACATATACTACCCAACCTTCTTGTTGAAATTTAATAGCTGTTGAAAGACCTATGCCTCTAGTCCCACCGGTAATAAGTACTGTTTTCATTATTGTCAAAGTATAGTAGTTATTTCTTAATTCAGTTACAGTTGAATGGCTAATGGAAAATTTACAGAAATATATTACTTTAATTACAAAAAATAAAGATTTCCAAAAACTTTTTGCTGCTAGATTGATAACACTTGGTGGTGATTGGCTTCTAACAGTTCCACTACTTGGAATAATTTATGATTTAACAGATAATCCCTTTATAACATCTTTAGTTTTAGTTGTTCAAAGTGCACCGTTATTTATATTAGGAAGTTTTGGAGGCTACTTAGCTGATCGGTATGATAGAAAAAAAATATTGGCAATCTCTGAGTTTCTGTCTGGGTTCGTAGTGTTGTTAATACTCTATGCAGTAACAACAGAAAATGTTGTCTTTATACTATTTTCTTTTGGAATGCTTTCTGTTGTTGGTTTTTCATATATGCCAACTTCAGATGCTGCGTTACCAAATGTAGTAAAAAAGGAAAACTTAGCAGAAGCTAATGTAATATTTTTTTCTAGCTGGGGAATAATGGCAGGTTTAGGTGCAGGTTTAGGGGGTTACTTAACAACTGTAATAAGTAGAAATATGTTATTTACTATCGACTTTTTTAGTTTTCTATTATCAGCTTTAATAGTTTTTTCAATCAAGAAGAACTTAAGTGAGAAAGCTATCGAAGACCAAAATAAAGAAGATATTAGTTATAAAGATGGATTGAAATATGCTTCATCAAGAAAAGAGATCTTTTCTTTAATTATTACAAAAGCTACATTTAGTATTTCAGCTAGTGGTCTTTTATCAATGTTTACTGTACTTTCATATGATATATATCAAGCTGGAGATTACGGAACTGGTCTAATGTTTGGCGCGAGAGGTATGGGTGCTTTGGTAGGTCCAATAGTAATAAGATATTTTTTTGGTAGTTCTGATGGAAGATTATTAAATACTATTGGATTAACAATTATGGCTTGGGGGTTATTCTACTTTTTTATCCCCTTTACTTTATCGTTATATCTTACAGTTTTGCTCTTATTCCTAGGTCATGCTGGAGGCGGATCTCAATGGGCTTTCTCTACATATGGACTTCAAGTTTTAACTCCGGATAGATTAAGGGGGCGAATTGCAGGCATTGATTACTCTTTATATTTCTTCATGAATACAATTTCAACACTTATGATTGGATACTTAGCTAAAGTATACGGTGTACTTTTTGTGTTTAAACTATTCCCTGCACTTGGATTTTTATTTGGTTTTGTTTGGTACGTATCAACAAGAAATATCTGGAAGAATTTAGACAGAACCTAGACAAATTCTTTATATAGAAAAAAGATTTTTACCCTCAAACTTTTTCGTACCATTCACATAGCTAAAGTATTTTCTGCATTCACAGGATTGATATTCTATATCTATAGGATAAAATTCTCTTTTAGCTTCGGGCCAATACTCTTTCTGAAGCTCTATCATTTTGATACCAACATCTTGGTGACTATTAAGGCCAAGAAAATCTTGAAGTATATTTAAATATGGTTCTGCACCAATTCCAGTTGGAACATTCGTAGTGATTGGTATGACGTCTTCTCTAAACCAAGCTATATCTATTAAAGCCATAAATATTGGAAAATCATTACTCATTTTAAATATTTGGTTTATGTTATTAGTAGCAGTAATTACATCACCATTAGAATTTAAAATAATTTCTGTCAACTCTTCTTTTTTTTCAAAAAATTTGAAAGTTGCAGCATCTATACGGCTATATATCTTTTTATCCCAATATGAATCTTCTACTGGGTAGGCCGTGTAATTCTCCCATTGTTTTAAATTAATAAGTTTTTCTTTTAAAGTTTCAGGATTATTTAAATCAATTAAAGTTAATGTATCAATAGTTGATTGCTTATTGCACCATCTGCTAAAAAATAAAGCTTGAACTAATAATGACAAATTATCTTTTGCTGGATTAGCAAATTGAATAATCGATTTACTTACTTTGTCATCTTCTCTGAAAACATTTAAAAATCTTCCTTTTTGAAAAATTGAGTCATCACTCCAGGGGAACGTGGCTCCTGATTCCCTTTTTTTACGTACTGCTTCACGTTCTTTGCAGTAGTCAAAAAAACTTTTTACTGGGTCTTCTATATTTAGACCATCTAGTGAGTGTGCGTATGGATTCTCTAAAGCCATATCTTTAATTTAAACAGATTACTTCCTATTTTTCTTATTTCACGACTGGTATTTGAAGCATATTTGTTGTGTAGGCAGCAGACTTTCTTTCTGACTTCATTTTCCAATCTTTTTTTATACCCTGCGCTCCTATGGTCAATGTACTTGACCCATACTTGCTATTAATACCATCCAGTACATCCATAACACGGTCTGATTGATCATAGTTCTCATATTCATAAAAACTATATTGTTCGTTTTCCGCACCAGTAATATCTAGCAACATTACACCAATTTTCTGATACTCGTATCCATATACAAAGAGTTTTCGTGTTAAATCTTTTGCTTCTTTTACAATCTTTGAAGTGTTACTTGTTGGTATTGTAAAAAAGGTGCTCATACCGTTGCTATATCTTTTCTCTGGATCAACAAATGGACTTGTTCTCAAAAACACGTACAAGCCTTGCGCTCTAGAACCCTGTGCTCTTAACTTCTCACATGCTCTAGCAACATAGTTGGAAACAGCTTCCTCTAACTCTCCTACCCTGATTACTTTTCTACCAAATGACTTGGAAGATATGATATTTTTTTTATTCTTTACCTCTTCTATGCCAATACAGGAAACACCGTTTAATTCATGGTGGATCCTCTCCCCTACAATGCTGATAGTTTTTCTTACATGGCGAGCATTTGCCTGTGTTAAATCGTAAGCAGTGTCTATGCCAATTCTCTGAAGTCTTCTACCCCATCTTGTTGAAATACCCCATATCTCTTCAAGCGGTAAATCTTTCAAAATTTCCTCTCTTGTGCCCTCATCTCGTATGTCGAAAACATTTGATGCCGTATACTTTTTAGCTTGTCTATTTGCTACTTTCGCCAATGTTTTTGTTGGGCCTATCCCTATAGAAACTGGAATGCCTGTCCATTGCTTAATTAGTCTCCTTATCTCTCGAGCAGTATCGTCTAAGTCGCAGTAGTAAAAACTACTGATGTCTAGAAAGGCTTCATCAATCGAGTAGATTTCAATATTTTTGACTAGAGATTTTAAAGAGGTCATTACTCGAGCAGACATATCTCCATAAAATGTATAGTTTGATGAGAAAACATATACCCTATTCCTATTGATGAGTTGTTTGTATTTGAAATATGGAGCACCCATAGGAATACCTAGAGCTTTTGCTTCATCGGATCTGGCAACAACACATCCATCATTATTTGATAAAACCACAATCGGTTTTCCTTCTAATTTTGGATTAAACACTCTCTCACAGGATGCATAAAAATTATTACA
>MDSX01067113.1_pt1 | contig 10489 bp, 6 predicted proteins | sample 811141 | NCBI WGS metagenome assembly MDSX01 (sample SAMN05326642, study PRJNA326480) | marine metagenome | isolation source: seawater | place: Atlantic Ocean: South East | collected 2010
ACATCTTCATTGAACGCGTTTTCTTGGAAGAACGTTCTGGCATCTATTCTACCGGTTACTTTCCACGATTTAATTCCGACTTGTCCTTGCAGTCCATATCGGAAAAGATGCGTGTTATAATTATTATTAGTACTAATTCGGATTCGATCGCCCTCCGAATCGGAACCGAGCAAAATGTTTTCTGATCCTATACGTACTCCTGCATAACCACCAAAACCTAAGCTCAATCGCTTGTCTACTTTTCCGCTTGGACTAAAATCTAGCTCTATCATTATAGGAACGGTTAAAAATGCCTGAGAAAAAGCGTTTCTTCTAATGTCTGTAACTCCTGTTACGGGCACGATTGCGGTTGTAGCCTCACCGCTGGGCTGATCTACTTTAACAATGGTATTATCGTTTTTAAAACTAAAAGCAAGGCCTTCGAGCTCATATCCAATACTTATTAAAAGAGGGCTGCCGGCTCCACCAATTTTGTTCTTTACAACGAATGCGCTGCGAAAAGTTAGGCTTTCATAATGATTTAGTAAATCTTCTGTTGAGGTTGAGTTTCCGTTCATGGTTCGGAAAGAATTTGCGCCAAGATGAAACTCGAAGTTGTTAAATTGAGTTTTATTTGACTTCTTTTTCTTCGGTAAAGGAACAGACAAAGAGTCGGACTCCTCCGTATCAAGGTCTCGGATGTTTATTTCTTCAATTACACCGGTTTCTATGCTTTTCTCTAGCTCTTCAGCTCTGTCCTCCCATTTTTTACTAAACTCTTCTCCCCAGGCTTCCATTTTTTCACCAAATTCTTCTCCCCACGTTTCCATACTTTCTCCAAAACTTTCCATGCGCTGTTCAAAGTTCTCGGTTAATTCTTTTACTCTAGCGTCACCTTCCTCTTCTGTTAAAGTTCCCGCTTCTACCAAAGCTTCTATCTCTGCAATATGTTCAGCCAACTTTGCTGCTTCTGTGGTGCTTATAGCAACAATTTTTGTAATTGCTTCTAACAGCCCTGCACCAGCTTCCACTCCGTCTATTTCGATCGAAATCTCATTGGTGTCATTCGGAAAATGAAGTTCTTTAAAATTGGAGGTACTTGCGTTAACGCTCAGTCCAAGTGCTAGGTAGCCTAATGCGAGTAAAGTGGTGATTGTTGTTGTTTTCATTTGTTGTTGATTTTAGGGTTATTTGATTTGTTGCTTAATGCTAGTTTATTGTTTTTGATCTTTGCGGTTTCCCAATTGACTGTTCCGTTGCCAACTAATTTGGCAATGTTTGTTCCCATCATGCGGGCTGTTGCACCTGCTGTTTCTGAAAGCCTCAAACAATCGCTCCATGGTTAGGTAGGTTTCTGTTCATAAGACCCAAGATTTGTACCAAAGGGTTGCCTTAGGCGAAAAAAAAGCTTAAATGGTAAGTTAGCAACAATAAAACATTGTCCAAGGAACTGCAGATATAAAGAACCTATCTTTATGAGTAACTATTATGGCAAGAAAACACAATCGGAGGGCAAAAAAACGCTCTCAAAGCGTAGACGTTAAGGCCTACGCTCAAAGCTTGGAACAGGTGTTCCGAAAGTTCCCTACTCGCAAATTCAACTATAAGCAACTTGCTGGGCAGCTTGGCTATAAGCCGGCCATGGTAAAAGCCAAGGTTGAAATGGCACTAAGTGACCTGGAGCGTTCAGGAAAAATTATATCAGTAGACCGGGGTAAATACAAGTTAAAATATAATGCGGTATTTACGGAAGGGGTTGTTGATATGGTAAGTAACGGCAATGCCTATGTGGTAAGTCCGGATACAGAAAGAGATATTTTAATACACTCTGGAAACCTCAACAAAGCTTTAAACGGGGACAGAGTTAGCGTAAGCCTTTTTGCCAGAAGAGGAGGAAAAAAATTGGAAGGCGAAATCGTTGAAATCCTTGAGCGCAAGACCATAGACTTTGTGGGAACGATAGAAATGGGTGGCCACTTTGGCTTTTTGGTTCCCTCTTCTCGAAAAATGCAGGTGGATATTTTTATTCCTAAAGAGAAACTTAATGGCGCGGAGCACGGACAAAAGGCAATCGCTAGAATAGTTGATTGGCCAAAAAAGGCAAGCTCACCATTCGGAGAGATAATTAAGGTGTTAGGAAATGCAGGAGAGCATAATACAGAGATTCATGCGGTACTTGCAGAATTTGGCTTACCTAATGAATTTGCAGAAGAAGTAGAACAAGAGGCAAATACATTGGACACGTCTATTCACGAGGATGAAATCTCAAAAAACAGAAGAGACTTTAGACAAGTCCCAACATTTACGATTGATCCTGCAGACGCAAAAGATTTTGATGACGCATTGAGTCTGCAGCAGCTAGAAAACGGCAACTGGGAGGTAGGCGTGCACATAGCAGATGTAAGCCATTATGTAACACCAGGCTCCATATTAGATGATGAAGCTATTGAGCGGGCAACAAGCGTGTATCTAGTGGATCGCGTGGTGCCTATGCTTCCAGAAGTGTTATCCAACGGAGCGTGTTCACTTCGTCCAAATGAAGACAAATACACGTTTTCAGCCGTGTTTGAGGTGGATGAAGAAGCCAATGTTTTGAGCCATTGGTTTGGTAAAACAGCGATTCATTCGGACCGAAGGTTTGCTTACGAAGAGGCACAACAGATTATTGAAGGGGTTCACCCCGAAGGAAAGAAAGCCGACTTTTTTAATGAGATTACTCTTTTAGATAAACTTGCCAAAATTCTCAGGGACAAAAGGATGAGTTCGGGTGCATTGAGCTTTGATAAAAAGGAGGTTAAGTTCCAGCTAGATGAAGAAAACAAACCTCTTGGGGTGTATTTCAAAATAGGCAAAGACGCAAACAAACTCATAGAAGAGTTCATGCTGCTCGCGAACAGAAGTGTTGCAGCGTTTATTGGCCGTGCCAAGAACGGCGACCCTTCATCGAATACTTTTGTGTATCGCATACACGACGACCCGGATCCAACCAAATTGCAGGACCTAAGCACTTTTGTAAAGCAATTCGGTCATGAGGTGAGGATGGGCTCAAAGAAAGCGGTAACAAGTAGTCTTAATAAAATGCTGCTAAAGGTGAAAAACACACCGGAAGCTAATATGATAGAGACCTTGACGATTCGCACCATGAGCAAGGCAAAATATACGACACAGAATATAGGACATTATGGCTTGGCATTTGATTACTACACGCATTTTACTTCCCCTATCCGTCGTTATCCAGACGTAATGGTTCACAGGCTTCTTCAGCATTATTTATCAGGCGGTAAATCACCTCATTATGGTACTTACGAAGAGTTGTGTGATCATAGTTCGGAGCGCGAAAAAGCGGCTAGTGACGCAGAGCGAGCTTCCATTAAGTATATGCAGGCTGTTTTCTTGAAGCAGCATGTGGGACAGACCTTTATGGGTGTGATCTCAGGAGTTACGGAATGGGGCGTTTATGTTGAGCTAAGCGAAAATTATTGTGAGGGCATGATTCGCATTCGAGATTTCCGAGACGACTATTATACGTTTGACAGCAAAAACTATTGTATTGAAGGGGAGAGTTCGGGCAAAATATACCAGCTTGGTGATCCGCTTACTATTACCGTAAAAAATGTGGATTTAGAAAGGAAACAGATTGATTTTGAGCCCTATTACGAAGAATAATGGTACTTTAATAGAAACAAAACACATTTCAAATGACCGCCGCTAAGAAATCTAACCCCGTAGAGATTATTGCAATCATAATAGGACTGCTTGCGATAATAGCGTCAGCATACTTTATTTTCCTGACTGACTCTAATTCGTATCGATTAACTAATTGGGTTATTTCTGCTGCCTTCCTTGTATATGTAGTGAACAACTTTATAAACATTCGAAACTTAAAAACTGAAGTGGGTTCTTTGACCGAACAGAAAGACGGGCTTACATCTGATCTCAAAAAAACTAAAAAATCCTTGACGGATGCAAAAGCAGATGTTGAGGTGATCAAAGCGGACTTGATAGATGCTCAAAATGAACTTAAGAAACGCGAAGAGGAAATCAACAAACTTAAGGAGTAATGAAGCGTATTCTCTTGACAGTTTTGTTACCACTCGGACTGTTCGCGCAACAACCGTACAATGCCATTCACTTCGACGGCATCGATGATTATATCAGCACATCGGGCGGCAACATTGCCGGTAACAATCCACGCACGGTAGAAGCGTGGGTGCGTACCAATGCCAATTGTGTTCCGGGGGCGAGTGGCGGCAAGCAAAAAGTAGTGGTAGACATGGGAAGTTTTTCCACTGGAGCTAGATATACCTTGAATCTATTGTGGGCTAATTCTGTTCGCGTTGAAGTTGGTGGTAGCGGGCTTAGTGGAACATCGGCTATTAATGATTCGGTTTGGCACCACATTGCGGCAGTGTATGATCCTTCGTCCACAAACAAGAAACATAGAATATATATTGACGGAGTCCAAGAAGCCTCAGGCAACCTCTCCACTGCTGTAAATACGGGTGCGGGCGCAGTGGTTATTGGCAGACGAATAGATGGTGTAAACCCTTTTGATGGAGATATTGATGAGGTACGCGTTTGGGACGTTGCCCTTACTGATGCAGATATCTATGCACACTACAATAAAGAGATATGTGGCAACCCAACAAACCTAAAGGCATACTACACCTTCAATCAAGGCAATGCTAACGGAGGAAACCCCTCCAACACAACGTTAACCGACCAGGCCGGAACGAATAATGGAACATTGAACAACTTTAGCTTGAGTGGTTCTTCTTCGAATTGGACGACAGGAAGAGATATGAATCCTAATTATTACGATTCTATTGCAATGACCGTCTGTAACGGAATGTGGTCTCCAGACAGCACGATGTATTGGGACAGTACTGCGGTGTATACACACACGTTTACGGATATGAATGGCTGTGATAGTGTGATTTCATATGATCTTTTGGTTCGCACTGTGGATACGACTCTTGGCACGACATTGTCTGATCCTCCTCAATTTGTTTCTTATGCTCAAGGGGCAAGCTATCAATGGGTAAATTGCGACGATTCTTCCTTTGTTGTTGGCGCAACACAGCAATCTTTTACACCTACTTCAAATGGAAATTATGCAGTCATTATTACTGCGAATGGCTGTTCTGTATGGTCAAGGTGTTTCAGTGTTCAGGGATTTGGCATTGAACAGTTAACGCAAGTGCTTTTATACCCTAACCCGACCGCTGGTATCTTGAATGTACCGTTGCATTGGAGGGGAGAAAACGTAGAGGCGAGTAATCTTGCGGGGCAAGTTTTATTGTCTGAAACAGCTCAGGATAATCTTGACCTCAGCTACTTGCCTACAGGTGTTTATATGGTGCGTTGTGGCGCACATTACGCGCGCATTTTCAAAGAATAGGCTTACTTACTTCTTTCCGAAGAATGCTTTGAGCTTCTCTAGATCGGTATCTGTTGTTTCTCTTGGTTCTTCTTTGGCCGCTTTAGCTTTCGGTGAGCGCAGCTCACTAATTGGCTCAGCAAGCTGTGCTTTTTGTTCAAGGCTTAAGTTTGCATTCTTCTTTCCGCTTGCCTTTTTAACGGGCGCTTGCTTTAGAGGAGTCCCTTTAGAGGCTTCGTTCAGTTTTTCTTTTGTGGACTTAGCACTAACTACAGATTTGCGTTTTCGCTGTTTTTTTGACGTTTTTGCCTCGTTTTTGCCTGTTTTCTTCTCGTTTTCAGTTGTTTTGTTGGATTTTTTAGCTTTTTTCTTTTCGGCTATTTCCTCCGATTTGGTCTTTGGCGAACCATCGTTAAGGCCGTTGCCCGTATCAGCTAATTGAATTCCGCCACGAGCCTTGCCTTTAATTGTTCCTTTGTCTCCATGAAGACTTTCAGCTGGTATGAATTTATCACGAGTTACCCAAGTGCTTAGCGCTCCTATGGACAATAGGAATTGGTCTTTTTTGATTTCAACAATTTCACCTGGTTGACGTGAGCCTATGAGCTTAACGCGATCTCCTATTTGAGCAGGGGTTGAAATGAGCTTTTTGATTTTACGCTCTTTTTGCTTTTGGTATTTTGATTTTTTTTGGCTCTTTTCTTCTTGAGTCTGAGAAGCGCGTTCTCCAGCGTAAACCTTGAACCTACCCACAACCTGCTCTTTTCCTTTTTTTGAATGCTGTTCGGAGTATTCGGAAACAAGTGATTGAAACTTTTTCCCCCAAGTAATCATAGCGTTTTGCTGTTCATTCATGGCGCTTTGGCGACGCACCTTGTCTTCGAGCAATGAAATTTTACGGTCTTGCTTTTCTTTCAAAGATTCTAATTCGTCTAAACGCTCCGAGAGTTTTTCGCGTTGTTTAGACAGCTCGTTTTTTTCCTTTTGAATACCTACCAGTAGGCGATCGATAGCAACTGTACTTTCATCTAGCACCCCGCGTGCTTGATCAATTATGCGTTGGTGGACGCCTACTTTTTGAGCTACTTCGTAAGTATATGAAGAACCGGGGACCCCCTGATTGAGCACATATTCCGGCGAGAGGTCACTAGAATTAAATTGCATGGACCCATTATCTACACTTGGTAATTCGCTGGCCAACGCCTTAATGCTATTGTAATGGGTGGTCATTACCCCATAGGTTTTGCTGTTGTTTAGTTCTTTTAAAAATACTTGAGCCATGGAAGAGCCCAAGTCCGGGTCAGAACCGGAACCAAATTCATCTATGAGCACCAGTGTTTTGTTGTAGGCGGCATTTAGAAAATAGTTCATCTTGGTTAGCTTAGAGCTGTAGGTGGAGAGCTCATTTTCTATACTCTGCGAATCGCCAATATCTGCCATTAAGCCGTTAAACCACCCAAGAGTACTGTCTGGATGGACAGTTACAAGTAAGCCGCTTTGTAGCATAAGCTGAATTAAGCCAACCGTTTTGAGGGTAATAGACTTGCCGCCTGCATTGGGACCAGAAATCACCAAAATCCTGTTTTGATTGTCTAGTCTTAAATCGAGCGGCACAACTCCTTTGCCTTTGGCCTTGTTAAAGTCACGCAGCACGGGGTTGATAGCTTGTATAAGATGAATAAATGGTTTATCTAGCAATTGAGGCAAACAAGCCTCTTCGTGCAATGCGTGAAGCGCTTTAGCGTTAACAAAGTCAATTTGGTAAAGGGCCGTACTAAAGTCGCGGAGCTCATCTCTATAGCCCGCAACAAAGCTTGTTAGAAGCCTTAATATCCGAGTAACCTCTCTTTTTTCCTCATCTTCTAAAACCGATATTTCATTATTGATTTCAAGCGTCTCTGAGGGTTCAACATAAAAGATGGTGGCCTTGGAAGATGAACCGTGAAAAATTCCTTTTACTTGTCCTTTGAAAGCGCCTTCTACAGCAAGCACTCTTTTGTTGTCGTGAACACTTTCTTGCGTATCTGCAAGTATCCCTGAGGCAGCATATTTTTTGACCGACCGATAAAAGATTCGATCCGCTGCACCGCGTTTTTTAGCCAGACCAGTCCTGATTTTCCCCAATGCCGGCGACGCAGATGTTTTGACAATGCCCCTGCGGTCCAATACACGGTCGATTTCGTCTGGTACGACTTTATTCTTTTCTAAATGTGAGAGTTTGTCTTGAATAGACGGTGTTCTTTCAGCATGTTGTTTGAAAAAGCTGTAGATTTTATTGAAGCTTTCAATGAGGTTTTTGATCACAAGAAAATCTTCACCTTCAAGCGTTGCCCCTTGGATTTTTAGCCGAATTAGAAAAGGCTTGATGTCTTCTGCAGCAAGTGCGGGCACGGGAAAGTCACTATGGTATAAACCCAAAACTTCATGCACCTCTTGTAGGTCTCTACTAACGGCTTTGAAGTCGTTAGACGGCTTGAGAAGATGGACCCGTTCTCTTGCTCTTTCCGTAACAGCACGAGTTGCAACGGCCTTTTTTACAAGGTCGAATTCAATACTTTTAAATAAGTCTTCTGGGTATGTGTTCAAAATATTTTCCTGACGTTAGCCTTTATCCGCGGTATACGTCTTCGTCGTTAGTAACGCGAGCAGGCCCTTCATGTTTACGGAACCCTCCGGCAAGGAGAAAGGCAAGTAAACTAACAAGCAGTGTTGAGACCACATCAATACTAGTCCAGAATATTCCAATAGGGACGTTTATGAGGTCATTTTGGAGATCTCCATACACCCAAAGTGCAACAAGAACAATCACTCCGGTGAAAGGCTTTATGCCCTTATGGGTTCTCCAAGATGGAACCTGAGCAGTTCGTGCAGACCAATATACAGCAAAGCCAGCACCAAAAGCATGTGCAACAAGCATGGTGTATACTGCTGATGGGTTTTCAAGCATGTATTGGCTCATTATATCTGAACGACCGCCCCAGTCTGCAGCAGCCAAATCCGTCATGGGCAGGGGCCCTAAGAATAATGAGAAAAACTCATGTAGTAATGAAGTAACCACTATCGCAATCACCACACCAACAGCGGTTAAACCGATAGAGCGCAAGACGAAAAGAAACTTTTTCATGGCGATGAATTTAGATGAACCAGCTTTCAACTACTTCTAGCGATAAAGCAGCGACCTCTAGTTTATTCTTTTTACGATAACCGTTTAATTTTTGGTGCAAGGCGGCCGGTTTGTTATCGCGTAACGCCTCTATAGTATGATATCCCGCTTGAGCTATGTGATATGACCATTCTACTGGCACGCCTGCGGACTGAAAATCTTCTGGATTAGCAACGGTATCAAACTTTTCTGGACGCATTTGCGGAAAGAACAATACTTCTTGTATACTATCTTGATTGGTCAACATCATGGTAAGCCTATCAATACCAATGCCTAGCCCAGAGGTAGGCGGCATACCGTATTCTAAAGCCCTAACAAAGTCGTGATCAATGAACATTGCTTCGTCGTCTCCTTTTTCAGATAACTTCAGCTGGTCTTCAAAACGCTCAAGTTGATCAATAGGGTCATTAAGCTCTGAATAGGCGTTTGCCAATTCCTTGCCATTGACCAAGAGTTCAAACCGCTCTGTAAGCCGCGGGTCTTCTCTGTGCTTTTTGGAAAGAGGAGACATTTCTACAGGATAATCAATGATGTAGGTAGGTTGAACATAATGATGTTCGCATTTCTCCCCAAAGATTTCATCTATAAGCTTGCCTTTGCCCATGGTTTCATCAACGTCTAGACCTAATTCTTTTGCCGCGTCACGAACCTCTTCTTCTGTTTTTCCATGAAGATTCTTGCCCGTGTGTTCCTGAATTGCATCAAGAATGGGAACGCGAGCATACGGCGCCTTGAAGTCAACAGACGTGTCCCCAATAGTTGCCTTTGTTGTACCATTTACCGCTTTTGCAACTTCTTCTAACATGTTTTCTACAAACCTCATCATCCAATGGTAGTCCTTGTAGGCAACGTAGATTTCCATTACCGTAAACTCTGGATTGTGCGTTTTGTCCATTCCTTCATTTCGGAAGTCTTTTGCAAACTCATAAACCCCTTCAAACCCTCCAACAATCAGGCGTTTTAAGTACAATTCGTTGGCTATGCGCAAGTATAAAGGCACGTCTAATGCGTTGTGGTGTGTTACAAATGGGCGTGCAGCGGCACCTCCAGGGATTGGCTGCAGTATTGGGGTTTCCACTTCCATATAATCGGCATCATCAAAAATGCGTCTCATGGTACTAATCACCTTGTTTCTTTTGCGGAAGATCTCTTTTACACCGGGGTTGACAACAAGATCAACGTAGCGTTGGCGGTAGCGTATTTCAGGATCAGTCAACTGATCATAAACGTTTCCGTCTGCATCTTTTTTAACCACCGGGAGCGGGCGCAAGCTCTTTGACAGAACAATCATTTCCTTTACATGAAGACTCATTTCACCTGTTTGTGTAATGAACATATGACCTTCTACGCCTATAAAATCTCCTATGTCAAGCAATTTCTTGAACACATCATTGTACATGGTTTTGTCCTCGCTAGGACAAACCTCATCGCGGTTCACGTAAATCTGCATTTCGCCTGTAGAGTCCGCTAATACCGCGAACGAAGCTTTACCCATGATGCGTTTGGTCATCAAGCGACCAGCTATACGAACCGATTCAAATCCCTTTGCCCCTTCCTTATAGTGAGTGGTTAATTCTTGGGCCTTGTGTGAAACTTCGTATTCAGCTGCCGGGTAAGGATCAATACCCAAAGCTTTCATTTTGCTTAAGGATTCGCGCCTAAGTACCTCCTGTTCAGATAATAGTCTTGCCATGTTGCTTGATGAATATTAAGGACACAAAGATAATTGGCTTTTAGTAGCTTAGCGGTATGCTTCGTAGCCGAATTTACCTACTTATCATTTTCCTGTTTCTAACAGGCGCAGGTCATGCGCAGCCCTATTGGCAAAAAGGCACTCAAACAGCCTATGGTTCGGCATCCACAAATTTGGAAGGCCTGGCTTCAGGTTTAACTAATGCCGGCGCCAATATTTGTGTTGGATACGCAAACCTTTTCGCAGATCAAGCTGCATATGGAATAGAGTTTTG
>MDSX01071156.1_pt1 | contig 10488 bp, 9 predicted proteins | sample 811141 | NCBI WGS metagenome assembly MDSX01 (sample SAMN05326642, study PRJNA326480) | marine metagenome | isolation source: seawater | place: Atlantic Ocean: South East | collected 2010
CTGGCCTTTTGATCAAGATGCATTTTTTATTTTAAATATTGCAGTTGGCGGAAGCTGGTTTGATATAGACCCAGAATTTAGTGAATCAACTATGGAAGTTGATTATATAAGAATTTATCAGTAAAAACTATGAGAAAAATTATTTATACCCTAATCACTTTATTATTTGTTGTTTCATGTCAAAATTCTAATTCTCATGATTCTGAAAAAGAAAAATTTATTAATGATTTAATTTCAAAGATGACCCTGGAAGAAAAGGCAGGTCAAATGAACCAATACAATGGTTTTTGGGATGCAACTGGTCCAATGCCTGAAGGTGATTATCAGAAAAAGAGATACAATGAACTAATGAATGGACAAGTTGGTTCTATGTTAAATGTTATAGGAGTTGATGAAATATATGCACTACAAAAGATAGCTGTAGAAGAAACAAGGTTAGGTATTCCTTTAATTTTTGGTCATGATGTAATTCATGGATATAAAACTATTTTTCCAATTCCTTTGGCAGAGTCGTCAAGCTGGGATTTAGAATTAATGGAAAATTCAGCAAGAGTTGCTGCAACTGAAGCAAGTGCTGATGGTCTTCATTGGACTTTTGCTCCTATGGTTGATATTTCTAGAGATGCAAGATGGGGTAGAGTAATGGAAGGAGCTGGAGAAGATCCCTATTTAGGAAGTCTAGTTGCAAAAGCAAGAGTTAAAGGTTTTCAGGGAAATGATCTGAGCGAAATCAACTCAATTGTTGCTTGTGCAAAACATTTTGCTGGTTATGGTTTTTCTGAAGCAGGAAGAGATTATAATACTACAGATTTTAATCATTACACACTTCATAATACAATTATGCCTCCTTTCAAAGCAGCAGTTGATGCAGGTGTGAGAACTTTTATGAACTCGTTTAACACGTTGGATGAAATACCTGCAACTGGACACATACACATTCAGAGAGATATTCTAAAAGGTGATTGGGATTTTGACGGATTTATAGTTTCAGATTGGGGCTCAATAGACCAAATGATTCCACATGGATTCGCTAGAGACGGAAATCATGCAGCTGAGTTGGCTGTTATTGCTGGTTCTGATATGGATATGGAATCAAGTTTGTATGTAAGTCAATTAGTTAGTTTGGTTAAATCTGGAAAAGTAGATGTAGAAATAATTAATGATGCAGTTAGAAGAATTCTTAGGGTTAAATATGAGTTAGGTTTATTTGAAGATCCATACAAATATTGTAATAAGGAAAGATCTGATTCAGAATTAGCATCAGATGAGAATATGAGTGTTGCATTAGATGCAGCAAAAAAATCTATTGTTTTATTGAAAAATAATAATCAATTACTACCCCTTGAAAAAGAAGGAGAAAAAATTGCAATTATAGGACCCTTAGCAAATGATAAAAACAGTCCACTTGGAAATTGGAGATCTCAGGCTGTTTATAACTCAGCTATATCAGTAGTTGAGGGAATGGATAAGTATAATGGTAATAAAACTATTTTTGAAAAAGGTGTTGATTTATATTACGGAAAAACAAATTTCCACAATAGGGTAAAAATTAATTATGATGATAGATCTGACTTTAGTAAAGCCAAATTTGCGGCAGCTAATTCAGATGTGGTTATTATGGTTTTAGGTGAAGAAGGTAATCAGTCTGGTGAAGGGAGAAGTAGAACAAATATTGGTCTTCCCGGTCTTCAATTAGAGTTGCTAAAAGAAATAAGCAAAGTAAATAACAACATAGTTCTTGTTGTTATGAGTGGTAGACCCTTGGACTTAACTTGGGAGGATGAAAATATTCCTGCTATAGTTCAAGCATGGCATTTAGGTTCTAAGTCTGGAGATGCAATTGCTCAGGTTTTATATGGAGACTACAATCCATCTGGAAAGTTAACAATGTCTTTTCCTAGAAATGTAGGTCAAGTTCCTGTTTATTATAATTTTAAAAATACAGGTAGGCCAAGTACTTCGATTGAACAGGTCACAAACTCAGGTTATGCTGATGTAGAAAACAGTCCGCTATATCCTTTTGGATTTGGCTTAAGTTACACTAATTTTAAATACTCTAATTTAACCATTGATTCTAGTGAATTAGACTATAATTCTAAAATTAATATTTCTGTAAAAATAGAAAACACTGGATTTTTCACTGGAAAAGAAGTTGCGCAATTATATATTCGAGATATTGTTGGTAGCATAGCTAGACCAATGAAAGAATTAAAAGGATTTGAGATGATTGAATTAGCTCCAGGTGAATCTAAAGTTGTTAATTTTGAAATTGACAGTTCTTTATTAGAATTCTACACATATGAAAATAAATGGGAGGCTGAAGTTGGAAAATTTCATGCTTTTATTGGAACAAATTCTGACGTAAGTGACTTTAAAGAATTTCATTTAGTTAAGTAAAATGATTACATTAAAAAAATTAGCAAAAGAGTTAAAGGTTTCTGTATCTACTGTTTCAAAAGCTTTGAGAGATAGTGATGAAATAAGCTTAGAAACAATTGATAAAGTAAAAAAATTAGCTAAAAAACTTAATTATAAGCCTAATAAAATTGCTTTAAGTTTAAAAAGTAATAGAACTTTAACTATTGGAGTAATTATTCCTGATATTCTTAACAGATTTTATTCTAAAGTTTTGGATGGAATTCATGATTCTGCTGATCAGTACGGTTATGATGTAATAACAATAACGACAAAAGAGTCAATTTTGAAGGAAGTTGATAGTTTGCAAATTTTATCTAGCGGTACAGTTGATGGTGTAATTATAGCAATGTCTGAAGAAACAATAAATAAAAATGACTTTTCTCACTTAAAAGAGTTTACCATGAAAGAAACTCCTATTGTTATGTTTGATCGTGTAACTGATAAGATTAATTGTGATAAAGTTATAATTGATGATTATGATGCTATTTATAATGAGGTCAAGAGTTTAAAAAAATTAGGCAGAAAAAAAATTGCTTTTATCACAACAATAAATGATTTAAATGTTGGAAAGTATCGGGCTAATGGTTTCAGAAAAGCTTCATTTGATTTTTTTGGAAAATTTGACAAAAATCTGATTTTAAGAATATCAAAAAATTCAGACATACAACTTGTAATTAAGAATTTCATTAATAAAAATAAGCCTGATGCAATCATTTCTGCTGATATTGTTTGTGGTGTAATTTCTATTAACATTGCAAGAAGTTTGGAAATTGAAATTCCCAAGGAATTATCAGTTGTTGGATTTGGAGATAAAACTATTTCAGAATATTCTAGCCCTAAACTAACTACAATTTACCAGCATGGAAGTGAAATTGGCAATAGGTCAGTTGAGCTTCTTGTTGACCGAATGAATGCTAAGTGGTTTGGATTAAATAAAAATACAAATTCCTATATAACTGAAATTATTCCTACTCTAACAATTGGGGGAAATTCAAAATAAATTTTCTAAGTTATTTAAAATTAATATTATATAAATAATCAAATAACTAATTGAAATAATTGCTTTTGAAAAGGATGATATAATAAAACCTAAAAATAATCCAATTGAAGCTTTCATTGATTTTTCAATGTTATTATTATAAATAATTTCACCAAAAAATGCACCAATTATCGATCCTAAAATGATACCAAAGGGAGATAAAAATAGACCAATTATAAAACCTATTGTAGCACCAATTATACCAAATTTTGTAGCACCAAATTTTTTAGAAGTATAAATAGGTATAATATAATCTAGAGTAAAAATTGATATAGAAATTATAAAAGTAATTATCAATAATATATAACTTATCTCTACATTAGAAATTTTACTTAGAACGAAAAGTCCTAGCCAGGATGTTAACGGACCAGGTATAATTGGAGTTACACTACCTATGATTCCAATAATTATAATAACAAATGATAAAATTAATAATATCACGTCCATTTTAGTTCAGAATTTTTTAAATAAAATGATTTAACTTTATTAAATTAAATAATATGTTTCTTTTGTGAAAAAATCTTTGTTAATATTTTGTTTTTTTTGTTTTTATAATTGTGATATAGAGATCAAAAAAAAGATCTCAGTTGATGAATTTATAGAAGATGAACTGAAATCTTTTAGCTGGAATGAGGTAGATCAGTATCCTGTTTTTGAAAATTGCTTAGATTTTAATGATACAGCTCAAAAAAATAATTGTTTTGTTGAAACGATAACCGAAAATTTTAGGATTAATTTGAAAAAAAATAATTTGGTTTTAAATAGTACATATGTCGATACAATTTATTTATTTTTAAAAATAAATAAAAAGGGAAATATCAAACTTGATCATTTAGCAACTACCTACGATCCTACTTACGTTAATTTTACTGAAGAGGGTCAATTCATAAATTCAAACATTAAGAATATTATAGCTATTTCATTTGATAGTACAATAAAAGATTTACCAAAATTATATCCGGCAATTAAGAGGGGTCAAATGGTAGATATTATTTTTAAATTGCCGATACTTATATCAACTGAAGAATAGTTATGAGTGAAAAAATTATTTTAGGAATTGACCCTGGAACTACAATTATGGGTTTCGGTATTATAAAGGTAAAAGATAGGAAGATGTCATTAATTATGATGAACGAATTGAATCTCACTAAGTATAAAGATCATTATTTAAAATTAAAATTAGTTTTTGAAAGAACTTTATCTTTAATTGAAGGATATAGCCCTGATGAGATAGCAATTGAGGCACCATTTTTTGGTAAAAATATTCAGAGCATGTTAAAATTGGGTAGGGCTCAAGGAGTTGCAATGGCGGCTGGTCTTTCTAGGGAAATACCAATTACTGAGTATTCCCCAAAAAAAATCAAAATGGCTATTACAGGTAACGGAAATGCTAGTAAAGAGCAGGTTGCAAAAATGCTTCAAAATTTATTAAGCATTAAAGAATTACCTAAAAACCTTGACTCAACTGATGGTTTGGCAGCTGCGGTATGCCATTTTTACAATTCAAATAATAGCGTTGTAGGTAAAAAGTATTCAGGTTGGTCAAGTTTTATTAAAAAAAATCAAGATAAAATTAGATAGTTATAGCAAGTATTTATATTCATATACCATTTTGTAAGAAAGCATGTCATTATTGTGATTTTCATTTTTCTACTACACTAAAATCAAAAGATTCAATGATTCAGTCAATATGCGATGAAATTATATTAAGATCATCAGAATTTAATGAAACTATCAATTCGATTTATTTTGGAGGAGGTACTCCTTCAATTTTAGATAATTCTAATATTTCATCAATTACAAATACAATTTATGATTCTTTTAATATTTCAATGAATGCTGAAATTACCATTGAATGTAATCCTGATGATATTAATAATGAAAAAATTAAATTTTGGAAAAAAAATAAGATAAATAGAGTTAGTCTTGGAATTCAATCTTTTAATGATTCAGATCTAAAACTGATGAATAGATCACATAGCTCAGATCAAGCATTTTTTTCTCTGGATTTAATAAAGCAAAATTTTCAAAATTATTCGATAGATTTAATTTACGGAATTCCTCATTCCTCATTTTTTCAATGGAAAAAAAATCTTGAAGTTTTAACAAAAAATAATGTGCCTCATATATCTACATATGCATTGACCGTTGAACCTAAAACTGCTTTAAAAAAATTAATTTATAATAAAAAAATTGATGAAGTCAGTGAGTCAAACCAAAGAACTCAGTATGATTATGCTTTTAAAACTTTATCTAAATTAGGGTATGTTAATTATGAGTTTTCCAGTTATTCAAAACCAGGAAATGAATGTCAAAATAATTTAGGTTATTGGGATAGAAAAAAATATTTAGGCTTTGGGCCTTCAGCTCATTCTTTTGATGGAAAAACCAGAAAATGGAATATTAGTAATAATCATCTTTATCAAGAGGGTATAAAAAGTAGAAGTTTACCCCAAACATCTGAATATTTAGATGATAAAGATATATATAATGAAATAATGATGATTGGTTTACGTAGATCAACTGGAATTAATATTGACAAATTAAAAGATATGTTTCATGAAAGATATATTAATCACTTTTTAAAAGAAATATCTCCAAAAATTAAAAAGGGAATTTTAGTGAAGAGACTAAACACATTACATGCTTCAGATGATTATAAATTTATGACTGACGGTATAGCTTCTGATTTATTTATAACAGATTAGTCAAGAATAAATAATTAAAAAAACATTATCTTGAATATAAATTTAATTTTATGGAATGGAAAGGGGTAATGCCAGCAATTACGACTAAATTCGACACACATAATCAGTTAGACTTAGATTTATTTAATAAGAATTTAAGTTTTCAAATGGATTCGGGTGTAGATGCAATTGTTCTTGCAGGTTCACTTGGAGAAGCTAGTACTTTAACACAAGATGAAAAGAATATTTTAACCAAAAATACGGTACAATATGTAAATGATAAGATGCCAGTTGTCGTAAATATTGCTGAGCAAAGCACCCGCCAGGCAATAAAGTGTGTTGAAGATGCAGAAAAATTTGGAGCAAAGGGACTTATGGTTTTACCTCCAATGAGATATAAATCAGGAAGGAATGAAACAGTTGATTTTTTCAAGTCCATTGCAAATTCGACAAGTCTTCCCATAATGATTTATAATAATCCAGTAGATTATGGTATTGAAGTAACCTTAGGCATGTTTGATGAATTATTAAAATGTGACAATATAAAAGCTGTAAAAGAATCAACAAGAGATATATCAAATGTGACACGATTGAGAAATAGTTTTGGATCAAGATTAAAAATTATGACAGGGGTTGACACAATAGCATTGGAAAGTTTACTTATGGGTGCAGACGGATGGATAGCTGGTCTTGTTTGTGCCTTTCCAATGGAGACAGTTGCAATTTATAAGCTTCAAGAAAAAGGAAAAGTTAAAGAGGCAATAGAAATCTATAGATGGTTTCTTCCATTATTAGAGTTGGATATAAATCCAAAGCTTGTTCAAAATATTAAATTGGCAGAATCTATTCTAAAAATTGGTTCGGAGTATGTAAGATTACCTAGAAAGCCACTTAGCGGAAAAGAAAGGGAAAATGTTTTGAATATTATTAATATTGGAATTAAAAATAGACCTGATTTATCAAACTATAATTATTAATTATGATTACTGGTAAAAATTACATTGGTGAAGATTTATCTTCGGAATCTTTGGTTAACTTTCAAACATTTAACCCTGTGTTAAATGCAAAAAATAAAATAACCTTTTTTGAAGCAAGTGATTCTGAAATTCAAAAAGCAACAAAACTTGCATCAGATGCATTTAAAATTTTCAAACAAGTTTCAGCAAATAAAAGATCGGAATTTTTGATTCAAATTTCTGAGGAATTAAAGTTAATTTCTGAGGAAATCACAAATATATATTGTTCTGAAACAGGACTAACTGAGGGGAGATGTTTAGGAGAACTAGGAAGAACTATAAACCAACTTGTAAGTTTTGCAGAACTACTCAAAGAAGGAAAGTATCAAGAAGTTTCTATTGACAATCCAATTCCAAACAGAAAACCTTTGCCAAAACCAGATCTTAGAAAAATGTTAATGCCAATTGGCCCTGTTGTGGTTTTTGGCGCTAGTAACTTTCCCTTAGCCTATTCAACTGCTGGAGGTGATACAGCTTCTGCTTTAGCAGCAGGATGTCCAGTTATTTTGAAATCTCATCCGATGCATGCTGGAACAGGTGAGTTGGTTTCATCAGCGATTATAAGAGCTGCAACAAAAACAAATATGCCTAATGGGGTTTTTTCTAATTTAAATAGTAAAGGAATTGAGGTTGGTGTTAAATTGGTAAATAGTCCTTGCGTAAAGGCCGTTGGTTTTACTGGAAGCTTAAAGGGTGGTAGAGCGATTTATGATTTGGCATCAAAGAGAAGAAACCCAATTCCTGTATTTGCTGAGATGGGAAGTGTTAATCCGGTTTTGATTTTTCCTAAAAAACTTGGAAAAGAATATGCTGAACTGGCTAAACAATATGCCAAATCAATTACTGTAGGATCTGGACAGTTTTGCACAAATCCTGGAATTATAATTTCTTTTGAATCTGATGATTTTGATCTTTTTATAAAAAAATTGGTAGAGGAAATTGAACAAATATCTCCTTCATGTATGTTACATCCTAATATTTATAATGCATACAATTTAGGATTAGAAAAAATTAAACAAAACAGTAATGTATCTGAACTTACCCGTGAAATAAATACATCAGATAAAAATTTCCCTAAACATGTTATTTCACATGTTAGTGCTGAAAAGTTTATGGAAGATAAAAGTTTACAACATGAGGTTTTTGGCCCTTGTTCATTAATCGTGACATGTCAAGATGATAAGGAGATGTATGCTGTAATAGAATCTTTGGAAGGACAGTTGACGGGTACAGTACTAGCCGAAAATAATGACACCTTTTTAACTCAAGAAATTATTGATGCTCTAGAACTAAAAGTTGGTAGAATTATTTTTAATGGTGTGCCAACTGGTGTTGAAGTTTGTGAGTCTATGACCCATGGAGGACCTTACCCGGCTTCTACTGATAGCAGATTTACCGCGGTTGGGATTAATTCGATAAAGAGATGGTTAAGACCTGTAAGTTATCAAGATTCCCCTCAGAGTTTATTGCCTGATGAATTAAAAAATGAAAACCCCTTAAATATAAAACGTAATATAAACGGTATTATAATCTAAAACGAGATCTTCGATTTGAAAAATTAATAAACACATGAAATACAATTATCTTTTTTTAATAATTTTTATTTTTTACTCATGTAATATAGATCAGCATAAATTAGAAGGTATTATTGAAGAATATCAAAACCATAAAGGATACGATTATGATGAATACCCTCTAGGAAACTTTTCTGAAGATTATTTCAAGATTGAAAAAGAATTTGCAGAGAATCTTTTATCAAAAATGTCTAAGATAGATGCAAATAAATTGGATGAAAACGATAATATTTCTTACGAATTATTATCTTTTGAACTACTCGACATAATAGCTTATTATAATTTTGAAAGATTTCTAAACCCTCTATTATCTGACTCAGGTTTTCACTCTAGTTTGGTCTATCATGTAAGACCTGTATATAATTATGAGCAGATTAAAAATTATTTAAATAAACTTAATTCAATTCCTCAATATGTTGATCAGTATTTACCCCTTCTAAGAAAAGGAATTGAAAAAGGAGTTTCACAACCACTGATAATTTTTAAAGGTTATGAATCTACTTATAACGATCATATTACTGATAATTATAAATCAAATTATTTTTATTCTCCTTTCAGTAACTTACCAAAAGATTTATCTCAAACTCAAAAAGATTCTATTTTAATTGAGGCACAAAAAGCAATTGAAAAAAATGTAGTTCCACAATTTATTAGGATTAAAGACTTTTTTGAAAATGAGTATTATCCAAATACAAGAAATAGTATCGGAGTTTCAGAAACTCCTAATGGATCAGAATTTTATCAAAATAGAATTGATTATTACACAACAAGTAAGATGTACACTGCCGATAAAATTCATGAAATTGGTTTGACTGAGGTAGCCAGAATTAAAAAAGAGATGACTAAAATCATCAAAGAATTAAATTTCAAAGGATCTTTTGAAGAATTTTTTAGATTTCTAAGAACTGATGATCAGTTTTACGCGAAAACTCCAAAAGAGCTTCTTATGTATGCAAGGGATATTTCAAAAAGAGCAGATGCAAAGCTTCCAAGATTTTTTAAGACCCTTCCAAGAAAACCATACGGAGTTGCACCAGTTCCTGACGCTATTGCTCCAAAATACACTGGTGGAAGATATGTTGGTACTTCAAAAAATAGCACCGAACCTGGCTATTATTGGGTAAACACATATGATTTAAAAAGTAGAACTCTTTATACGATTCCTGCTTTAACAGTACACGAGGCTGTTCCTGGGCACCACCTTCAAAATGCGTTAAATAACGAATTAGGAGATAGTATACCGAAATTTAGAAGAAATTTATACTTGTCAGCTTACGGTGAGGGTTGGGGTTTATACACAGAATTTTTAGCTGATGAAATGGGAATTTATACTACCCCTTATGAAAAATTTGGCAAGTTTACCTATGAAATGTGGAGAGCTTGTAGGTTAGTAGTCGACACTGGTATTCACGCAAAAGGCTGGTCACGCGATCAGGCGGTTAATTACATGTCAAGTAATACTGCGTTGTCACTTCACGAAGTTAATACTGAAATAGACAGGTATATTTCTTGGCCTGGGCAAGCATTATCATATAAAATAGGCGAATTAAAGATCAGAGAATTACGAAATAAGGCGGAAAATAAATTAGATCAAAAATTTGATATTAGAGATTTTCACGAGATTATCTTAGAATATGGGACAGTAACTCTCTCTATATTAGAAAAAAGGATTAATAATTATATACTTAAGAAAATCAATGAGTAAATATATTTTCGAATGTATTGATGCACATACTTGTGGTAATCCAGTAAGA
>MDSX01107094.1_pt1 | contig 10488 bp, 10 predicted proteins | sample 811141 | NCBI WGS metagenome assembly MDSX01 (sample SAMN05326642, study PRJNA326480) | marine metagenome | isolation source: seawater | place: Atlantic Ocean: South East | collected 2010
AGTCCCAGTGTGGCTGATCGTTCTCTCAAACCAGCTACTGATCGTGGCCTTGGTAAGCCATTACCTTACCAACTAGCTAATCAGGCGTGAGCTCGTCTTTAAGCAACAAAGTTATTTCACCTTTCGGCATATGAAGAGTTAGCAGTCGTTTCCAACAGTTATTCTTCTCTTAAAGGTAGATTCTCACGTGTTACGCACCCGTTCGCCACTAGAGTTAAAAACTCTCGTTCGACTTGCATGTGTTAAGCATACCGCCAGCGTTCATCCTGAGCCAGGATCAAACTCTCCATGGTATTCATTCGTTTCCAAAACTTTTTTATATGGAGTTTAATTAATCTAGAACTAGAACAAATGATAGCAAATGTATAGTTCGTCTGTCAAGCTTTCTATTCGAAATTTATTTTATTATGATAAATATAGGATATAATATTACTTCAAATACCAAACAAGTGGTTAATCAGGTTAATCAAAATTTGTTTGTACCGACCGCTATTTTTTAATAAATTCGTAGCAATGTTCACATTAAAGATTTTAGTTTATACAGTCGTAATTTTTTTTGTTTCTCTCTTTACCTTTGGATTTCTTTCTAACGATCCATCGCGAAACCCTAATAGAAAAGATCTAGAATAACTTCCAAGTCTCCGGATAAAACCGGAGATAAGGAAACTATTCTAGGTCTTTTGTCGTTTTTTTTTTCGCTACAAAGAAATCATTACTATATACAAAGTGAGAATTTTATTTGAAAGCTTGGATATTAGACCGTGCACCTTCACTAAATATGGGCATAAGTGCGTACTTTCCGTATATTACATGGATTACGATATAAAGCATGGCTCCGTGTACAAATAAATACATTCCATTTGCTATACTTAGTCCGAAGAGACTTTCACGCAGTACAATGGGGAAAAGTACCCAGATTTGATACCACGCAGCTACGAATACGTTAAGCAGTATACCTTGAATGACATTAAATCTTACGTACTTCGTTGCTTTTATTTTTTGCGTTCCCCATTCGTTGTATACACAAGCTATAAAATAAGATATCATAACCCAAAACACTAGAAAAAGGTTCTTTTCATAGAATTGGAAGATAGGCATTAGTTTTTCTAACCAAAAGATTTGTAGATCAACATTATGCATTGACATAACGCATCTAGGCCCATAATACATATTGATTTCGCACCAAGGAAAAATGAGTGAACTAACACAGACAAGTTTTGTTGCCCAGATTTTAGCTATAGTACGCAGTTTCATACGAATACTTTTTAAACTCATAGTATTACTTTGTTTTGTTAAACATTAGAAAATAAATAAAGATCAAGTAAGTTCATTAATAAGATAAAATGCAAACAAAAGTTTTTTACTTTTTATCAGGCGCAGTGCATTTTAATACCTGATCTTCGACTATAAATTATGCTTGTCATCATATTTTAAGCAGCCACTGTATTCATGACTACTTAAAGCTCAGTTTAAGAACGAAGAAAATAAACTGGAAAGGTTTTAAGAGCGACGACGTTTAAGGCGGGCTGATTTACCGGTCCGTTTTCTTAAGTAGTACAGTTTTGATCGTCTTACGATTGAATTATTTACAATATCAATACTTTTAATCCACGGAGAGTTTAACACAAAAACTTTTTCAGCGCCACCACCTTGAAACATCTTGCGGACTGTAACCGTAGCATCAGAATAGTCACTACGTAAATGCTTCGAAATTACGGTACCTTCAAAAACTTGTGTACGTTCTTTTCCTTTCTTGTCATTCCCGTTACTATTCTCAGGCAATTCTAAAAAAATAGTCACTTTAATTTTGTCGCCTACCGCGATAGTCGTCACATTACTATTTTTAAAGAAAACGTCTAAATTTCTTATGGACGATTCTATCATACTTTTCTATCATGTATTGTAATAATATTATACCACACCACCCACTTAAATTATCACAAATAATATTAAGTGTAAAGGATTGGCAAAAGAGTCACCTTTTAGATTTTTTTTATTTGTACTTAGAAGCGCTCGTAACATTGCCTGATTCGGACCACTCTTTTAAAAAATTTAATTCACGACTTTTAGTGCGTGCCAGTGGAACTAAATTTTGAATAGAGTTAATTAGATCTTCCGTAGTAAATTCTCTATCTTCACTAAACCCAAATCGCATGGCTTCAATAACAACCTGTTCAACTTCCGCACCTGAGAAGTCTTTACTCAACTCACTAAGCATGTCAAGTTGGAATTGTCCAGCTAACTTAGGCCGGAATCGTTCCAGATGAACTTCAAAAATTGCTTTGCGTTCTTCTCGACTTGGTAAATTTAAAAAAAACATTTCGTCAAAACGCCCTTTACGAAGAATTTCGGCTGGTATAGCATCTACGTTGTTAGCTGTCGAGACAACAAATACGGGTGAAGTTTTCTCCGATAACCAGGTGATAAAAGTCGCAAGAACTCGATTTGTTGTTCCACTATCCCCCGCGCCTTGAGTTCCTGCAAATGCTTTATCAATTTCATCTACCCATAAGACACAAGGTGAAAGAGCTTCTGCTATTTCGATCATTTTTCGAACACGAGACTCTGATTGTCCAACTAACGAAGCAAATAAACGTCCAAAGTCAAGTCTTAATAACGGCAATTTCCATTCATCTGCAATTGTTTTAGCAGCGATCGATTTCCCTGTACCTTGGACACCTACTAAAAGTAAACCTTTAGGGTAAGGGAGTCCATATTCAATCGCGTCCTGTGAAAATGCTTTTGTACGTAGTTTTAGCCAAACCTTAAAATTATCCAGACCGCCTAAATCAGAAATTTTTTTATCCGTCCGGCAAAACTCTAGCAATTGTGTTTGTTGAATGATTTGTTGTTTTTCTTGTAAAATAATTTCGGAGCTTTCTGAGTTTATTACGCCATATCGGGCAATGACTTTAGATAAAACTCGACGTATCCTTTCTAAGGATAAGCCTTGACACGCAGTTCCAATACTTAGAATAACTTCCTGTTCAACAGGTTGTTGCAGCGAGGCCGCCAGACGGTTTAATTCTTCTACTATTTCAGAAAATTTTGGAAGGGGGAAGTCAACCACTGTTATGAATTCTTTTAAAGTATCTGGGATACTTATTTCAGACGAGACGATAATGATATTTTTAGGCTGTGTTTTTAAGCTTTTTGTTAAATTTTTTAACTTCCGAACAACCGAGAAATCCTTTAAAAAATTGTCATAGTCTTTTAATACAAAAAGTGCCGCGGTTTCTGGTGTTAAGCGGTCAATCAATTCAAGTGCTTCAAGAGGATTTCGAGCAGCGAAACCTTTATCATTTGGATTGCCCTGGTATCCATCAACAAAGTCCCATGAGTAACATGTTCGATTCACATATTTTTTTGCTGCGTAGCGAATTAAATACTCTACTCGCTCTTCTTCATTTGTCGAAATATAAATAATAGGATACCGCGCTTTTAGTAATAGGACAAATTCGTTCAAAAAATTCATTTATTAAGAGGCGTTAGTTTCAATGAATATCTTAAGGATATATGGGTTTTAGCCCACCGAACCTTCGAGTTTTAAACTTAATAAGCGGTCGGCTTCCGAAGCAAATTCAAAAGGTAGCTCGTTAAATACTTCTTTACAAAAACCATTTACCATTAAGGAAACCGCTTCTTCCGGCTCTACACCCCGCTGAAATAAATAAAATAATTGTTCCTCTGCGATGCGCGATGTTGACGCTTCATGCTCAACTTGCGTATAACTTTGTTGGGCTTGGATATATGGGAATGTGTTGGCGCTACAGTTTTTTCCAATAAGTAAGGAATCGCATTGAGAATAATTCTGGGTACGAAACGCCTTCGGTCCAATTTTGACTAAGCCACGATATGTATTGGTGGATTGCCCGACGGAAATTCCTTTTGATATAATACGACTTCGGGTTCTGGGAGCCAGATGAACCATTTTTGTACCAGTATCCGCTTGCTGTTTGTGATTTGTTAGCGCTACGGAATAAAATTCACCAATTGATGCTACGCCCGACATAATACAACTCGGGTATTTCCATGTTATTGAGGATCCAGTTTCCACCTGTGTCCATGAAATTCTCGAGTTTTTGCCAGCACAAATCCCACGTTTTGTTACAAAATTATAAACGCCACCAATACCATTTTCATCGCCCGCGTACCAATTTTGTACAGTACTATAGGTTATACTTGCGTCCTCTAATGCAACTAGTTCTACAACTGCAGCATGCAGTTGATTAGTGCTAAATTGTGGAGCGGTACAACCTTCTAAATAACTTACAGCACTACGTTCTTCTGCAATTATTAACGTTCGTTCAAATTGCCCGGACTCCTCATTATTAATACGAAAATAGGTCGAGAGTTCTAAAGGTGACTGTATATCTTTAGGTATGTAGCAAAATGAGCCATCACTGAATACAGCAGAATTTAACGCCGCAAAAAAATTATCTCCTAGAGGAACAACACTTCCTAAGTACTTTTCCACTAAAGCTGGATATTTTTCTACAGCTTCTGAAATCGAACAAAAAATTACACCCGCTTTACTAAGTTGTTGCTTAAATGTAGTTCCGATTGAAACGCTATCAAAAACGGCATCGACGGCAACATTGGCTAATAACTTTTGTTCATTTAAAGAGATACCTAGCTTTTCAAAGGTCATTAAAAGTTCTGGATCAGCATCTTCTAAACTACCTAATTTCGTTTTTGTTTTCGGAATTGAATAATATTGAATCGCATCGTAATCAATTTTGGGTATATTAAGGCATGCCCACGTTGGGTCTCGCATTTTTTGCCAATTTAACAATGCTTTTTCACGAAATCGTTTTAAGTAATTAGGTTCATTTTTCTTTCGACTTATTTCATTTATAACGTCTATATTGATACCTTTTGTGAATTCCTCGGTTTCTATTTCTGTTCTAAAACCATATTTATATGGGGTCGTCACGATGTCATTTAAGATTGCATCTGATTCATACGGTGTGGTTTCAACCATAATTTTTATTATTTTTGTAATTAGCTAATTTAAACGACCCTTAACCTAACCCAGGGAATACCTTATCGATTAGTCCATCTAAAAATAGGTTGACGTTTAGCCACAAATGTCCAAGCGTATGTCCAAACTGCTGGACGGCAAGGGGTAGAACTGGTAGCTTGTTTCGGGCGGCTGTCGCGAAACACCAATCTCTTGTTAGGTCTAGCATCATAAAAGCGAAAATTGCAGAAAAGTCTATCATAGGGGTGTCAGGAAACAGTCCGCTGATAAAACCGAAATATGGATCCACCAACCATCGTATTGTAGTCATTGGCTGGTAATATATGTTGATGTTAGGAAAATAACTTAAATAAATCCGTAATGAGCAGAGAGTGATATAAAAATTAATTAGGTGCCCGGTTGTCCCAATAAATTCCAGCGTAACCATCTCAAGAATTTTATACATTTTAATTAAAAATTTTAAAAGGTTTTAATATTATTAGATAATAATGACTAGCCTATCTATTAAATTAACACAAAAATATTTTTTGTAAAGTTTTAATTCGATACGCAAACGACTTGAACTACTAATTAAGTAATTCCTGATCGGTTCCTTTATATATGAACCCATACTAGCTGTACTAAATTGTGTCTTAAATTTAACCACTAGTGCGACGTTATCAAAAACACTATCTATGGAAACGTTTGTCAATATTTTTTATGAAGTTTGTCGGGATGCCTCGTTTCTCATTTTTGTTTTGCAAGTTTACAAAGCTGTTCTATGAAACCGTTTATGAGACGAAGTCGTCGCGACGTTATTTAGAGTTGGAGCCGATTCATACGCCGGCTGGCCGTAATTTTTATTGCTCATTTAATTAGTTAATTTAACGACTATTAACTAAACAAAGTTAATACCATCTTACTTCTACTATTTATCAAGTTATCTTTAAATAACGCGACCTGTAAAATTAAAAAATAGAGTGGGCTGGACACTATAGCTATTTCTAACGCGTAGCGTTGCGATACATCAACTAAACAGAATGCATAGTGATTAGAAACCGATAGCAGGAATGTTAATATAAAATTTAGTTCCTAAATTTAATTCTAATGTATGGACCTGTAAAGTATCTTAACATATTAAACGTTAAACGGCTGGTAGAACACACCTTTGGGGTCGAGACAAAAATCCGAAAAATACTCGGTATGTAGCAAATTATATTAAAGATGACGTAAATTCGCGTATGTAATACCAAGATCAATGAACTCAATTTTTTTAATTACCTATAGAAAAAATTAGAGTAGTATAGAAACGTTAGACTTACACGACTAACTAAGTAAGATCTTTTGGAAAGTGTCAATTAGCTAGTGAAGAGACTTGAACTCATAACCGACTGATTACAAATCAGTTGCTCTACCAATTGAGCTACACCAGCAGATTTATTAAAACGAGACAAGAACAATTGTACCAGATAACTACTTATTTCGGAAAGGTTATAATCGAATTTAATGCAACATTCGTTGGCAATTTTTAGGTTGACTCCCGATTTTAGCTTGATTGGACGTGTTTTATTTAAAATGCCTTGGCAACTTTTGCGTGCCGTTGGCACATTTTATCGAAGCCTTTTTTTTGGCAAAATTTGCAATTCATTACTTTCCATTATAAAGCCGGGATAAATTTTTAAGAAGGGGATATTTTGATTCATTTTTGATAATAAATAAATTATTGTGTAAGTTGTTCTTTAACCCACGGTAAACCCCTCGGTTACATGCTGCACAGGTAAAATTTTCGAAGTTGTAGAAAACATTATGCTCCATTATAAATGGTGGTTTCGGGTTTCCAGGCCGTTTAAAAGGGTTTTTAATTAATTCTAATCAGCATAATTCATCTTTTGAACCCTTTATTTTAGCGGCGCCTTTGAATAAATTCAAAAAAAAAAAAGAGATCATCACCGGTACGTCTAATATTGAACAATTTGACCAAAAGGACAGTAATTAAGATCAAGACTTATCATATGCGCAATAAGTCTTTAAACATCAATGCTGTCAAAAAGTACTGCCACCACGCATCTTTCTGATACTGGCTTTTCTATTAAATTTAATTTGCCATTCATCGTCGTTTAATATACAATGTATATTAACATTATGTAATAAGTTATTTACGGGTTGTAATAATGGCTAAGAGTAAAGGTGCACGTATTCGTATCACGTTAGAACACAAAAGTGAGCAAGGAGTGTATAGATACCATACTTCGAAAAATCGCAGAAATACATCAGATCGTTTAGAGTTGAAGAAATATTCACCAATAACGAAACAACACGAACTCTTTAAAGAGATAAAATAAAAACTTGACACACTTTATTTTTGATGGACGATATACTAAAAGATGCAATAGATTTCAAATCACTAACATATCGAAACACTGAACTATTAAGTAATTTTTTAAACGATCAAGGAAAAATTCTTCCACGTCGTGTTACTGGACTAACGTCAAGTGAACAGAAAAAAATTACTAGACTTATAAAAACTGCAAGAATTTCAGCGTTATTACCTTTTGTGACGGACGCAGAGTGACGCCGTAAAAATTAAAAAAAAACGCGCAATAGATATTTGTGTCGGTGTCACGTGATAGATACAGAGAATATTATCGGGTTGTGTTCTTTGTTGTGCTATAATCTGTATTAGACAAATTGATGAATATGAGATTAAAAAAATGACACCTTCATTAAGTTCTTTTCTAAGTAGTGTATTTTTTGCTGTAATAATTGTTGTTATCCCAATTTCTGCAGCGCTAGTTTTTGTAAGTACATCGGATCGAATTGTACGTTCGTAATGAGCTGTTTAAGCGTTACACTATTGTAATATTTGAGATCAGTTTATTTTTTACGTATAATTTATCGAACTTAATGTTGGGTTAGGATCTGGGTGACAGCCTTGCGTTAGTACTAGACCTTTCCCTTTTTCATTAAGCATTTACTAGTTAATGTATTCATTTGACGTATTCGTCAAATGGAACCTTATACCCGTATAAGACTTACTCTTTAACTGACATTTCTATAAAAAAATAGTTAAAGAGTAAGTTTTATACAACGCTTGGCACTCGCAAGGAACCTTTTTTTTCCTGTACCGTTTCTCTAATTGTGCTTTTTCGAGTGTCGCACTAACGACGACTGTAGTGAAAACTATGATAGGAGAGGCCTATTAATAAGCTAGTACATTGGTCTTTGTCTGGAAAAAGACACCATTCGTCGACTTTGCACCTTTGTGGGCGATTTAATAATACATCCTACTTATCGCATTACGCGGCAATTAATTGTGTTGGAATATTATACTTATGGGCTCCCCACTAGCCCATTCGGCTGTTTTAGCTTTTCTTCGGTTTTCGAATGGGTGATAATTGTATAGCTAGCCGCTAGAAATCAAGTTAACAACTTTCGACTCGGCTTCTGAGGTAACAAAATACGCTCTAGGTAACTTAGTCTGGATAATAGACTGGACGCCTAAAAAGGCGATCGACTCATTTGCAACGTCTTTTTATTGTTTAGATTAATGTACAATCATTATTTGAGTGTACATTAATTTGGCGTGCCTAACTTCTCCAACTTTTCTTAATATAATTATGCATTATAAGATTTGGCCATAGGTATGTAGTCCTTTACCTAAAAAGTTAACACCTAAATAACAAATCCAGACTACTATAAACCCGAAGGAGGCGATGATCGCAGGTTTTTCTCCTTGCCAAGCTTTAGTAATTCGAGCGTGTAAATATGACGCGAACACTAACCAAGTGATTAAAGCCCACGTTTCCTTGGGATCCCAACTCCAATACGAACCCCATGCTTCGTTAGCCCAAACTGCGCCTGAAATAATCCCGAGTGTCAAAAATGGAAAGCCAAAACTTATCGTTCGGTAGCTTAAATTATCTATACTTTCAAGTAAATTCAATCGGGTCTCTTCAATCTCGTTTTTCTCCGACTCTTCACTAACAAAATTAGAAAGGCTGTCAAACGTCTCTTCTGTGTAAAATGCGGTATTTGTTAAAGACGACCCTGAAAAGGTTGTTCCGTATGAGCTTCCTTGTAATTTAACTTTGTCTTTTCGTCCTCGGATGAGGATCAAGAATAGTATACCAAGTAAGGAACCAACTATTAGGCTTGCATAACTCAGCATCATAACGGTTACATGCATCATTAACCAGTTTGATTTTAGTGCCGGTACAAGAGGTGCTGGTGATTGCATACTTTCGGGTAATGAGAGACCCGCGAAACTTACTATAAAGAGGACGATCGGAATACTAATGGAGCCGATCAAGGAAATTCGGGAACGGTTTTCGAGTATGATTGTAATAAAAGTAATACTCCACGCTAGAAAGAATAATGACTCGTATAAATTACTTAAAGGAAAGTAGCCGAAGTTTACCCAGCGTAAGCCTAAAAGTACGAAAATGAAAAAGTTAGTAAGAACTGTACCATAGAAACTTATCGTACTCAAAATTCTAAAATTTGTATTAATTAAACTTGCCCAATAAACTATTGTTAAGACCAACAAGCTTAAAAAAATGATGTTATCTAAAAATGATTGTATATCCATTAAAGTAAAAAAGAGTTAAGACTTTTTGTTTTAAGAACCTATTCTTTATTTTTGAATTGTGGGCCCAATTGTGTCATCGTTTTTTGATGTTTAAAATCCATTGGAACATAAGCGTTCATAAAAATGGTAACCAACCGCAGGTAAATTCTGAAGAACCCTATATGTAAGGTTTCTTAGTATTCTACTATTAGCGTCCTTAAGTCTTAGCGGCTTCTACAGTTATTTAGACTAAGTGTAGGGTATAAAACTAATACTAAGTATTACCAGTTTTAAGACATGATGCTTACATAACCATCCTCAACCCTATAAAGAATGTAAGTGAAAACAAACAAAGTATAGCGCTTTTTATGATTTTAATAATTTTTGTTTGAAACCGCTGTAGATATTGGCTCTGAAACTCTTTTAAACCAATTCCTCTTGTTCAATGAGTACGAAAAATAACGCGAACATCATACCTGGGAATACAAGTGTAACAATTGGTGTTAAAATCGGGGGCAAAAATGATGCTGTCATAAGTTGAATTTGGATAATTTACTATCGTCTATAATTAATATGTATAACCATAATGATAGCATTTTCTTACACAAATTTTTAATCGAGACAGAAAATCTTTCTGGTAGCTAAGCAACTTGAATAGCATAACTTTTGCCATTCTGTCTAACGTAGTCAATGATTTCCGTTCGTATTCGCGTGGGGGTAGAGGGACTTGAACCCTCACGACCATTAGAGTCAACAGATTTTAAGTCTGTTGTGTCTACCATTCCACCATACCCCCTCGTATAATTTCTTAAGGCGACACCCAGATTCGAACTGGGGATAGAGGATTTGCAATCCACTGCCTTACCACTTGGCCATATCGCCTTGTACAATGTGACAAAATCGGTCTGTTACGTATCTTCAAAATCAACCTTAACGCTACAGTAGATTGTAACCGCTA
>MDSX01097469.1_pt1 | contig 10486 bp, 7 predicted proteins | sample 811141 | NCBI WGS metagenome assembly MDSX01 (sample SAMN05326642, study PRJNA326480) | marine metagenome | isolation source: seawater | place: Atlantic Ocean: South East | collected 2010
ATCGTCTCATTAAGGTGCGTCATCTCTACTAACTTGTCCTTAATGTGTGATGCTTTGGGAACACCATTCATATCGGCTATTGCTCCTGCCGCTCCAATTAGCACATCCCCTACTCCGCTCTTGCAGACATAACTTCTCCTATGATAATTGGTAAATCTTTCTACCAGCAAAGAGGCAAAATCATACTCACCATCCATGAAAATGTGATCATTTGAAATGAACACATCTTCAAAAATGACCATTGCTTCTTGTCCTCCATATTGGGCATTTCCAACGTCTATATCTCCACCCTCCATACTTCTTCTATCACAACTTTGTCTACCATAGATATAAGTAATACCATCAGCATCAACAGGTACAGCTCCAATAATTGCAAATTCTTTATCCTCCTCTTGAAGTCTAATCGTAGGCATCACAATCATCCAATGAGAATTTATACATCCAGTCTGATGAGCTTTAGCACCTGTAATGTAAACTCCCTTATCTGATCTTTTTGACACCCTCACATACATATCTTGATCCTCTTGAGCATGAGGAGGAAGTCCTCTATCACCTTTTACATCTGTCATTGCTCCACCAACTACATAATTATACTTATGCATTTCAGTTAAGAAGGATATAAGTTTCTGATGATAATTTGTCCCATACTTGTCATCAATTTCAAATGTCGTAGAATGCAAAGCATTGAAAGCGTCCATCCCAACACACCTTTGAAAACATGTACCAGTAAGTTGACCTAATTTTCTTTGCATCTTATTTTGCATCACAAGATCCTCAGCACTCTCGGAAACATGCAAAAACCTACTTATTCTTTGACCGGTTAGAGGTGAGATAACTGAAGCTAAATCAGGGTTTTCTACCGCTAAGTCATAGGTTTTAGCAAGAGCATTTATAGATGGTCTAATCGTAGGATGGTCTACATAGTTATCTACCTTTTCTCCAAGTAAATAAATATTCAGTTTTCGATTTCTCAAAGAATTGACATAATCTTCTCCTGTGACTATTTTCTTCATTTTCTTCTGCATCTTTTAGCGAGGTGAAAAGATAGAACTAAATGTTGGAGACTGAGTTAACTTGGTATTAGAAGAGCTAAATAAAATAGTATCATATTTCAATCCCCTCTGATTTGATAAGTTCATCAATTTTCTATCGATATCATTTCAGATCAACATTTAAGGATAAATATCTGTCTTGAATATCAATTCTGTAAATTATTATTTTTCAGACTTGAATATTTTACGCACTACTTTCACTGTTGATATTAAAATATTAACAATTTGTTTTTTGCATGTACCTTTGCATTATTATTTATTGAAAAAACTACTTTGAAAAATTGTCTCATTTTAATATTTGCTCTGATGCTATGCATTAATGCAAATGCTCAAATTACCACAGCAAGTATGACTGGTAAAATATTTAGTGCTGATGATGCATCATTAATTGGAGCGACTGTAACAGCTACTCATGTTCCATCAGGTACGTTTTATGGTGTGTCCACTCTTGATAATGGCACATATAACATACCTAATATGAGGGTAGGTGGACCATATAGAATAGAAACTAGTTTTCTTGGATACTCAAGCGATGTTCAAGAAGATATTTTTCTTTCATTAGGTCAAAAATTGAATCTCAATATAGAACTTAAGACCGAAGGGGTTACTGTAGATGAAGTAGTAATTATAGGAATTACAGATCCCATTCTTAATGGTGATAAGACCGGTGCATCTACCACAATTGGAAGAGATCAGCTTCAAAATCTGCCCACTATATCAAGATCAGCTGATGATTACACGAGACTCAATCCTATGTCTGCAGAAGGTGGTTCATTTGCCGGAAGAAATGATCAATTTAACAACTACAGTCTAAATGGTACAATATTTAATAATCCTTTTGGTCTCGATGCTGCAACTCCTGGAGGACAATCTGATGCTCAGCCTGTTTCCCTAGATGCTATAGATCAAATAAGTGTAAACATTGCTCCATATGATGTTACCCAATCTGGATTTACAGGGGCAAGTGTGAACGCTGTAACAAAATCAGGTACAAACAATTTTGAAGGAACGGCATATGGTTTTTTTAGAAATAGTGGAATGACAGGTGGAAAAGTAGATGGAACTGATGTTCCAAAAGGTGATCTTTCATCTACTCAGTACGGATTTGCAGTAGGAGGGCCTATTGTGCAAAACAAAGTTTTCTTCTTTGCTAACCTTGAAGTTACAAAGCGATCAGATTTAGGTTCTTTATTTGAACCAAATTCCGGATCGGGGGCAAGCAATGAATCTAGAGTTTTAGCAAGTGATATGCAAATGATTTCTGATTTGCTCAGATCTGAACATAATTATGAGACAGGTGCATTCTCAAATTTTAGATACAATAGTGATAATACGAAAGCATTGATAAAATTAGATTTTAACTTAAATAAGAATCACACTTTATCCGCAACGTATAATTTCCTTGATGCATTTAAAGAACAACCTGCACATCCATCTGCTATCGGTAGAAGAGGTCCTGATAATATCACCTTACAATTTCAAAATAGTGGCTATAGAATCAATAATAAAATCAATTCTGGTATTGTAGAACTCAAATCCATTTTAGGAGACAATATGGCAAATAACCTGCAAATAGGTTACACCTCTTTTAGAGATCACAGAGATCCTTTTTCTGAACCATTTCCTGTATTAAACATTGCAAAAGATGGTATCAATTACATTATTGCGGGTCATGAGCCATTCTCAGTTAATAATGTACTTGGACAAGATGTACTTCAGGTTAAAAACATTTTCAATTTATATGCTGGAAAGCATACTTGGACATTCGGAACTGCTTTTGAAAGGTTTAATTTTGATAATTCTTTCAATTTAACATCATATGGGTTTAGAGTATTCTTTCCAGGTGTAGATATAGCTGATGCCCCTGATTTAATAAGATCTGCTGATTTTGTAGGTGAGGTTCTAGCAGCTAGAGATGCCTTTTCCAATAATAATTCTAATGACTCATGGGCTCTTGCAGAAACAAATTTAGGACAATGGTCAGCTTACATTCAGGACGAAATACAAGCCAATGATCAATTGTCATTAACATTTGGCCTTCGATTTGATCTACCTTTATATTTCAACACTGCTGATTTAATTCAGGAAAATATCGATAGAAAAGGAGGCGACATTTCGGCTGGTGGTGTATATGCCCCTGATGTAACTTATTACAATGCTGATGGTGATGCAGTACAATACAACCATACAGACCTTCCAACTGGCAATATTCTAATAAATCCAAGAATCGGTTTTAACTACGATATGAATGGAGATAGAACTACTCAACTGAGAGGTGGAACAGGCCTATTCGCAGGAAGGTTTCCTGCAGTGTGGATTGGTAATCAAGTGGCTAACCCAGACTTCTTCTTCTATAATATGACAGATCCAGACTTCAAATTTCCACAAGTCTGGAGAACAAGTCTAGGATATGATACTAAAATTGGAGAATGGACAGGAACGGTAGACCTACTTTATACCAAAGACCTCCAAGCTCAGATGGTACAAAATCAAGGATTGAGACTACCAGGTGGAACACTATCCGGAGTAGATAATAGGCCTGTTTATAGAGCTGAAGATAGAGCTCAGGGACCTTTTGGAGGATCTACAAACGCATATGTTTTCACTAATACAACAAAAGGGTATTCCTTCAATGCATCGTTTCAAATGCAAAGATCATGGGGCAACAACTTCGCTATGATAGGCTATAATTACTTGAAAGCTGAAGAAGTAAATTCTATTGATGCAGAAATTTCATCAGATGCTTATGATCGTAATCCAGCGAATATCAGTCATACAAACCAAGCAGATTTAGCCAATTCTTTGTATGGTAATCAACACAGATTAATTGGAGCTTTCTCAAAGAAATTTGAATATGGTACTAGATTAGCGACAACAGTGAGTCTATTTGCAGAATATGCAAAAGGAGGAAGGTATAGCTATGTATATGCTGGTGATATTAACAATGATGGATCAGTATTAAATGATCTTCTCTATATTCCTACTGACGGAGAAATTGATCTAATGACATTTTCTGGAGATAATTCCAGCCAAGCATCTCAAAGATCAGCTTTCAAATCATACATTGCCCAGGACGGTTATCTTTCTGAAAAAAGAGGAGAATATGCTGAGAGATATGGAGCACTGTCCCCATTGTATTCTCAATGGGATTTAAGAATACTACAAGATGTGGGTATATCTGATGGAAATAAGTTTCAAATTAGTCTTGATGTACTAAATATTGGAAATTTGATAAGTAGTTCATGGGGAGTAAGACAACGAGCTACCACTACTGGATTGGCGCAACCAATTGCAGTGAATGCTTCAGGTGATTCTCCGGTATACACTTTTAATCAAGCACAAACATCTACTTTCTTTAATGATTTCGGGTTGAACAGCAGATGGCAAGCACAAATTGGCTTGAGGTATATTTTCAAATAGAAAGACTCAATAAATAAATGCCAAAAATCGTCGACATTATTAGATATGTCGGCGATTTTTTGATTTAAATTATCTTCTTAACTTAAACGCTAAATTTCGATCATGCCTGATAATAAAAATACTGCCTCTTTTATGATACGATTCACCCAACAATTTTTTGAGGATAATACAGGTGAAGAAAATGTACAATGGAGAGGTAAAATCTCCCATATACAAGGTGGAAAAGAGAAAAACTTCTCAGAACTTGAGGACGCATTATCATTTATTCAAGAAAATCTCACTTCACTGACACTTTCATCCACTTCACATAAGACTAAAGAAGAACAAGACGGGCTCTTGAGTAAAAGTTTTGACATTTGGAAAAAAATGGCCAAAAACGCTCCAAAGATGATGATGGAGACTATCAAAGATCCACAAGCACAAGTAGCAAATATTAAGGAACAACTCACTGATGTAGGCGAAGAAATTGGACAAAAATTAGAAATTGACTCTTGGAGAACAGCTTCTAGATCAGATATTCAAAATATCTTATCAGAAATGAAATCCATTTCAGACAAGATTGTTCTTCTAGATAAAAAAATTGACAAAATAAAAAGCTAGAGAATCAAAATCATAGCATTTTACAATGTCAGAAAACTTCAATGAAATAGAGAGTCTTATTAAGGATAATCCATCTAAGGATCTAAGACTCTATACATTAGGAAGGTTTGAAGCAATAGTAGAAGGTTACAGTGTTGATAAAAAATATTGGGGTCGAGATAAAACGCTCCAACTCCTTCAATTCCTGATTAATGCACGTCACAGAGGCGGTCTTCATAAAGAACAAATTGTTAATCGACTATGGGAGGATTCAAACAAAGTATCAGGAGACAGAGATTTCAAAGTAGCCATGCATGGTATCAATAAAGCCCTCGAACCAAATCGACCAAACAGAACTGACCCCAAATATGTATTAAGACAGGGACTCACTTATCAGCTTAACATGGAATATATCTGGCTTGATCTAGACATCATGGAAAAGCTTATTGAAATGGGAAACAACTTTATTAACAATCAAAAAGATAAGGCCATTCAAGCTTACACTGCAGCAATAAAGCTATATGAAGGCCCCTTCTTACCAGAAAGAATGTATGAAGATTGGTGCAGTGAAGAAAGAGAAAGAATCCAAGTAATAACATTAAGTGGAATTATCAATCTGGCTGAATTATTGATTCCGTCCAATCCTATGGAAAGCATCCGATTGTCAAAGAGTGCCTTACTTATAGACAAAACTTGGGAAGATGCATACCGTATTCAAATGGAAGCCTATCTCGTGAATGGTAACAGACCTCAAGCTTTAAGAACATATGCTGAATGTGAAAAGGTTTTGGATGAAGAATTCGGAATATCTCCTTTACCAAGAACAAAAGCTCTCCTTAAAAGTATTGAACAAATAAGTTAATCCTTCTTTTATCTTAATACCATTCAACACCTGTAACTCAGCTGTAACTATCGACTTTCATCTTTGTTATAAAATTATTACAAACAGAAAGTATTTAGCATGTCAACAGCAACAAAGATCAAGAAGAATATTACTAGAAAGAACCTGAAAAAGGAGTACGGTAAAATTCATGATAGAGTTATCAATGTATCAAAAGAAACTGTAGAAGTTACTGTAGATAACCTAGAAAAATGGCAAAATATGTTTTCTAAAGGATTTACTGCTAGTACTCCTTTAGTAGAAAAGGGGATTGATTTATCTTTTACAGTAGCAGAAACGCTATGGGATCAATACAGATCAAGTGGACAAAGAGTAAAATCACTTTTAGGTCTAGGAAAGAATGAGAACATTACTAATAAAGTTATTACCGCTGCACCTAAAGCAACCATATCAACATCAAAGACAAAAAAAGTTACTGCTTTTGCGCCTAAAACAACGGCTTTAACACCAAAGACAAAAAAAGTTACTGGAGCTCCTAAAACTAAGACTATTAAAACTCCATCAAAACTTACTGACATTACTGGAATAGGACCAAAAATAGCAGGATTGCTAAATGAAGTTGGCATTAAAAGTATTGCTGATTTAGCTACAGCAAAAATGGAAACTTTAGAAAAAGTACTTAAAACAGCAGGGCCAAGATTTCAAATGCACGATTCGAGTACATGGGTGAATCAGGCTAAGGCAATTACAAAGTAGATCTGAGATAATGTAACTCAGCTGTAACTGGCTGAATATATATTTGAACTATAATTAAAAAATAATCAATAAAAAAAATATCATGGCAAACACGACAGCAAAGAAAACAGCTAAGACAGCAACAAAAGCAGCTCAAAACTTCAATATTACTAATGTTGTAGATAGAGTTATCGAAGGAGCAAAAGACGTTAATGACTTTATGCTTGACAATTCTGATGACCTAATCAAAGAGGCAGTGGTAAGAGGAGAACAATGGCAAAATGTAGCGTCTAAAGCTGTAAAAGGTGGCTTGAAATTAACAGCAAATACACAAGATATTGTATTCGACACATTAGACTCTTTAAAAGGTCAAATGTTAGATAGCAGATCTAGAATTAAAGGTTTGTTCAGTAAGAACTAATTATAATCCCAGCAAGATTATCAAGGGCTGAATTATCAAATAGGTAATTTGGCCCTTGGTTTTTTACGCCCTTAAGTAATTGATTTACAATATTTTATCCTATTTTAAACACTAGTAATTTACGTTCCACTTTGCATTAATTATAAGACAATATTGCTGAAACATTCAACATTGTTGTAATATGCAGTTTTTCTAGAATTTTGAATGAGAAGAGTAATCTGATCACATTTTGTGGATCAATTATTCCAACTTAAACTATCACCATGACTGAAGAACAGAACCCAATCAAAAAGCCATCTTTATTTTGGTTAATGACAGAAGCAAGTAGAGCTGTATTTGAATATGGGACTTTTTTTCCTTATAACTTCTTAAAGAAACAGGAAGAAACAGGAGATGGTCATGCTGTACTTGTATTACCAGGTTTTATGGCTACAGATGTTTCTACTCAACCCCTTCGAAGGTTTCTAAAAAAGATAGGTTATCAATCTTATGGATGGGATATTGGAAGGAACTATGCAAATGAAGATTATGTGGACCTCCTCCTTGAAAAAGTCGAAGATATATATAAAGTAAGTGGAGAGCCAATTAGTATAATTGGCTGGAGCCTAGGTGGAGTATTTGCCCGACAAATAGCAAAGAAAAGACCTCACTTAATTAGACAGATTATCACATTAGGCTCGCCTTTCAGAGGGATAAACCTTCCAAATAATGCAGCATGGATATATAAATTTATTACAAATGGAAAGTCAGCACAAGATATAGATCCATTACTTTTAAATGATATTCCAAACCCTGCACCAGTTCCGACTACTGCTATTTACTCCAAAGAAGATGGTGTGGTACCATGGCAAACATGTATGGAACAACAAGAAAGCAATATTCACCAAAATGTTCAGGTCAGAGGAAGTCATTTTGGCCTCGGAGTGAACCCTTCTGTTCTTGAAATAATAGCAGACAGGTTACAGTATAGTGAAGCAATTTGGGCTCCATTTTCTCCAGAGACCAGAATTCAAGAGATGATGTTTTACCCATCTATGTGATGTTTTGAGTTTTATATTTTTTTACAATTAACACGTTATTAGTAAAGGCTCAAAAAGACTATTAAACTCGCCTAAGATGAAACTATTTTTATCTATAAGGTTGATAACTTTAATTTGTTATATTTTGGATCAGATTATTATAAAAGGACATGGTAGATAAACTTCTTGAAGGCTTAAATCTTTCTAACATCAAACCCATTACTGGACTTGATGCAACTTTTTTGTTTGGAGAGTCATCCACAAGTCCTATGCATGTAGGAAGTGTATGTATTATAGAAGGATCACTTAAATATGACACATTTAAAAGTACGATTGCCGCTAGAATTCATCAGTTTCCATTATTAAGAAAAAGGTTAATGTCAGTTCCCCTGGGCGTGGATTACCCCTATTGGGTGGATGATCCAAATTTTAATCTTGATTTACATGTGAATCATATTGCTCTTCCAAGGCCTGGAGATTGGGACAGTCTGAGAGACATCGCCTCTGATATATTTAGTGAACCATTAGATCGATCTAGAGCCCTTTGGCATTATACTTTTGTGGAAGGTCTCGATGCCATAAATCAAGTACCCAAGGGATCCGTCGCAATAATTGGCAAAATTCATCATGTGGCTGTCGATGGAGTTGCAGGAGCTGGAATGTTAAGTCTTATTTTTGACGGAACGGACTTGTCAGGAGAAATAAAAGAACCAAGGCCATTCAAACCTGAACCACTTCCAAATGAACTTTCCTTAGCAGCGAGAAGTGCAATAAGTTTTGCTCGAAATCCTCTTAAATTTCCAAAGATCATAGCTAATACAGTATCCGCCACTGCGAAAGCAGGAATGCTTACGAGAGTTCAACATATAGATTTACCTACTGCTCCATTTACTGCTCCTAAAACTCCAATAAATGGCATTATTTCAGCACAGAGAAAATGGAGTGGCATAATGCTTTCTTTAGAGAGGATGAAAGCATTGAAAAAAATTATGGGCACTACACTGAATGATGTAATTCTTGGGATATGTGCTGGAGCATTAAGAAGATACTTGCTTGAAAAAGACAAGCTGCCTTCAAAACCACTTGTAGCCATGGTCCCTATCTCAGTCCGTCAAAAATCTGAAGAAAATGAAGGAGGGAACAAAGTATCCAATATGTTGGTACAACTAGGTACTCATATAGAAGACCCTATAGAAAGGCTAGAGAATATTTATGAGAACACGATAAAAGGGAAAACTTACCAAGGAGCAATGGGGGCTAAATCATTGGCAAATATGGCTGAAGTAGTACCTTATGGAATAGCTAATCAAGCAGCTAAGATCTATTCCAGATACAATATGGCAAAAATGCATAATCCCGTATTTAATTGCGTAATTACCAATGTTCCTGGCCCTCAATTTCCACTATACATGCAAGGTCATAAGCTCTATGCGGTAATGAGTATGGCACCAATTATGGATGGTATGGGACTAATTATAACCATCTTTAGTTATAACGGAGAAGTGAATATAAGTGCTACATCAGATAGCAATTCCATGCCGGATGTAAAGGTTTTCACAAAGTATCTAAGAGAATCTGCCAATGAATTAGAAAAAATAATCTTAGAAAAACAAGATGAAATAGAGGCAAAAAAATCTAAAAAAGAACAAACTCCAGAATCCGACAAGTTCTTTGACCACCTCAATAAATACTTAAAGAAAAATGCGAAGACAATTGAAAAAGGAGGTCTTTTTCAATTTAATATTGCTGGCCCCAAATCTTCAGAATGGGTATTAGACCTAACTGGGGCGAAACCATCTTTGAATAGAGGAAAAACAAAAAGTCCTGATGTCACCTTTACTGTTCAAGATAAGAACTTCTTAAAAATTGTAAAAGGTGACCTTAAAGTTCAAACTGCAGTAATTCAAGGAAGGTTAGCAGTAGGTGGTGATTCTGCAATGGCGATGAATTTGGGTAAAATTTTGAGTAAGGTTCCACCAATGAAATAGTAGATAAGTTTTAATTGTCTTAGCTACTTATTGGCCCCAAGGTATCTTGTTGTAATTCTCTTAGATAAAGAGATCTTACATCTGCAATCCTTTCATTCATATTTTCTTTCGTCCAGTCAGCCACAGACACTGGTTTCAAAATCACCACTTCTACAACAGACGGTCTTACAAGGCTTCTACCTCTTGGCATTACATCATGAGCGTTCTTGATGACAATAGGAACGACAGGAACCCCTGCTGCCATGGCAAGATGAAAAGCTCCCTTCTTGAAAGGACCCAACTTATAATCATAACTCCTAGTTCCCTCAGGAGCAATAGCTACAGATGTTCCGGTTTTTAAAGCTTCTATAGCTGGTTTCATGGCCTCTATAGCCTTATCCTTATTCGCCCTATCAATAAAAATGACCCCAGCAGCTGTCATCAAAGGTCCA
>MDSX01070619.1_pt1 | contig 10485 bp, 9 predicted proteins | sample 811141 | NCBI WGS metagenome assembly MDSX01 (sample SAMN05326642, study PRJNA326480) | marine metagenome | isolation source: seawater | place: Atlantic Ocean: South East | collected 2010
AGAGGACTGCAGTGCTCGAATATTTAAAGACTCTCTAGCAGGCTAACTGAAAGCAGACTGTTTTTCATCATTGTGATACAGTGGTGGCGACATATCGCTCACCATACACCCATTCATGCCAATCATTTGGAGAAAATTCATGACACAGCTTGAACGCGCTCGTGAGAACGAAGTTACACCCGAGATGAAATTCATTGCCGAGCGTGAGAACTTGTCAGAAGACGTGGTCTGTAGCGAAGTTGCTCGTGGAAGAATGGTTATCCCTGCCAACACGGTCCATCTCACGAAATGTCTTGAGCCAATGGCGATTGGTATCGCAGCCCTGACGAAAATTAATGCAAATATTGGTAATTCGGCAGTGACAAGTGACGAGTCAACAGAACTCGAGAAACTTCATATGGCAGTGCACTACGGTGCAGACACAGTGATGGATCTTTCGACCGGAAAAGACATAGACAGTATTCGACGAGCAATCATTGACGCATCTCCAGTACCAATTGGAACAGTTCCGATCTATCAGATGCTTGAGGAACTTGGTGGTGATATTGATGAGATGAAGCCTCAGCATTTTCTCGACATGTGTGAAAAGCAGGCTCAGCAAGGCGTTGATTACATGACAGTGCACGCCGGCCTTTTGCAAGAACACCTTCACCTCACAATGAACAGAGTCACGGGTATCGTCAGTCGTGGCGGATCTCTTATTGCCCGGTGGATGATGACTCACAAAGAGCAAAATCCACTGTATACACATTTTGATGATTTGTGTGACATCTTTAGACAGTACGACGTGACCTGGAGCCTTGGTGATGGTCTTCGCCCTGGTGCAATTGCAGACGCGAGTGACGAGGCTCAATTTGCAGAATTACACGTTCTTGGTGAATTGACTCGACGAGGCTGGTCGAAAGGGTGTCAAGTTATGGTTGAGGGTCCTGGGCACGTCCCGATGGACCAGATTGATATGAACATCAAACGTCAGATGGAAGAATGTGACGAAGCCCCATTTTACGTGCTTGGTCCGCTTGTTACTGACATCGCTCCTGGCTATGACCATATTACAAGTGCGATAGGTGCGGCGCTCGCAGGCTGGAGTGGTGCAGCAATGCTTTGCTATGTGACACCGAAGGAACATCTTGGTTTGCCTGATGCAGAGGACGTGAAGCAAGGGGTCATTGCTTATAAGATTGCTGCTCATGCGGCAGATCTTGCAAGGCACCGAAAGGGTGCTCGCTCTCGGGATGATGCACTGTCACATGCCCGCTTCAACTTCGATTGGAATGAGCAGTTTCGTCTGTCTCTGGATCCGGAAACAGCAAAGCGATACCACGATGAAACGTTGCCTCAAGAAACGTTTAAGTCTGCTCAGTTTTGCAGCATGTGTGGCCCGAAGTATTGCTCAATGAAAATATCTCAGGAAATCCGTGATATGGCCGCCCGTGAAGAAAAAGACGCTTCTGTTGAGCCAGTTCAGATCGAACTTCCTGCGACGTAATAGTGGCACTTAATGAACGATGACGAGCAGTTGGGAGTTCATTTATTTGATGCTCCAGTCAGTTCCGTCAGCACGGTCCTCTAATTGGATTTCGGCCTCATTCAGTGTGTCACGGATAAGGTCTGCTGTCGCAAAATCTTTCGCCTGACGTGCGCGAGATCGTAGTTCAATGATCAGTTGCATCAAAGAGTCCAGCAGTTTGCCGTCAGTCCCTGTAGACACTTCTGCTGGTGGAGTAAGAAACAGCCCTAGAGTGCTTGTGAGTTCTCGCATGAAGAGCATAAGACTATTGAGAGTTTCAAAGTCATGGTCTGCTTTCTTCTCAAGCCCCTCGCTGTCAATGAATTTGTTGATGAATCGAACAAAGTCGAACAAGGTAGCCACTGCTATCGCAGTATTGAAGTCGTCATCCATCGCTTCCAGGAAACGATTTCGCAATGCGGTGACGTGTTCTCCGACACTTCCTTGAAAATCTGAAATAGCGGCATTGCCATCACGACGATTGCGTGCTGAAAGTGTGTAGTACGAATTTCCACAGAGCCGTTCATAGCGGCTGAAAAGTCTCTCGAATGCTTCGAGGGCTCGAGCAGATTCTCCAAGTGGTTCTTCACCAAAGTGAATTGGGCTTCGGTAATGTGTTGACAGGAGCAGGAGTTTAATCGCTTCTGGTCGGTGGCGGGTAAGGAGTTCTCGGAAAGGTTCAGCTCCAGTCGACTTTGATATTTTTGTAGCAGCTAGATCTTCGGGAGTGTCGCTGCCATCTCGTGGGCGACCGCCGACCTTTCCTGTTGCCCCTGCGGCCTGCATGAGCCCGTTATGCATCCAATATGTGGCCATAGGGCAATCATGGAGTGATTCACTCTGCGCGATTTCGTTTTCATGGTGAGGAAAGACTAAATCGAGCCCACCTCCGTGAATATCGAAATGGCTCCCAAGAAGAGCCTCACTCATTGCCGAGCATTCAATATGCCAGCCGGGTCGTCCCGGGCCCCAGGGGCTTTCCCAGGAAGGCTCACCAGACTTTGCCTTTTTCCAAAGTGCAAAGTCGGCAGCCGATCGCTTTCTGTCAGCGGTAGCGCCACCTTCCCCCTGCGTTTTTTCAAGAGTACGGTTTGTTAGTTTTCCATAATCGTTATCTTTGGCCACATCAAAATAGACATCACCATCCGCCGGATACGCAAAATCTTTCTCAACGAGGCCTGCAATGAACTGAATAATGCCTTCAATGTGGTCAGTTGCCTTTGGCATGGTATCAATGCCATCGACGCCCAAGGCGGATAGGTTATCCAGATAGTCTGTGGTCATTTCCTCAGCCAGAGCGGCCATCGACATGCCGCGGTTTTTACTTTCGGTGATCAGTTTGTCGTCAACATCCGTGATGTTTACAACCCACGTGACGTCCCATCCTGAATAGACAAGATGCCGTTTGATTGTGTCGAAAATAACCGGACCAACCATGTGTCCAATGTGACTCGGCTTGTAGACCGTTGGTCCGCAGAGATACATGCCAACCTTGCCAGGAACAACTGTTTTGAAGTGTTCTTTCTGGTGGCTTAATGTGTTGTACAGTTCAATATTCGGAAAGCTATGAGTGGATTGATTTATTTCCGCCATATTTCAGTGTGGCTCCCTGGTGTTTCAGAAATCTACAGTGTCTTTAGGTTTTGTTGAATGCCGCCTGCGTTTCAAGCAGTACAATGCATTCTGCAGCAATTGCTTGCTCTTCCCCGATCGGTCCAACAGCTTCGCCAGTCTTGGCCTTAAGCCAGACTTGATCGATATCAAGAGCCAGCAGCTCAGAGATATGTTGCCTGATGACCTCTCTGTGCGGGAGGATTTTTGGCTTTTGAGCAAAAATAATGCAATCCATATTCACGATAGTCCAGCTCGCGTTCCGCACGTGATCACGTGCTATTGCTAGCATCGAACTTGAAGACCGGTCTTTATTTTCCGGATCATCATCTGGGAAAAGTTCACCAATGTCACCAAGAGCAGCTGCTCCGAGGATTGCATCGGTTATGGCATGCAGAAGCACATCAGCATCACTGTGACCGACGGCAGACTGGCTATGAGGAATTTTTACGCCACCAAGCCAGAGCCCATTTCCGGGCTCCAGTCTGTGCGTATCATGACCAATTCCAATTCGATACATCGCTAGTTTTCCGTGTGGAAATCTCCGGTAAATGTTTCAAGAGCGGCAAGTCTATCGTTTTGGCCTATACTTCCGCATATGCACACCAGCAGTGAAACAAAAAGTGACCGCGTAATCGAGGTCAATGATCTTGCCAAAGAATATCGCGTTTACGACAAGCCGGAAGGCCTTTGGGCGAGCGTGCGGGGTCTCTTTCACCGAAAAAATAGAATAATCCATGCCTTGCGAGGGGTGGATCTGAGCGTTGGCCGTGGTGAATTCCTCGCGATGCTTGGGCCAAATGGAGCTGGTAAAACAACATTTTTAAAGCTGCTCTCGGGAATTATTACGCCTACTCGGGGAACTGCCCGTGTTTTGGGACATGTGCCATGGGATCGAGCCGACGATTTCCGCAGGCGGTTTGCCCTTGTGATGGGCCAAAAAAATCAGCTCTGGTGGGATTTGCCAGCGGCGGAGAGTTTCCGGCTCCATCAAGAGATTTATCGGATAGACCCAATTCGATTTGCAAAAATCCGCGATGAACTTGTCGACATGTTGGGAGTTTCTCATCTTCTTGGGCAGCCAGTGCGGGAACTCTCGCTCGGGGAGCGGATGAAGTTAGAACTTATTGCAGCACTACTACACGAGCCTGAGGTGTTGTTTCTCGATGAACCAACAATCGGTCTTGATGTGGTTGCGCAGCACACGATTCATGAGTTTCTCAGGCATATCCAAAAGCAGCGGTCGGTTACTGTCGTCTTGACAACGCACTATATGAAAGACGTTGCTGCCCTTTGTGAGCGTGTGGTGGTCGTGACGCATGGCAGTATTCTTTATGACGGTTCGCTTGAGCAAATCGTTGATCGTTTTACAACGCATAAGGTCGTGACACTTGATCTTGAAAGCCCTCCTGCCGCTGGAGAAATAGAACGATTTGGATTTTCATGTGAAGTGCATGGTCCTCGTGTGTCATTGCGAATTGATCGATCACGGATAGCAGATGTCTTGCCAAAACTATTGGCGAGCCAACCAGTCAGAGATGTGTCTGTCGAGGACGTACCCTTGGAAGAAATTGTTGCTGGTCTGTTTCGTGGCGCAGCAAAACGGCAAGCAGGTACTGATCCAGAGCAGGAAGTTGGAGCAGTATGAGTACCACTACAAATTCTGAGAGCAGTCTGCAGGCGTCGCACGGCTGGTTCTCAGGGGTGCGGTCGTGGTGGCGAATGCTTGTCATCTGCCTTGAGGAACGACTGGCTTATCGTACCGACTTTGCGTTGGGTACGGTGATGCGTTTCCTGCCGATCGTCACGCAGGTTTTTCTCTGGACGGCTGTCTTTGCGGCCTCGAGCCGCACAGATATTGCTGGGTACTCTCGTGACAACATTGTTGCGTACTATCTACTTACGATGGTAACTCGAGCTTTCTCAAGTATGCCAAGTTTGGCAGGCGGTATCTCTCGTAGTATTCGGGACGGATCTGTGAAGAAGTATTTGATTCAGCCGGTCGATTATATTGGTTTTCTGCTTGCTTCCCGCATTGCTCACAAGCTTGTTTACTACATCGTAGCGATACTTCCTTTCGCTGCAGTTCTATTTTTCTGTCGAGGTTATTTTCCTCCAGCGCCCGACGGTCTTACGATCGCCGCCTACATTCTGTCTTTACTGCTCTCATTCCTGCTTGGATTTTTCTTGGAGGCAACTCTAGGAATGATCGGATTTTGGTTTCTTGAGGTTTCCAGCATTATTTTTGCGTACATGTTGTTTCAGTATCTGCTTTCGGGGCATATGTTTCCTATCGATATGCTTGCAGACATTCCAACGGGGCTAACGGGAGTAAGCCTTGCAGATATTGTGCGATTGCTGCCGTTCGAGTACACCGCCTATTTTCCAGCCGCGGTGTGGCTCGGCAAGATTACAGGCTGGGAACTCGTGAGAGGGATTTTCGTCGAAATTGTCTGGCTTGTCGTCATGATAGGAGTTTGTCGTTTTGTATGGTGGCGAGGCACAAAACGATATAGCGGTTTTGGTGGTTAATTTCCGGGACGATGCTCATGAGACGATACATCAAAATTTTTTCAACGTTTGCACGAGTGTGTCTTGTACGAGACATGACATTCCGGGCGAATTTTCTGCTCGAGTGCCTGACCAGCCTTGGGTGGATGTCAATGAATCTCGCGTTTTACTTATTGATTTTTAGTTTTACACCGGAGATAGGTCGCGGAAGTGGCTGGTCGCGTGAGCCGTTTTTCGCGTTTGTTGCTACCGGTCTGATTATCAATGCAATCGTTCAGACCTTGTTCATGCCCAGCGCTTCGGAACTTACAGAAATGGTTCGAACAGGTGGTCTTGATTCAGTTCTTGTAAGGCCTCTCGATGCTCAGTTTCTCCTTTCGATGCATAGATTTGATTTCTCGTCGATGGCGAACGGGCTTGTCGGGCTGGGCCTACTTATTTGGGCTGTACTCCGCTTTCCTGTTGCACCGCCACTCATTGCATGGTTGCTTTACCCGCTGCTTATTGTCTGCGGTGTGGCGATCTTGTACGGACTTATTATTATGCTTGCAGCCGCAACGATACTGATGGGTAGGAACCAGAGTTTGTATGACTTTTGGTTTTATATAACGAATTTTTCACGATATCCTGCCGAAATATATGCCGGTCCCTGGGGTGATCCGTTACGTACAGTCTGTACCTTTGTTATTCCGATATTGCTCGTCGTGAATGTGCCTGCGGGTACTCTCGCCCGTCCACTGTCAGGAGAAGCGTGGGGAATGGTCGTACTGACGTTTGCTGCAGCAGGCATTTCAATTGGCCTATCGAGAATAGTTTTTCAGGCCGCTTTGGCCAGATACCGTAGTGCCTCAAGCTAAGTAGTTTTCAGGATGTCACAGCCTCCTACCAAGCCAACGGATATATCAGCGATAGTCAGTTGGTTGAAACTGATACGTGTACCGAATCTTGCCACAGCGATTGCTGATCCGTTGGCAGGGTTTCTGATTGCTGGGGGGTTCTATCATTATGAAAATCTTCCACTCGGTGGTTGGCTGGCAATAGCATCATCATTGTGTCTGTACGCTGGCGGAATGGTCCAGAACGATGTCGTGGATCTTCAGATCGATCAAACAGAGCGTCCCCATAGGCCACTTCCAAGCAAGCGTGTTTCTTTTGAACTCGCTCAATTTGTATCCATCGGATTTCTCTTGTTCGGTTTTGTCTTGGCATGTGTCGCTTCAGTGTCTATGCGTGACGGGACTCCTGCCGTTATTGGGGTAATGCTCACCGCAGCAATCTTTGGCTATAACTGCTATGCCAAAGGTACGTGGTTGGGGCCTTTGTTCATGGGGGGGTGCCGTGCCCTTAACTGGTCTCTCGGAATGGTTATTGCCGGTTCGGCGTCGTTCCCGCTATGGATGATTCCCTGCGGAATGGGTGTGTATGTGATGGGCATCACGTTATTCGCTCGGGATGAGGCTGGTGCTGGAAGGCGACCCCAACTGCTTGCGGGTGCACTTGTTATGTCGATTGGGCTTCTTGTTGCTGGTTTGGCACCATTGGTCAGTATGGAAGTGGAGGCCGCCAACGTCCCGCACTGGCTTGTTGAAGGCCGGCTTATTGCATGGCTTGCACTGTGGGGTGTGCTCGGGGTTTCAATCCTCATCCGTTGCGGCCAAGCTATTATCAATCCGGTGCCGCAACGCATGCAGTCGGCAGTTGGTAATGCAATTATGTCTCTTATCACGCTTGATGCAGTACTGGTTCTCGCGTTCTGTGGGGAGCAATGGGCCGTAACAGTACTGGCCCTGTTAGTGTGGTTTGTCCTTGGTCGCCGTATTGCAGTAGTTACGTGAGCAGGATGTCCAATGAAAGCTGGGTACAGCACAAATAGCTTCGGTGACGTTAACCCACTGGATGCGTTGTCACTCCTTTGCGAGCAAGGGTATGCATCACTGGCGATTACGCCTGATCGAAACATACTCAATCCATACGAGAAAACGTTTGCGTCGGAGGTTCGTGTTTGGCAGCACGCCCTGGCAAAGGCTCAGATGAGATGTGTTGTCGAAACGGGAGCTCGTCATCTTCTCGATTCAAAAAGAAAGCACCATCCGACGCTTCTTTCGGATGCCCAGGATGATTGCAACCGAAGGATCGAATTTCTGCGACGGGCAATTGAGTTAGCAGGAGAACTGAACGCGGACTGCGTGTCTCTGTGGTCTGGTGCTGTTTGCTCTGATGCTGACGAAACATTGCTGTGGCGGAAATTAACTGACGGTGTTGGGGAAGTTCTTGACCATGCCAGTCGTTGTGGTGTCATGCTCGGCTTTGAACCAGAGCCAGGAATGTTTATCGACACGGTCGCTCGTGCAGAAGAATTGTTTGAGAGATTGGGCCGACCCAAGTCACTTGGTCTTACAGTCGATATTGGCCACCTTGAATGTCTGGGGGAAAGGCCATTAGCAGCTACTGTGCGTGATGTTGCTGATCGTATTGTGAATGTTCATATAGATGACATGATTGTCTGCCGTCATGAACATTTGCCTTTAGGAAAAGGTGATATCGATTATGTCCCTATTTTCCGTGAACTTCTCGCCGCTCGCTATCAAGGTGGCTTGCATGTCGAGCTGCCACGCCAGAGCCATAGATGGTATGAAACGGCCAAAGAATCATACGAGTTTATTCATCGTATGATTGGGCTTGTTTCATAACAGGCGTCTCGCTGGAGACCACTCGCAACAAATAGTTGTGAGCATCGTGCGTGATGCAGGCACCTTGTAGCTGCGGCATCAAATCTATTCTTGGACTGCCGTGTGGCCTGCAGTTTCTTTTTAACACCAGTCAGGTGGCGGTTCGATTTCGTCTCCCGGGCGGCCGCCGGCATCTGCTCTTCCGGAACCTTCCAGGCGACTTATTGCTTTGATTTCCATGTCCTCATTGCACTCGATTTGACAAGACAGGCGAAGTCCAGGTGTTGAGGAGAGGCCTCGCGTTTCAAGAACCTCTTTTTCTGCTTTTGTTATAGCTTTTGGTTCACCTGATACGAATTCAACACGGCAGGTTGTGCATCGTCCGAAACCACCGCATGCATGCAATTGATCGACACCGCATTCACCAATCATGGCATTTAGAAGTCGTTTTCCCTTGGGCACTTCGAAAACGCCAAATCCTTCAACAGTCAACTTCGGCATGGGTATGTTCCTCTTTAAAAAATTGTATTGAGTTATCTTCTACAAACTTATGTCCAGAAACGTTTTATGGAGAAGAAACGGGCCGCTGTGGTGGTCGCTTCTTTTTTCGAGGTGGGGGAGGGGGGTCAAGGTCTTTTGTTAAATCAATATCTGAAACGTGGGACGAGATGCCCTTCTTGGGTACATCGAGTCCACTCGTCCAGACCAATGCATTAAGTATAAGAGTACGGAAGTCGTTGTTTATCCAATTTTTGTGAAAATGACCTCCAGTGCATCCAAAGCCTCGGCCACCGTCGGATCGCTCGTAAGCCCAGGCGAGAACTTCGCGACTTCCTTTCTGCGAGCGAACAGTCGGGTTATTGCTGTGAGGGCCATCGGGCCGCTCTCGTGTGCTGTCGGGTGGAATGGCCGTGAGAATTTTGATGACCTCATCATTGGGTTCACGAAACCGCATGTGGTAGTACCACTCGTCATTTAACTCGAATGGTTTCACACCGGAGCAGATAGGATGATTGAGGGCTAATTCCGTTTTGACAAGTGTCCAATGGGGATTGACTGACCAGTCCATCTCAAAGAATCCACCGATCCAATTGAGAAATTCTGGGCCACCTTTTTCTTTTGGTACCTCAACACCGTAGTGAAGACATGCAACGCCAATGCCACGTTTTGCGAGGGCATCAATCTGTGCAAGTCTATTGCTCTGAATGACAGGATGCCCTTTGCCACCATCAGAGAACAGGAGAATCGCATCGGCATTGTCAAAGGCGGTTGGATCTTCTGGCCAGCCATCTGTGTATACCGCTGTCACTAATTTCTCACCAATAGACTTTTCAAGGCACTTTTGGAAGAGAAGGCAGCCTGCTCTGAACTCATGTGCTCCTTGAGCATGACTGGCACGCCCGGCTAGTAGAAGCAATTTCTTGCGGCCGTCCGTAAGCCGAAGGCGTTTCAGGTGAATGTCTTTAAATTCAACCTTCATGGGTTGTCCGGCATGAAGTTGAAAGGCAAGTATTCCGGTCAACGATTGCTTGCCACCTTCATTGTCGGCTGTTTTCGACATCAATGTTCCGTTGATGAAGTGTTGGAGATGATTGCCGCGGGCAACAATGCGGTATTGATTCCAGTCTCCACTCTTAATCACAGACTGCAAGCTCTCACCTGTGCCAATAGGACTGCCATATTTCTTGACTCCATTGTCATTAAGAGAGATCCTTTCGCCTCGTTTCGTAACAATCCCTCGGCCGCCTTGTTCATAGAGAAACCCGTCATAGAAAATCCCGCTATGGTTGTTTCCGGCCCCCATGTCAGCTTGGTATCCGGTGACACGGAATTTACCTAGATCTTGGCTTCGGTATTGAATCCCGCTATTGCCGTCAGTAATCCGGTAGGAGAGCGTGAGCTCAAAGTCGTCAACGGTTCCTTGTCGCCAAATAAGATACGTCGTCTTCTCTAACGGCGTTGTTGTTTCGCCAACAAGAACACCGTTTTCGACTCGCCAGAGTTCGTGGTTTCCCTCCCATCCATCAAGTGATTTACCGTCAAAAATTGCAACGGATTCATCTTGGCCAGATGCAGAGTTGAGAACTGCAGTGTCGAGGAAGGGTAATGCAATGATCAGGAGTAAAAGCATTGCAAGTGTAGTCGGTACACCTGAGCGAACGGGCATCGTGTTGGTCCTCAAGA
>MDSX01005409.1_pt1 | contig 10479 bp, 8 predicted proteins | sample 811141 | NCBI WGS metagenome assembly MDSX01 (sample SAMN05326642, study PRJNA326480) | marine metagenome | isolation source: seawater | place: Atlantic Ocean: South East | collected 2010
ATCTGCTTGTGTACCACTAAATCCATTTGCATTTGTTCTAATTAATGCACCACTTACTGCTGATTCAACAATTCTAAATGTTCCATTAGTAGAAATACTAGCAGGAGTATCATCACTAATTGGTATCGTAACAATTGCCTCATTTGATGCAGTGTTAAAATTATCTTTTACAATTACTCTATACTGATATTCATTTATTAAATCAGAATTTATAAGTACTCCTGTCTTTCTTGTTACAAGTCCAGCAGATGTCATTTGGAATGGATTTTCATGTGGGTCTGTTGCTTGTGATGTTCCACCATATGAACCACTTGAAACGTTTGAATTATCCAATTCTAGTTTATGTAATTCAAAATTACTAAATGTTATAGTATCTGAATCTACATCAGTTGCAGATATAGAACCAACTGTTGCACCATTTGAACTATTCTCACTTATAGATGAAAGAGTTTGGTTATTGATTGTTGGATGTGCATTATCTGAAACACTTACTGATATTGGTAAAGTAACTATTGCGTCATTATCTTGTCCTGCCTGATAGTGTTCATCAGATGCAGATATACTAAATGTATATGTTGGATAGGTTTCATAATCTAATGAACCTGTATTTTGTGTTATATCAACGTAAGTTGAATATTTTGTTATTGAGAAATGGTCTGCAGGTGATATTGAAGATGAATCAATTGTAATTGTATCACTTTCTGCGTCAGTAAAGAATACTCTTTTTACTAAAGTACCATTTGAACTGTTTTCATTTAAACTAGATGTTACGTTTGTAATTACATTACCACCAGTTGAACCTTCTCTAAATTTAGGGGCCTCGTTTGGAGTAACTATAATGTGTATTGTTTTATCAGTTGAACTATTAAACGTATCTGTAGCCGTTACTTCTACTTCATGTGCATGAATACTACCACTTATAGTTGTATTAAACGATTCTGATGTTGCTGTTTCTGTTAAAGTTATAACACCAGCAGTTGAAACTTTTACTTTATCATCACTATATGCTGATTGTGTACTAAATGTTATTGATTGTCCTTCTGCATCTGTTGCTGATAATGTACCCACAGTTGAACCACTAGTTAAAAACTCTGCTATTGTAAATTGTGTAGAGTTTATTGTTGGTGCAGTGTTTGGGAAAAATACTGATGATATAAAATCTTGTATTGAACCACTTGTTCCAAAGTTATTGTTATAAACACCACTTGGTAAATCAGTATTAGATACTGTTCTATTTCCATCAAATGCAATTGATGATGATAAAGAACCACTAACTACACCATCTACATTTATTTTCGTTTTTATCGTTGTATCTATTGATGATGTAAACGAGTTTAAGTGTGTTATATCAGTTGTAGAACTATAAGAACCAGTATTTGATTCTATTTGGTCTAACCTCTGGTCTAATGAAGAGGTTGTTGATTCTATGTTTGTTAATCTTGTATCTGTTGAAGATGTATATGAGTTAAGTGATGTTGTTGAATCTGATGAAGAAATAAATCCTAAATCAGTAATTTGTTGTGAACCACTAATTGTTCCAGCAGGTGTACTATCACCACTACTACTTACAAATCCTAATGCAGTTATTTGAGCTGAACCGCTAATTACATCTGTACCATCTAGTGTTCTTAAAACACTACCACTAACTACTCCACTTGGTAATTGTGTCAAATAAGATGATGTAGCTGCACTTATTCCATCAACTTCTGTTTGAATAGATGAAGTAAATGAATCTATACCACTTAATCTTGTATCTGTTGAAGATGTATATGAATTAAGTGAAGTTATATCTGTATGAGATGAACTAATAAATCCTAAAGAAGTGATTTGTTCTGAACCACTAATTGTTCCTGCAGGAATAGTATCTCCACTTTCTGATACAAACCCTAAAGCAGTTATTTGTTCTGAACCACTAAGTAAACCACTAGGTTTAGAAGTTATATCATCATATGATACTGAACCAGATGATGTTAAGTAAGATGATGTTGCAGATGATAATCCATCTACTTCGGTTTGTATTGAAGATGTAAATGTATTTAGTGAACTTATATCCCCACCTGAACCATATGAACCAGTATTAGATTCTATTTGGTCTAATCTTTGGTCTAAAGATGAAGTTGTAGATTCAATAATACCTAATCTTGTATCAGTCGATGATGTGTATTGATTTAGGTATGAAATATCGGTTGCACCACCTCCACCTCCTCCACCACCAGTGGAGTTAATTGTAATACCACCACTACCAGAGGTTACAGTTACGTTTGTACCTCCAATAAATGCCGGTTTATCAGTTATATCATCATAATCAACTTGTGATGAACCACTAATTACTCCTTCGGGTAAGGTTGATGAAGATACTGATGCAGCAATTGATGAACTAAAAGCAGTATATCCACTTGTTTGGGATATGGTAACTTGTGAACTTCCACTAATTACACCTTCAGCAGTTAATTTTGTCTTAACTCTTGCATCTGTATAGTAAAGATTCGATGAACCTTCAGATACATCATCTGTATCTCCTTGTACACCACTCAAACTTATTTGTGATGAACCACTAACTACATTATCTGTATTTGTGTTTATGTATCTTGAATCAAATGAAGATGTTAATTGTGATGAACCACTTATTACACCATCTGCATTTGTGTTTATGTATCTTGAATCAAATTCTGTTGTAAGTTGTGATGAACCAGATATAATACCAGTTCCTCCAAATGTAAGATTAGTACCACTACCAAGAAAAGAAGATGCTGAAACTTCTGATGCACTTATTGCACCAGTTACAAACATCGAACCAGTTAATATAGATGAACCACTTACTAAAAATTCACCATTTATTACCGAGGCGGTTACTACTCCAGATATCTGTTTACTTGCAATTAACGTGGCCATATTATCTACTCACTATTTTTCCTCTAACTATAAAATCTGATGCAGTTATCTCATCAGGTTCTAAGGTTATAGTTTGGTTAAATGTTATAACTATATTTGTACCATTATCTACAATCGAATAAGTTGATGATTCTACAAAAGTACCTTGTAAATAAATATCGACATACTCTTTGTCTTTGTCAACTTTAATTTCTTGATATACGAATTTTTTATTATTTAGTATTACTGTAAATATTCCATCGGTATGTGAAATAGAATCTGGTGTATGTTTATGTATAATAAAATCGTTAAAAACTTCATTGACTAATGATGCTGTTTTAGAGATACCTTTTGGTATAACGATAATATCTGGTTTTTTTCTTGTTTTACTTAATATCTTAGCCATCTATCTGAATATCTCCTTTTATGAAAATCGAATCATCAGAACTAAGTGTATATGAGAAATTCGCCTTCTTAAATTTTACTAATATATCTTTATCATCTACATCAAATACATAATCACTCTCTAAAATGTATTGACCATTTATAAATATATCAAATCTAGCGTGTTCTGGTCTAAAAGGCCTTAATTTTAAATCTAAATCTTTAAACCTTGCATTAGCCAATTTAAAAATATGATACGTTGGGTGAGTACCATCGTGTTCAGATAATAAAAACGAATCAGGTTCGTGAACTTGTTGTAATAAATTTCTTAAATCTTTAATCATAATTCAATAAACTTCCCGGTTATACCAAATTCATCACTACCCGTAATGTTATAACCTAATTCTGTTGTGGTTGTAACTAAATCAGTTGGATATACACCACCTTCTGATAATGAACCTGTATTAAAGTTAACTAATAAATTACTTCCACTTACTTCAGTTGTCCATTTTGCAGATGGAATGTTAACACCATTTATATAAATGTTATATTTTCTATCTTCATCAAAAGAATCTATCAATGATGGTGGAACTTTTGGAACTTCTATGTTTGAAACTACAAATGTATCATCATCTAAATATGAACCAGATGATGCACCTCTTAATGATAAATAATTTAGTACATCTGCATATTCATTAATAAGTTCTGGTTTAGCAGAAACAACACCACTACTTCCACCACCAGTTAAATCGGTTTCCATACCAATAATAATCTTTTTTGGTCCAAATGATAATTGATTCGTAGGTTTTTTGTTAAATTTCTCTGGTAATAGATAAGCATTTGCAACCATATTGAATGTAGTTCTAATAATACGTTCTGAACCTTGTCCTACTTCTTGTTGATTATCAAATGAATCAATTCTTACTCTAAATTTAAATTTATCTTTATTTCCCCAATAATCATCAGTTGCATATTGGAATTGTTCTACTACTTTATTCATATGTTCTGTAAATGATGTCCAAATCATTACTTCATATGTAATACTTACATAATCAGGTACTGTAATGTTGTAGTTTTGTGTATTTGGTTTTACACCATTCATTAAACTAAACTTATCGTACTTATTACCTTTATTATATTTTTGATATGTTGGATATGATAGATATCTGTTAATTGAATTAGATGCAGCATCTCTTTCTATGGAGTTTCTTTTATACATTACTAGTGGTAACTGTAATCTTCCTCGAACATCTCTTAAAACACCATCTTTTCTTGCAGATTTCCATCTTTCTGGATTACCATATAGAACTGGTACTTTAATTTTAGTTCCATTCTCATCAAGTTCAGGCAATACAACATCTCTCATGTATTCCATGATTGCTAAATCAACATCATATAAACTAACTGAAAATTTTTCACTTTTAGGAAGTGAAATATCATTAGCTCTGTTATTTTTTTCTGCTCCTTTAAATGGTTCTTTCATTATACTGCTCTTTCCTCTATATTAAGTTGAGAACGTCTCATCATAAATGTTGAACAAATAATTGAGAACTTTTGACCTGTTCTACCTGCCAACATATAATCTTCTCTTACATTATCTACTTCAAAATATCCATTGTTGTGGAATATAACATCACCAATTTCAGGATATAATGATTTTTCTTCTAATGTATGTCTGTTAAATTTGTATTCAACGTTTTGACCTCTATCAAAACCAAACCCTTCATAGTTTACTTCAGATTCTTGTCTTTCAATTAAGGCGTTTACCGATACTCCTGGAAGATATTGCTTACCTAGAGATTCACCATATAGATTAGTTTTACTTTCGTTTATTGAAAGTTTAAATAATTGTATAGTGGTAGTTACTATATCTTCTACTAACTCCTCTGAAAAGTGTTTGAAGAGGGTTATATCGTTTGGACCTGTAAACCTAGCCATAATTATCCTATATAAATGTTAATTGGTACTTTGTTCATCAACTTTTGTTGATTTTCAGCATTTTCAGCTTCAGTTTCATACCTAACTTTGTTAGAAACTTCTTGTAAGTTTTCTCTTAATTGTTCTACTAATTGGTCTTTTTCAGTTTGTGCCTCTGCTCTAAGTGCTGCTCCATCCAAACTTACTTCAGAACCTGGTATTGGAACAGTAGAATATTTTTCTCTAATTGCTCCTAATAGTTCTTTTGCCAAAGCTAATGAATATTTTCTAATCCATTGTTTACCCACATCATTTATTTGTGAATAAGTCATAAAATCATATCCAATATTTGAATAATCGGCAACTACACCTGGTGTGATAACAGTAGAGTTATCATCATACTCATCTTTTACAATATATTCAAACCAAAGTTTATAACTTGAGGTTGGTCTTGGCCATATTTGTAATTTATTATTAACAATATTGAATGTAAATGCAGATTTTCTTATCTGGTCGTTAAATTCAATGTGTTGAAATCTTTGTAAATCTTCGAAAATTGGCATTAACATAAATTGTGCGGCTGGAGAGAATGAACCAAATCCGAATTCATCAACTAAGTTAAGAGTTCCCTGTCCACTTACTGAGTAAGGGTCAAAGAATCTATTAATTGATGGTGTACCTTCATAAAATACTTTTGTTACATCTAATCTTTTGTTACTTTCACTAACATCTGCCCATAAGGTTTGTAAATCATACGATTGTGTGTAAGGATTTGTTTCTACATATCCCTTTTTAACATCAGTTCTACCACCTACGTTTGCATATGTACCATATGATTCAGATAATTTGATTGTGTGAGGTAGTGGTGAACCTGCAACTTGTGAATGTGTTAAGTTCGAACCAGTTGGTTTACCTAATGTTGAACCTAAGTTGTTTCTAATATTAAATTGATTGATTTGAGCACCATATTCAGATACAGCCTCCTCAAAACAAGCGTAGAAGTTTAAATCTACTAATTCTACATCAATGATTGGATATCCCAACCTTCTTGCACACCAATTGGCCACCTTTGGACCATCTGATTGGAAGGTAGAATCACCATCATAAATACCGAAGGGTGTTGAACCAGATATATCGTTTTCAACCGAACCAGTCCAATATGTTAGTGTACTCATATGTTATCTCCTTTATATACTTTACCAACTATAAATATAAGACAATAAAAAAGGGGATGAAAAATCACCCCCTTTAATAAAATAAGTATTATATTATCGATTATACGTTTTGTATATCTTTGATATAAACTTTACCATAGAACTCAGGTCTTACCATCTTCTTAGCATATCTTGTCATCACACCTCTTCTTGGAGTGAAGTTTTGTGGGTCATATACTAATGGAGTCATGATAAGTGGTACATATGGAGCATATACAGCACCAGTCTCTAAGAAGTTACTACCTTTGAAGCCCATAAGGATTTCGTTGTTAGTTTGGTAAGGATTCTTATAAACTGTGTATCTGTTAGCCAAAGAACCAACAGTTGAAACACCAGCTGCAAACTGTCCAGCATCTTTATCAGCGTTTACAGAGAAAGCTGGAATAGATTCTAGGATAGTACATACATCAGGAGAAGCAACGATAAAGTTAGCTCCACCTCTTAGTGTTAATTGGTGAATCTTGTTAGAAACTTTGTTAAGTTTAGTACCAAGAGTCTGGAACCATGTGTTCTTTTGGTATGCAACACCTGCTGTTGCTGCACTCCAAGCTGAACCATCCCATTCTTCACCGATATTTACAGACCAGTACTCAGAAGTCAATGCGTTGCTTCTTAACAAGTCTAAGATTTCTAGGTCAATCTCTAGTGAGATGTACTCAGATAACATAGAAGTTAATTCAGCCTCAGCATCGATACTGTGGTAAGCATTAAGGTCTTGAGCTAACTCAGGAGTCCATACTGCTTTTAGTTTTCTAGTCTTAGCAACGATAGCCTCAGATTTCAACTCAAGGTCGATTTCTGGAATATCTAAAGCAGTTCCTGCAGAACCAGAAGTGTTTAAGATAGCATCTCTATCTTCGAAATCACCTCTATCACCAGCAGAAGTTACTTTACTAAAGTTTACTTCAACATCTTGTACTTTTTCAGAACCAGAATAGAAGAAGTAATAGTTATCTCCACTCTTGTAGTTGAAAGCACCTAGGTTTTCATCGATAAATGAACCAGAGTTAGTTGTTAAAGTAAAACTTCTGATTGCGTCATCATCAGCTGATGAATCGATATCAGATTTTGCAATTTCTACTTTGAAGATATCTCCAGCTGCAACAGATGCAGTATATCTACCATCGTAGTTTAATTCAGATAAATCCGCAGAAGCACTCGATACAGTTACGTTTGCTTTTGCTACGAATTTGTTGTCATCTGGTTGTGTGTAACCAAATCTACCGTCTCCATAAAGACCGTTTTTAGCTACGTTAGTTGAACCTAAGTCCGAACCGTCACCACCAAAGATAGAAGAACCTGAATAGTTACTTCCACCGAATTGACCGTTGTTGTATTTAAAGTCTAAATAAAAGATTAGACCTGAAGGTAAGTTCATCGGTTGTACAGAAACGAATTCCTTCGCACTGATTTCACCAAAGATACGTCTTACCAATGGTAAAGCTACACCACTCCACTCTTCGTTTCCTGTTCCAGCGGATGTAGAGTTAGCTTCATCAAGCAATTGTTTTGCTTGGTTTTCTAAAAGAACCGACATCTGATGTTGGTCTCTTTCTTTCAAACCTTCAAGAAGTCCAGTTTGTTCCCATTTACTCTTTAATCCTCTTGTTTCCTCGAGCATTACTGATTGTGGGTTCTTTCCTTCTGTCAGTTTGGATAAATCAAAATTTGCCATTTTTTTCTCTCCTTAAATGATTAATAATTAAATAATGTTTGCCAACTTTTTAAATCTGTTAGCCATTTCGTTTGTACTCTCTTCGATAATTTCTTTCTTTGGAGCAGTAGATGGTTGAGCCTTAGAAGCGATTCCTTCTGATAGCTTTTGTTTCTTACTGTTTCCATTGAATTTCAATGATTCTGCAAGTGTACTAAACACCAATTTCACTTCTCTTACAGAGTTTGTTCTGTCAAGAGTTTCTACAACTTTAACCTTTTGTTCGTTAGTCAAGTTATAAGAACGGAATAATTTGTTTGCGAATAATAGTTTAGCATTCAAAAGATTCACCTCGTTGATAGTTTTCTTTAAAGATTTGATAGTAGAAATAGCCTCTTTTAATTCAGATTTTGTTTCTTCTAACTCATTACTTTCTTCAACTTCATCGTGGTCACCTTCTTCAACTTCTTCTTCTTCACCATATCCCATTTCTCTTAGAATTTCATCTAAGTCGATATCTTCTTCAACTTCATCTTCTTCGTGAGAATCTTCAGCCACTTCATCAGCAGGAGCCTCTTCGTGCTCTTCCCCTTCGTGGTGTTCTTCCTCATGTCCGTCAACTACGTCTTTAGCGATATCTTCAACTTCACCTTCTTCTTCATCATCAAGTTCTTCCTCCATATCAGATTCTAACTCTCTAATGATAGCTTCAAGGTCTAGTTCTTCGTCAACTTCTTCTTCCTCAGAATGTTCTTCTTCAGAAATTTCAGTTTCCTCAACTGTTTCATCAACTTCCTCTTCTTCAGATTCAGAGATAGATGCATCATCAGCATTAGTAACATCCGCAGGAACTCCGCCTTTATCAGCGTCAGGTTCTCCAGCTTCTTTTACTTCTTCTTTTGATTCCTCATCTTCTTCTTCACCTTCTTTAAGGTCATCGACTTTGTCAAGGTTGCTATCCTCTGCACCAACTTCGCTAGATTGTTTAGTTGTTTCTGGGTCTAACTCAGTATGAGCCTCATCGTACTCAGGTTCTTTGTTATCACCAGCTCCAATTTTACTTGAATCTACACTCTCATCTACATCATCTTCCTCTTCTTCTTCATTCATTTCTGCTTGAAGTTTCTTAGATAAGATTGATTGTAGTTTAGGAGCAAATGCTTCTTCCAATGCGATTTTTGCATTGGCGATTGCAGTTTCTCTAACGGCTTTAGCATCAGCAATAGCTTCTTTCAATAGTTTTGAATTTGCCATAATTAGCCTTTCGTTTTTAGTCTGAAAATATTAGGGATTTCCAATGATATTAGGTCGGTTGTTTGGTCACTACATATAAGGATGAGTATTCATTAACCAACTAAAAAAACACACTACTCGATGGTGTGTTATGTATATAAGTATTATGATAGAGTAAAAAACGCTATCTTTTACCTTTTTTCCTTTTTTTAGTTTGTAATCTTAAGGTTGTGTTTCCATCTTCAATCTTATCCAATATTACTTGTCTTTGATTTTCTCTGATGGCTTGTTGTTTTTGTTTTCTACGAATTGTAGTTGGTTTCGTAAATTCTTGTCTTTTTCTTAATTCGAATAAATGTCCACTCTCACTTACTCTTCTTTTAAATATTTTTAGTGCCTTTTGAATATCTCCCTTTCTTACTTGAACAGAGACAATTGATTTCTTTTTACTCATTCTCCTTTATTTGATGTAACTTATATAAATATATACTATGAACCTTTTCCGGTCCCACTTTTTCTTCCACCAGTATGGGTAGAAACATTTATAGGTTTTTTACCTTGTCCAGATGAAGATTTTCCTCCTCTGTTTGATTTATTTTGTGCTGCTCTTTTTCTACGAGTTGCACTTTCTTTTTCCTTTTTACTCATAGATGCAGCCTTCTTAGCAGGTACACATTTAGCATATCCTCTTTTCTTACCACTCGTACCACATGGTGGATGTTTGCCACTCTTGTCTTTCTTACCAATATTTACCCATTTAGATTTGAACCAATTTCTTAAATCTTCATTCGTGTTAACTTCAGATACTTGGAAAAGTTTTTCTTCTGCAGCTGCGTTACTTCTATAATCATAGTGATTTCCATTGATTTTAAAATCTTTTAATGATTTAACTAAAAAAGCTCTATATCTATTTTTACCTAACTTTTTTTCAATATTAGATAATATATCGTAGAACTTTATTTCTTTCTTACCAGCCTGTTTTTTAATTTTATTGATTTGTGCCTTAGTTTCATCAATACCCTTTACTTTCTTTTTCACTATCATTGTGATACCACCCAAATCCTTTGCCCACTTTTCAGCATCTTTCTTATCTTTGTAAGCTGCAGTTGTTACTGGTTTTACTCCTTTTTTTGGTGAGTACAATACAATATATGCTTCTCTCATATTACCATCATAGTTCATTGCCCAATTATCAAATCCATCTAA
>MDSX01091494.1_pt1 | contig 10476 bp, 8 predicted proteins | sample 811141 | NCBI WGS metagenome assembly MDSX01 (sample SAMN05326642, study PRJNA326480) | marine metagenome | isolation source: seawater | place: Atlantic Ocean: South East | collected 2010
CTACCAAAAGTTTTAGAGCAATATTTTGGATCTAATAAGATTTTATTAGACGAATAGAGTTTTTTTTAAAAATGTCACAAACCTTTTACCAATCTACACAATTATTTACTTGAATCAATTCTTTATTGGCATATAATTTAAAAAGCAAACTTTTAATTAGAGGATATAAAATAATGCGAAAATTACTTAGAATTTCTATTCTTTCCTTGTTCCTTTCTCCATTTGCATTTTCACAAGAGCTAACATCAGACCTTACAGGTTCTGTTACCTCTGATGATGGATCTGTGGAAGGCGCTGAGGTAACAATAACATATGAACCAACCAATACAGTAGTAACTAAAGTTACTGGCTCTAATGGTAAATTTAATGCCGGTGGATTAAGGCCTGGAGGTCCATATACAATTGCTGTATCTGCGCCCGGATTAACCAGTCAAGAAGTTATTACAACACTTATTATTGGTGAAACAGAAAGATTAAGTTTCAATTTAGCATCTTCAGTTGCAGCTGATATTGAAGAATTAGTTGTCACTGGATCAAAAATTAGTACAGATTCTAAAAGTGGTTATACAACAATTATTGACTCTGAAACTATAGCCAATCAGCCATCTGTAACAAGAGATCTAACAGATCTTTTAAGATTAAATCCATTAGTCTCAGTAGATAATGAAGAAGATGGTGAAGAGTCGTTCACTATTGGCGGTGCTCATAATAGAACAAATGATATTAAGGTAGACGGTGTATCATTTAATGATGATTTTGGTTTAAATAGTAATGGTTACCCATCACAAAGAAGCCCTCTTAATTTCAATTCTATTGAGCAGCTAGCAGTAAAGGTAGCACCAGTTTCTGTTGAATACTCACAATTTAGAGGCGGTGTTATTGATATCGTTACCAAAGGTGGTACCAATGAATTTCATGGTGATATATCTTACTTTGATAGAGGTGATTCATTAATGGGTGATTCACTTGAGGGACAACCAGTAGATATATCTAAGGATGATACTGCCATCGAACTTTCCCTAGGCGGTCCCATTATAAAAGATGAATTATTTTTCTTCTTTACATACGCAGAAGCAGAGATTGCGAATCCATTAGAGTATGGAATCATTGGCTCCGGTGCTGAAAATATTTTAGATATTACTGAAGACCAAGTTAATCAAATTAGAAGTACAGCACAGAGTCTAATAGGAATAGATCCTCTTCAGGCTGATGGAGCAACATCATCATTTCAAGAAAATACTACATTAAGATTAGATTGGAATATTAATGATATGCATCGACTAACATACAACTATAAAGATGTTAGCGGTAATCAGACGAGAGGTGATGCATCTAATAGAGATACGCTGTCACTGTATTCAGCACGTTATATTAAAACAGAATCAACTACTACAAATAGTTTACATTTAGTTTCTGATCTATCTGATAATTTAATTTCTGAATTTTACTATTCAACAAAAGAAACTATGACTGATCAAATATCTCCATCAGGTCAAAATATGCCTTTCTTTGAAATTGGAGATGCTTTTGGATATACCATAAGGTTTGGTCCTGACATTTATAGACATGCTAATGATCTTGATACAGAAACTACTTTCTTCAAAGGAAAACTTACATACTATCTAAATGATCATAAAATAACAGCTGGCTATGAAAATACTGTTTATGACACTTATAACGTTTTTATTCAAAACGAAGATGGCTCATTTGAGTTTGCTAATTTAGCTGATTTTGAGGCAGGTATTATTGACTCTTACAGTGCATCTGGCTCTAAAACAGGAAATGTAAGCGATGCTGCTGCAGATTTTGAATATGAGCTTTCATCATTTTATCTAATGGACGAATATACTGTATCTGACAGAATGGTCCTTACAGCTGGGATAAGATACGATGATTATTCGGGAGACGATACCCCAACGAATCAAAGTTTTTTAGATGAATATGGTTTTAAGAATGGCGGGATCAAAGGTACAGACTTAGTAAATATAAGATTTGGACTAGATTACATAATTGATGACGTCAGTGATATAAACATAACATTAGGTACATATTCTTCAAAAATGCCTAATGTATGGATATCGAATGCTTACACAAATACGGGCGTTAATATTGCTAACTATGATTCAGATTTTGCAACTTCAGCATGTGATACTTCAACATTTGGAGGCTTAACATTCTCTGGCTCAAACACAAAACCTGATTGTGTTATTTCATCAATTTCAAATCCTTTAAATACCTCAGGTAAGGTAGATTTTATAGCGCCAAGCTTTAAATGGCCTGAATCTAGAATATTTAATGTTACATATAATAGATTGCTTCCTGGTGATGCTAATTTAACTCTTACATACCTCAATTCAAGAGAAGAAGAAGCATTATATAGAATGGTTGATACTGGTTATCCTTTAATAGGAGATCAGCCAACAGTTCCAACTGAAACAGCTCCAGATGGAAGACCTATTTATAATCAGACTGGAAAAAATGGCTATCATGCTGGTCTATATAATCAATGTTGTGGCAATAGAGAGGTACTTTCTGCTACTTTCTCCAAGGCATTTAGAGATGGTGATACATTATTATCACTTAGCTATACAGCACAAGATGCTGAGCAGCTTAGCGGCATGACATCATCCACATCAAATTCAAACTACGGTAAAGTTGGTGCTGTCGATTATAATAATAGACAAGTCGGTAGATCAATATATGAAGTACAGCATAGATTTCTAGCTACGCTTTCATCAAAACATTATTTCTTTGGTGATAATGCAACCACCTTCAACCTCTTTTACGGAAGAGAGTCTGGTCAATCTATGTATCCTGTTTTTGATACATATACAAGCAACCCTTCTCAGTATAGACAAAGAGCATGGGGACATGATTTCCAAGTCAATGATGACAATCTAGGTCTTCTTTATATACCTACATATAACGATCCTCTAGTTTGCTGGTCATCTGGGTGTGAAAATGAAGGTACTGCTGAGGCAGCTCTAAGAGAGCAAGAAGTTCTTACTCACTTGTATACTGTTTGGGGTCTTGAGGGTTATGCAGGTCAAATATCACCTAGAGATGCTGGAAGTTTCCCATGGCAAACAACCTTGGATTTCAGTCTAGTTCAGGAACTACCTGGAATTAGAGAGGGCGATCAATTTATAGTAACTTTTGCAATTGATAACCTATTAAATCTTATTGATGAAGATAAGGGAATTGTTAGATATGGTTATTATTCTGGAAGAGTTCCTGTTATCGACCTTAAAATTATTGATAACACAAGGTTTGACTATAGTAGAAATGCCTTTAGACATAACTTTAGTGATCCATTCAATATTGATAGATCCACCACTCAGAGTCTTTGGAGGGCATCATTAGGATTCCAGTATAAATTCTAATTTATACAATTTATAAAAAGGCGGTTATACCGCCTTTTTTTTTGCTAAAATTAAGTATGGATAATTTAATACCAAGATTATCATTAAATAATTTAATTAATAATGATAAAGATCATCTGGCTAAGCTTTCAAATGCATTGTCTGATCATGGTTTTTTTGTAATCACTGATCATAATATTCCTCACGAATTGTTCCATCAGGCTTATGAATTTTCAGAAAAATTTTTTAATTTAGATTTGGATATTAAAAATAAATACTCACGCAGAGAACATGCTGGCGCAAGAGGATACACTCCGTTTGGAAAAGAGACTGCTCTTGGTGAAAGCATTCCTGATCTTAAAGAGTTCTGGCATCATGGGCCGGTTATTGATAGTTCCTTTGATAAAAGAATTCTAGAAAACATTAATGTTAATCAAATTGAAAATTTTAATAATGTATTTGATAGATTATTTACAGAAATGAATAACCTTGGTATAAAACTTCTGTCTTCAATAGCTTTAACATTAGATCTCCCAGAGAATTTCTTTCACAATCAAACAATTAAAGGTAATTCTTTATTAAGATTGATCCACTACCCACCCTCTAATGACAAGAATATGTATAGAGCAAGGGAGCATGCAGATATTAATTTAATAACATTGCTTATTGGTGCAAATGAACCTGGTCTTGAGGTTAAAGATAAATCAAATAACTGGATTCCTGTAAGCTCTTCTTTTGAAGATATTGTTTGTAATATTGGAGATATGATGCAATTAATAACTGAGAACAATCTAAAAAGCACACTTCACCGAGTTATCAAATATGAATCAGATGAAATTAAGTCGAGATATAGCATTCCTTTTTTTCTTCATCCTTCACCTGACACGATATTAAAATCAATTAATAATTCTAATGATGAGGGTGTTTTGGCGCATGATTTTTTAGATGAGAGACTGAAGGCTATTAAGTTATACTAGCAGTATGAATATTCTTCACATCATAGTTGGGTTTGTTGGTTTAGTATTAATAGCAATTCCTTTTTCTAATAATTATAAAATTATAAATTACAGGTATATAGCATATGGAATATTGTCACAATTATTACTTGCAGCTATCCTCCTTAAAGTACCTTTTATAATTAATTTTTTTGAACTGCTAGGCAATGCTGTAACAATTCTTCAAAATGCTACAACAGAGGGAGCATCTTTTGTATTTGGGTACCCACCCTCTGATGATTCTTCGCCTTATAGATCTCTTCTCGAAACTTTTGCATTTGGTGTGCTGCCTTACATTATTGTTATGTCATGTATATCTGCAATACTATGGCACTGGAAAATTCTTCCAGCCATAGTAAATTTAATATCTAAGGCATGTCAAAAATTATTTAATATTGGCGGTCCTGTTGGTTTAGGTGCAGCAGCTAATGTCTTTATAGGCCAAGTTGAAGCACCATTATTAATTAAGCCTTATATAAGCCGCCTATCAAATAAGGAGCTTTTAATATTAATGACTGCAGGAATGGCTACGGTTGCAGGTTCAGTTATGGTTGCTTTAATAAGTATTCTAGAAGTTCAATTCGCAGGTGTTAATCTAATTCAACACTTTCTTACTGCATCTATATTATCAATTCCTGCTGCCATTATGTATGCAAATATTATGATTCCTTCAAATGAAGTTACAGATTCAAATGAAGAATCTTCAACTAAAGTTTATAACAGTACTATGGATGCAATTACTACTGGTACGACACAAGGGTCAAATATAGCAGTTAGCGTTGGAACTATATTGATAGCTGTTATTGCTCTTGTATTTATTGCAAATTCTTTTTTAGGTTTATTCGGTAATTATTTTGGAATAGATTTATCTATAGAATTAATTCTTGGTTATTTATTTGCTCCAATAACCTGGTTGATGGGTATTCCATGGAATGAAGCAATAATAGCTGGCGAACTTTTGGGTATAAAGACCACTCTTAATGAATTTGTAGCATATCCAGCTTTAGCTGCACTTGAAGATGGCCTATTATCTGATAGATCAAAGTTAATAACTTTTTATAGTTTATGTGGTTTTGCTAATTTTTCCTCTGTGGGAATTCTAATTTCAGGCATTGGCGCTATGGTTCCAGAAAGAAAAGATGATCTTATCAATGTATCTTTTAAAGCTTTGATTGGGGCAACTCTTGCCTCATGCATGACGGGTCTAGTTGTTGGTTGTTTTGTTTAATTAATTATTTATAACTATAAATAAATTTAAATAGGATGCAAAAAATAACCATAATACATATGGCACAAAAATGATTCCTGAAAACAAATCTCTTTTAAACATTTGCATATTGAGCTTGATATTCAAAGCAATTAACAACCATATATTTAGTAATGCTAAAAATGGCATATGAAAGGCAAAAAATAACCATGACCAAATTGCGTTAAAAAAAAGTTGGATATAAAAAAGGTTTTTAGTGTTAGAGAAAGTTCTATATGCAGAGACTGACATCAATAGATATAAGATTGGCCAAACTATACCAAAAACATATCCAGGAGGGTTGAGATTTGATTTTATTAGTCCTAGATACCATGGATCACTTCCGGTATTAGAAGAGGATAACCCACCTAAAATTAAAGAAATAAAGGTAAATAAAAATACTGAATAATTTTTTGTTAAAAACAAAATTTATCTTTTTCTAAAAAATCTTGAGAATGTTCCTACCAGATCTTTTAGAAATGTTGAGCCCTTGGGTCTTGCCTCAATAAAAATATAAAATCCTACAAAGATTGCACTTATTAAAAATACCCAAACTGCATCATATTCACCCATGGCCTTATTATAATAGTTTTATTTTTTTATATGTTAGTTAATTTAAGATTTCTCGACAATAATTGAACAAACAGAATAACCAGCACCAAAAGAACAAATTACTCCTTTCTCACCTTTATTCAAATCATTATCTAGGTTAAATGCAAACAGTGACCCAACTGATGCTAAGTTACCAAATTTTTTTATTGGCATTGGTGCTATCTTTGAATCAAAATCATCAGTACCGAGTATTTTGGAAGTAATTAATCTAATCATCTTTCCATTAGCTTGATGAAGCCAAAACTTTGAAATATCTTTAGGTAGAATATTATTTAATTTAAGTTGATCGCTTATTAATTTGGAAACAAGAGGGCACACATCTTTAAAGACTCCTCTTCCATTTTGATGAAATAACAAATCCTCATTATCTCTTGAATCAACAGCAGCTCTATTTAAATAACTATAATCACTTCTAATATTATTAGAAAATTGTGTATGTAGTTTTCTATCAATAATTTTATAGCTTTTCTTAGAAGTACTATCTTTTTGAATAATCGATGCAGCACAACCATCGCCAAATATAAAATGCTTGTCTCTATGTGTAAAATTTACAGCTGGTGTAGAAACCTCAGGATTAATAACTAATATTGTTTTTGCAAGGCCTGATGCTATATCACTATATGCATTATTAATTGCAAATGTAGTTGAAGAACAACCGACCAACATATCATAAGCATAGCCATCTATACTTAATTCATTTTGTATTTCTATTGCAACTGCAGGATAGTTTCTTGCAGCATGAGATGTTCCAACAATAACGGCATCAATATCAGATGATGATATACCTGCTTGATCCATGGCTTTTTTTGCAGCTTTTATACCAACTTCAGCATGAATTGATATTCTATCTTCATGTTCATTGCGAACTCTTGGCATCATCCTATTGATATCTAATATTCCTTCTTTATCAATAACATGTCTAGATTCAATACCAGACGCTTTTTCAATAAACTCTGATGAAGAGAGCTCCATGGGAGATATTAATCCTTCTAAAATTTTATTAGAATTATTTTTATTAAAATTATCCACATATGAGTTATAAGAATTTACAAGTTCCTCATTTGAAATTTTGTCTTTGGGATACCATAATCCTGTTCCAGCAATATGAATATTATGCATAGTATTTATTATTTATTAATAAATGTTTATTATAAATTATGACCTTCAATTTAACCAATTCTTCTATGCATAAGTTTTTATCAAATAAACATGACATAAAAGGTGTAATGGTAATTAGTCATGGCATGTCTGAGCATATAGGAAGATATAAATGGTTAATATCAAAACTAAATAATGATGGCTTTCATGTAATAGCATGTGATCATAGGGGGCATGGAAACAATATTAAAAATGGGAAAATTGCTGGTTATTTTGCCAATAAAAATGGTTGGTCGAAAGTAACAAATGACTTAAGAGAGGTCATTAATTTTTCAAAATCACAATATCCTGAATTACATTGTTATTTATTGGCTCATAGTATGGGTTCTTGGATAGCACTTTCTATGTTTGATCAGAAGGTTGATATTAGGGCTATGGTTTTAACTGGAAGCTCAAAAATCCCTAATTTATTAATTTATTTTCAAGAAATTATCATTAATATTGAAATACTATTAAATGGCAATGAGGGTGTAAGTAAACTCATTGATAACTTAACAATAAGATCATTTAATAATAAATTCAAACCAATAAAATCACCAAATGATTGGATTTCAAGCGATGAATCTAATGTTAATAACTATACGTCAGATCCTCTGTGTGGATTCATGGTAACTAATAAACTTTGGCTAGATTTATGCCATGGTCTAAAAAGAATTTTTAATATTAAATTTTACTCAAAACTAAATGAGAATCTTCCAGTTTTTATTATCTCTGGTGAATGCGATGCTGCTAGCTCTAATGGCAAGTTAGCAACTAAATTATTTAAATTTCTTTCAAATCATTTTAATAATATTAAGATAGAATTAATTCCAAATACAAGACATGAGATTTTTTCAGAACATAATAAAGAATACTCATACAAAAAATTCATATCATTCATATATCAGGCATGAGATTTATAATATTACTTTTATTTTCAATAAATTTTATCGCTTCTGAAGTTAATGAAATTTATATAAATCATGACGGACATCTCCGATCTTATTTAAAATATATCCCTGAAAGTGTAAATATAGAAAAACCAACTGATATATTTATAGGAATACATGGATATACTGGTACCGCATCGGGATTTCAAAAAGAAACCACTGGAGGCTTTAATAAAAGTGCTGATAAATATAATTTTATAACCATATATCCACAAGGTCTTTTTTTTAATCCTGAACCAGATAATCAAAACTCTTTTATATCTTCATGGAATGATTTAGTTGGCTCTAAAACTAAGAGTCCTGCTGGAGAAATATGTGCAAATGATGCTGATAAATATCCTAAATATCCAGGATGTAGTGAAGGCGGGCGTTGTTCATGGACTAGCTGCACTGATGATATTGGATTCATAAAAAAAATTATTAATCTTTTAAATAAGGATATTAATATTAGAGATATCTATGTTTTAGGTATGAGTAATGGCGGGATGATGGCGCAATCTCTGGCATGTAATAGCCCTGAATTATTCAAAGCAGTTATTAATATTGTGGGTATGCAACATATAGGACTTAGTTGTATTCCTGAAATGCCAGTAAATTTTATTATTTATGGCGGCTTTCATGACAAGACAGTTCCTCCAATAAATATAAAATCTAGTGATGGTTATTTTTATGAACCTATGAATAATACATTTAACTCTTGGTCTGAAAAATTTAAATGTAAAACCTATAGCAAAAATAACTATGTTTATTTTGATACATTTCTGCAAAATCAATCTTCAGATTGTTCCGATAATGTAAAAGTTATAAGTATATTAAATATGGATAGAGGTCATTTATGGCCTGGAATAGATAAAAGTTCGGGTTACTGTATAACTGATGACCAATCAAATATTTTTTACCCTGAATGCAAATCTTCAGTTATAAATGTATGGGGCAATGATTTTCTTATAGAGATTTTATATAAATTATAGATGTTTTAATCATACAAAAACTTGTCTTTGTAAACTATTTACATTATAAATATGTAATATATACATATAATTTTTGGGGAGCTTTTCTATGTCATCCGTATTTTTAAAACCATTATTTGAAAAAAAATCAGATCCTTTAAGTAATATCCTTAAAGATATATTTAAAGATAATAACTATGCATTATCTTATCTTGGAGCATTAACACTTGGTTTGGGTATAGCCGAATCATCGCATTTAAATGCTGATGACACTATTGAAGATATTGTTGTTACGGCGTCTAAACGTGCTGAAAGTCTTCAAGATGTAGCTATGAGTGTTCAAGCTATTACTGCCGCAGAGTTGGATCAAAAAAATATAAAAGGCCTTGATGACATAGCAAATCTATCTCCTGCAGTTACTCTAGATGCAGGTGGCCCTGGAAATTCTACATTTTACATCAGAGGTGTTTCTGATGGTGGTTTTGGTAATCCTTCAGGAGCAGCATCAACTACAGCTCTTTATTTAGATGATCAACCATTAACAACCATTGGTCAAACACCAGACTTACATGTATTTGATGTTGAACGTGTTGAAATTTTAAGTGGACCTCAAGGAACATTATATGGATCTAGTTCAACTTCTGGAAATATTAAAATCATCACAAAAAGACCAGATTCCGAAAGCATTGATTATGGTTTTGATGTTGATTATGGAGATATCAAAAATGGCTCTAATGATGAATCACTCGAAGCATTTATGAACTTACCATTAGGTGATAATAGTGCTCTTAGAATTAGCGCTTATGACTTAACAGACGGCGGTTGGATAAATAATGAATTAACATCAAAAACATTTACCAACAGTGGTTATACAATTGACAATAGTGAATATGCCAAAGATGACTATAACGAACTTAATAAAAGTGGTCATAGAATTAGATATGTTTCAGAATTTTTGAATCAGTCATTGGATTTATCTGTTTTAGAGCAGTCATCTACATTTGGGGGATCATGGGAAACTGATGAAGCTGTTGGTCCAAGATCAAATTCTAGATTTAATGATGAATACTTTAATGATGATTTCTCTCAAGTATCATTAACTTTAAGTGGCGACCTTAATGATAACCTTGAATATGTTTATACCGTATCGTCATTTGATAGAGATGTTGAATATACCTATGATTACTCCGAATATGTTGAATATTATAATTATGACGGACCAAC
>MDSX01093447.1_pt1 | contig 10475 bp, 6 predicted proteins | sample 811141 | NCBI WGS metagenome assembly MDSX01 (sample SAMN05326642, study PRJNA326480) | marine metagenome | isolation source: seawater | place: Atlantic Ocean: South East | collected 2010
GACAACCCATGGGGTCAATCGGAGCAATTTGTGCGGACTTTAGAAGGCTTTTAGGGGTCGTCCAACAGCCTTGCGGGCCGCTTGTTCAGCCGTATGCATTGCCTCGGTGAGTTGGCTGTTGAATTGTTGTGCCGCATCTCGACCCGTTTCTTTGGGGACCTGCAACGCCTCCCCAAAGCAGACCGCTGCACGACTCAATGGGCGTGGTGGAGCTTGGCTGTAGCCCAGACCCACTGGAATAACAGGGACTTGGACTCCTTGGTTTTGGGCGAGCTGGGCAAGACGCATCAGCCCACCACGCACTTGTATTGGTGCATCGGTGCGTTGAATTCGCCCTTCTGGAAACATCACTAGCTGTTGGCCACTCGCCAATAAATCAATGGCCAACCGCAGCGTCGTCATCGAGGGGCGACCTTGATTCACGGGGAAACAGCCCAACCGCTGCAAGAACCATCCCTGCAGCCCTTTCATTTCTGTCGTGGTCACCATGAAGCGACAGTCCCGGCCCGTCACCCGTCGGCCTGCTGCCATGGGCAAGAGCAGTGCATCCCAACGGGCCCGATGGGTTGGAGCCAAAAGAACAGGTCCTTGATGAGGCAGTCGTTCGCGATGCAACACCAGCCGCTCCCGGAACTGCAATGGCAGCGCCAAGTCTTGGGTGGCCAACATGGCCAAGGGTGCCCAGAATCGGTCGATCCCGACCTGAAGAGCGCTTTCTCGGTTTGCCAGTGCCGCTGTCAACGGTGAACAGTCGTCAGGAAAACCTGGAGAATGTAAGGCCCGCGGGCCGACCTGCATAGGATTTGGCCATCGTTACCAGCCTCCATGGCCAGCTTGGGCGTCAATATTGACCACATTGCCAACATTCGCGAAGCGCGACGCACGGTGGAACCCGATCCCGTTCCCATGGCGATGCTCGCTGAATTGGGTGGAGCTGATGGGATCACGGTCCATCTTCGGGAAGACCGTCGACACATCCAAGATCGCGACGTTGAATTGCTGCGGCAGACCGTTCGGTCTCGACTGAACTTGGAGATGGCTGCAACGGACGAGATGCTGGCCATTGCTTTAAGGGTTAAGCCCGACATGGTGACGCTCGTGCCAGAACATCGCCAAGAGGTGACAACGGAGGGTGGTCTGGATGTGGTGGCGCAGTTGTCTGACCTCACCGGAATGGTGAGCCAGCTCCAGACCAGCGGAATTCCGGTGAGTTTGTTTGTGGATCCCGTGGCTGCCCAATTGCAGGGATGTACTGACTCTGGGGCGCGTTGGGTTGAACTCCACACTGGGCGTTATGCGGAAGCCAGTTGGAATGAGCAGCCCCATGAATTGGCGCGGCTCACCGAAGGCACCGCTACGGCCCGTGCCATGGGTTTGCGGGTGAATGCAGGCCATGGGCTCACCTATCAGAACGTGGAGCCTGTGGCCGCGATCCCTGGAATGGAAGAACTGAACATTGGCCATACGATCGTTGCCCGTGCTGTTGTCGTTGGACTGCAACAGGCGGTGCTTGAAATGAAGGCGTTGATTCAGAATCCCCGGCGTGACCCCTTGTTTGGACAGGCACTCGGATGACCACTTATCACTTCGTTGCCGCCAGCGAGACGTTTCTCACCGTTGATGAGCCCCTCGAGGAAGTGCTCAAGGAGCGTCGGCGTCACTACGCCGAAACCAACCGAGAGATCGACTTCTGGTTGGTGATTCGCCCGGCTTTTCTTCAAGCACCTGAGCTGGCCGAGCTGGCCAGTCAAGTGCCTCAACCGGCTGCTGCGGTTGTATCTACAGATGAAAAATTCATCACATTTTTGAAATTACGGTTGGAATACGTTGCCGTGGGGCGCTTCGAGGCTCCCTCGTCGACCATCCCCTACCCATTGTCTGGCAGCGTTTGATGCATCCAAGTTCATTGCCTGTGTCGAAGCGGATCACGTTGTTGGTTCGAGCCCTGAATGGTGCCGAAAAAACCAATCAAGCTCTCGCCACGTGTGCGGATGGCGATGCCATGGTGGATATTTTGTTAGGCGCATCCGCGAAGCTTGGCCTCGGTTTGACGCGGCGTGATCTCACCGAAACTCCTCCCATTCGTGATTGGATTTGGTTTAAAAACAACCAACCCCTTATCACCATTGGGAAGTAACGATCGGGGGCGGTTAAATTGCTCAATGTGAATCAGTCGATTTGAATATAGTTCCGCTATTTCGTGCTTCGTTCAGGTTTTTAGTTGATCAATTTTAATAGTTAGGTGCTTGCTTTGCAGTTGCTATTGGTTTGTTCTCCTTGATTCTGCTCAAATGGGGGCCTATTCGCCTAAGCGGATCGATTTGGTTGTGGGATGGCACTAATTTTTTGCAGGATCTTGCCGTCTAAATTTCGAGTTCTCGTTGGTTGAAGCGCAAAAGTTCCTGATTAATGATTCCTCGTTATTCATGTCATTTGAACCGTTCGTTGCGAATGCGTCTCGTCATGTTCGCTTTGTCGTTGAATCGTGATGGGGCAATGCATCCTTTGATGTCTTTCACGACAAGTGCTGATTATTTTGTGGAGAAGAGCCAACCCAGCTCGAGTGGGTGCTTTCTGTTCTTACGGCTGATTCACGACTTTGCTGACCCTCTATCGCAGCAACCGCGCTGAATTCCTCGCTCAATTGCTGGCTCAGCAACTGATTGACCAGCAACCGGGACCGTTGGACACGCAGGAGGTGATGGTGAACACCTGGCCCACCAGTCGCTGGTTGGGCGAACAGCTTGCGGTTGCCAATGGAATTAGCTCATTAGTTCGATTTCCTTTTCCGGGTAGTCGATTTCGAGAGTTGGTTCGTCAGGTTTTAGACCTTCCCCCGAAGGAAGCGGATCCCTGGCGTGCCAACCAATTGGTATGGCCTGTGCTGGAACTCCTCCCCGAGTTGCTCGAGCAGCCAGTCGCCCTGCCGCTCAAGCGTTGGTTGGATGGTCGGGAGGGAAGCGACCACTCCAAAGCGTTAAGTCGTGATCGCTGGCAGCTGGCCCGGATAATCGCTGATGCCTTCGACGATTACGCCCTTTATCGCGCTGATCAATTGGCTCAGTGGAGTGCCGCGCCATCATCAGCGGACGCCGACTGGCAGCCACTGCTTTGGCGTCGTCTGGCGGATCAGCTAAACCGCCCGCCCTTTGGTCTGCAGGTCCGTGACGCCATCGACCGATTGCGGCGCGGAGTGGTGTCCGCTGATTCTCTTCCTGAGCGACTGCGTTTGTTTGGCATCAGTGCCCTTGCTCCCGTGCAAGTGGACCTGATTCAGGCTCTCTCGGGTGTTCTAGATGTGGAGGTGTATCTCCTCACGCCTTGCCCCGATTTATGGCAACGCTGTGGTAGCCGTCGGGAGCTGCTCCAGGAGGCTTGGTTGGAGCCCCCAGATGGCCATTGGCTTGAGGCGGCACCAAGGCTTGAAGCCAGTTTTGGTCGGATGGGGGCTGAGTTCCAGCAACTGTTGGAGGGGTCGGGTGATGTGCAGTTGGGTGAGCGGCGCGAGGGAGATCTCTTTGCGTCACCGGTGCAGATGGCCGCGACATCTCTGGGCTCTGCATCTCTCCTGGAACAGCTGCAGGAGCAGCTTGTTGATCCGGAGCAGTCGGGAGGACTACATCGGTTGGCCAAGGATCAATCGCTCCTATTTCAAGCAGCTCCTGGACCTTGGCGGGAGGTGCAGCTGGTGCGTGATCGGATCCTCCAATGGCTTGCGGCGGACCCAGACCTCGCTCCGCGTGATGTTCTGGTGATGACGCCGCAGGTTGATCGTTATGCCCCGCTGCTGAATTCAGTGTTCAACGATGCCGATGCCATTGGTGTTGACCTCCCCTGGCGTCTCACCGACCGCAGTCAGCAAAGTAGTCCTGGACTCTCCATGGCCATGCTCAACCTGCTGGAGCTGGCGGCGGGTCGTTTAACGGCGACTGGCTTAGAGCAATGGTTAGCCAACCCTGCTCTTCAGGAATTACAGGGGTTGTCGTCCGAAGACTGCACTTTGATGACGCGGGTTTTGCAGCACACCGGTTTCCGTTGGGGGCTCGATGCAACGGAACGGGGTGGAGATGAAACCCATGGGTTGCGCTGGTGTTTAGACCGCTGGCTTCTAGGACTGGTGTTGCCTGCTCGTGATGGATTAGCTCCTGCGGGTGTGGCACCGTTTCAGTGGGAATTGGATCCAGAGCGCTTGGTTCGGTGGTGGACGCTGCTGGATCGCTTGGCTCGGATGCTCGAGCAGTTGAGACGACCCCAGACCTGTGCTGCTTGGGTGGCGTTGCTGCAGTCGGTGTTGCAGGAGTTGTTTGGCGATGGCCGTGCTTGGAGTGGGGAATTACAAACGTGGACTGCAGCGTTAGAAGACTGGCGATTGCGGGCCATCGATTGCGCGCTGGAGCTGGACATCGCTGTTGTCTTGGAGGTGCTCAATGAAGCCCTATCAGTGGATAGCGGTCGTTTTGGGCATCGCACTGGTTCGCTCACTATCAGCGCCTTGGAACCGATGCGGGCCATTCCCCACAAGGTGATTGTGTTGATGGGGCTCGATGGTTCTGTGTTCCCGCGTGCCAATCAACGCCCCGGATTCCATTTGCTTGAGCAGCAACGACGGCTTGGGGACCCCCGCGGTAGTGATCAAGACCGGTACGTCTTATTGGAAGCGTTGATGTCGGCACGACGCCACCTCTTGATCAGTTGGTGTGGTCGGAATGAACGCACCGGAGAGGCCCAACCCCCTGCGGCTCCAGTGGAGCAATGGTTGGCTCAACTCAAGCAGGAGTTGTCCACCAGCAGCACCCACGGGTTGGTGCTGACGCCAGCTGCAAACCCACTCGCGCGTAGCAACTTCCAACTCGAGGCGCCTTTGAGTTGCGATCGCCGTCAGTTGGAGGCCCGACGCTGGTTGGATCGCCCTCGACCGGAACCGCAACAGGCATTGGCGTGGCCCCTGGCCTGGACCCCCCCTAGGAGTGATCCAAGGACCAGTTCCAAGCCAGAGGCGTCGTTGGTGTTTGAAGAGCTCCTGCGCTGGATGCAGCAACCCCAAGCGGCTTGGTTGCGCTCGAAGGGCCTGCGACCGGGTGAGGGGATTGATGCTGTAGAGGATCTTGATCCCTTAGAGCTCAATGCCCTTGAGCGTTATCAGCTGTTGGATCAAAACCTGGAACCGTTGCTTGCCGACGGAGCGTTGCCGGATTGGCGGATGCTGCTGGCTGGTCAGGGAGTGCTGCCGGCTGGAGCTGGCGCCGCCCTGGAGCAACAGGAATTGGCAGACCGTTGGTGCCGCCTCAGACGTCAGCTCGACAGCCTCGGCCCTTGCCGTCGCGAGAGCGTTGAAATTGAAGGTGTGCTTCGACCGCTTGTGTTCGCTGGAGAGTCCCAAGTGGTGGTTCAGGCCGGAATGCTCAGTGCGAGTGGCGTGATGCGTGGTTGGCTTCAACATCTCCAGCTTTGCCGGTTTTCGCCAACTCCCACAGCGGTGATCGCTCGCAGTACCCGTGCCATCGGTGCAGAGATTCACCTGCACTGGGTGGCGTTGCCAGCGGACCAGGCGGAGGAGCAGCTGGCCACGCTGCAAGCACTTGCTCAACAGGGGATCGATCAGTGCTGGCCTATTCCCCCTAAAAGTGGTTGGCAGATGGTTTGGCATGAGCAGCGCAAACCAGGAACCGGCTTGGATCGTTTTCGTACGTGTTGGCAAGAGGAGCGCCTATCGCCAGCGCTTCAGCTTTGTTTCGGAGCGGAGCTGGAGGCGGATGTGTTGTTCCAGGCACCCGGCTTCGATGAAGCCTGCACGGCGCTTTATCAACCCCTCTTTCAAGCGCGGCGGAGTTGATTGTTCCTCACGTGGGCTGGATCAGGCGGTGTTTCGTCGTTCGCTGCCTTGAAAAAAATTTGAATTTTATTGTCCGAGCCGTTAAGTATGAAAATTACTTTGCTTGTTAGTGCGCTATTTGTTCGTTGATAATTATAAAGTCACTTGACATGCTGAAATTGTAAATCCAATAATGTGGAAGTGCAATTTCGCCACTCTGCTTATGGGCCAGTCCGTGTCAATGTATTAAGTATTTGGAATTCAATCTTCTAATTTTTCATGCATTTAGCGCAAAGAACAAGACAAGCTTCAAATGGCGAATCATTAATTGGTTTGATTGATGGAGCCCAGGCAATCGTTATGACCTTGTTGGTTATCGAAATGCCTGTGTTGATCATTAAATTGCTTGAGAAACAGCAAAGTTTTCAAGAGTTGTATCTTGAACTTGCAATGATTTTTTTGGGCTATCTTCTTGCATCGTTAATAGTTTATGATATTTGGTCTATCCAGAAAAGCTTGTTTGCATCGACTCATTCAAGTGGTTCTCAAAATTTAGCGTGCATTTCTACTTTGTGGCTCTCAACGCTGATCCCGCCAGTTCTTTTTATCGCCGAACATTTTGCGCAGACTCCTCTTCAGGAGTCGCTAGCGTACGGGATTTCAAACAGCCATGGAGTTCTTGTTTTCAGGTCAATTGCCATTTCAATTGTTCTTGCAATCCATATGATTTTATTTGCTTTTTCTAGAAAAAGTGATAGTGCGATTGATTTGTCGTATGTTATTTATAATTCAAGGTTATTGCGCTTGAGGGTTATGGCTTTGGTGGTAATCGTACCTTTTTCGGTTTGTTTGGGATTGATAGGTGAATTTGGGTATGTGCTGATTCCAGCCATTTTGTTTGTGCCATTTATTTTTGTTCCAGTCAAGTTGGCTCGGCAATCCTAAAAATGAAGCAAAGTTGATCAAGGCAGAGATGAGTTGTGATGAGCTTTAGTTGCGTCGCGTGTCGTTGTTAATCTTTTAACTGGCGGTTCGTCGTTGAATGATAAGAATCCATTTTTACGTGATCTGTGTTCTAGTGCGACTGATAAGGCTTGGTTGGAGTGAATTGAAAATTTCTGATCAAGCCGAGTCTGCTCAAGCTGATTCAAGTCAATTTTTGTTCCATAGTTCCATGGCTTCAATTTGAAATTAGACTGCCCTTAGCTTTCAGATTCTCCAAGCGCGGCGGAGTTGATTCCAACCATGGCTGAGCGCTTTAACGCCAATACCTATCCCCTTGGCCCTGGCATCCGTCTGTTGGAAGCCAGTGCTGGGACAGGTAAAACCTTCGCGCTTGCCCATCTCACCCTTCGTTTCATTACTGAGGCGGCGTATCCGCTAGAAGCACTGCTCGTTGTGACCTACACCGAGGCGGCCGCGGAGGAATTGCGGTCTCGTATCGGCCAGCGCCTGCAGCAGGCGCTGGTTGGATTGGAGCAACTGGAGAACAAAACGCTTCCGTTGGCGCCCGATCCGGTGATGGCCGCATGGTGGGAGCAGTGCACGGTGTCTTCGGATCGGCGCATCAGGATTCGACGGTTGCTGATGGCACTCGAGCAACTCGACCGTGCTGACATCGCCACGATCCATGGTTTTTGCCGTCGCAGCCTGCGCCGCTTGGCCCTCAACAACGGGGCGGCAATCGAACCACAACTCGAAAGTGATGCAGCTGCACTTCAGGCCGAGGTGGTGCAACACCTTTGGCAGCAGGAGTTGTTGCCCCTTCCCGATGAGCAGTTTCAAGGCCTACGGCAACGGGGGCTGTCGCCGCAAACCTTGGGTGCGGCTTTGGCCCGACTGGATGGAGATCCCAATCCCCGGTTAGATGGCGATTCGACAGTTGTCGATCTGCAATCGTCGCTGCTTGATCAGCTTCCGAGTTGGATCGAAAGCCTTTGGCATGCGTTTCAACTCCATTGGGAGCGCGACCATGCTGCCCTGGAGTCGGGCTTTCGAGCTGCAGCTGCGCAGTGGAAAGCCCAGGGTTGTGGCTCAACGTCGCCCTACAGCGCAAAGCCACGCACGGATCGCTGCGCCCTGATCAACCAATGGATCGAAACGCAAAACGGCGTCCCGTCTCTGGCCGCGATTGCCTCCATTGAGAAACCCTTGAAGGAGTATTTCCACCCCGGTAGTTGGTGCCGGATGGCCCGTAAGTGTGGGGAGGAGGAGCCCAGTTTGGTGGCGTCGGCACTGCAGACCGCCATTGGCGCCCTTTGGGATGAGCCATTGGAGCTGGTATGGCGCTATTTGCTGGAGCGCGGTCTTCAGGAATTGCGGGAGCGTCGTCGTCGTCGCGGGGCGATCACCTTCGCTGGATTACTTGCGGCGATGGATCCTGGTGATCGACAGGTGGATTGGCTGGCACCGCTTCAGGAGCGTTATCGCGCGGTGATGGTGGATGAGTTCCAGGACACCGATCCGGTGCAGTGGCGTTTGCTGCAACGGGCCTTTGGCGATCGCACCAACCATCTTCTTTTGTTAGTTGGAGATCCAAAGCAAGCGATTTATCGCTTTCGAGGCGGCGATCTCGGCACCTATTTGGAAGCTCGTCAACAGGTTGATCGCATCGATCACCTGCTCGATAACTTCCGCGCCACCGCGTCCTTGATGGAGGGATTGAACAAGTTGATGGAGCCAGGAATGCCTCGCTCTCACTTGGAGATTCCTGCGGTGCGGGCCCAGGCTGTTGATCAGGTGGCTTCGAAGACAGCAGCGCTCCAGCTTCTCGATCTGGAGATGGACACGCCCGCATCACGAACGGCGTTGGAGCAGCAGTTGCCGAGTCACCTTGCTGCGTTGGTGTTTGAAATTTTGCAAGGTCCCGATCAACTCGACCCCTCTGATCTGTGTGTATTGGTGAGTCGTCATCAGCAGGCGACGGACCTGCGCCGGGCCCTGGGCGCCTCTGGAATTCCCAGTCGGTTGATCACCCAGGGCGATGTGTTGGAAAGCGAAGCCGCTCTGGTGGTGCAGCGCTTGTTGGATGCCCTGGCAGACCCTGGTGATGATCGTCGTTTACGACTGTTGGTGAGCTCCCCGCTGATGAATTGGTCCTTAGAGGCGATGGAGAATGTGGGGGCTCTGGATCAGCTCGCTGAGCAGCTTCGGCTTTGGGAACGCGCCTTGCCAAAGCTGGGTTTGATGGGATGTCTGGCTCAGCTTTTGGCGGGTCAGCGGACTGCTGATTTGTCGGAACAGGGCCGGATGCTGGGGGACCTGCAGCAGGTGGGTCGATTGGTGCAGGAGGCGATGCATCGGCAGGGATTGGATAGTGCAACGGCAGCGAATTGGCTGCGTCGGGAACGCTTGCATCCCACAACTCCAGTCCCAGAACCGCGTCAGCCCCACAGCGACCAAGCCGATCGTGCCGTGGCCGTGGTGACCGTTCATCGCAGCAAAGGCCTTGAGTATCCCGTGGTGATCTGTCCTTATCTCTGGCAAGCCCCACGCCAAGAAAGTGGACCGCTATGGCGGGAAACGGGAGATGGTCGTTGGTTAATTGCGATCGATTCCCATTGGGGAAAGGGACACCGTGCTGCGCAACAAGCGGCTGACGACGCTATGGCGGAAGCGGAACGGTTGGCCTACGTGGCGATGACTCGGGCTCGCTCCCAGTTGATGGTGGTTTGGGTGCGTTCGACGGGTCAAGAGGGGGCTCCATTGCCGTGTTGGCTGTTTGGCGCGAACGCCATCGACGATTCGGTGGACCAGTACAGCGACGACCGCCTCGACTTGGCCCTGTCTGAGCGGGGTGTGCCGCTGCTGCGCCGTCTCCTTCCCGATCCTCTCCTCCCATCTCAGCGTTGGCGAGCCTTACCGTCCGAGCAGCCACTCGGCCTTGGTGAAACCCCTGGGCGAATCGATCGCAGCTGGGGACGGGCCAGTTACTCCGCCTGGATCTCAGCCCCTGTGGACCCTGTCGTGCATGAACAAGGTCGAGACCCTGACCCAGGAGCTGAAGAATGCAGCCTCACCGGACCGGATCTCTGGCCAGAGCAAGGGCCCCTTGCCGATTTCCCTCGGGGTGCGGTGGCTGGGGATTGCCTGCATCGGATTCTTGAGCAGATTCCGTTCCAGGCCGCGGACGCCGACGACCAAGCCAAGCTAGACAGCCTTCGTGAGGCTGTGATCGACGCGGAACTCAGACGGGCTGGGTTGGATTGCAACCTGCAATCGATGGTGATGGAGGGCCTGGATTGTGTGCTCAAAACTCCCCTGGGTGGCCCTTTGGCGCAGTTGCAACTCAGCCAATTGGGTTTGCAGCAACGTATCCATGAATTGAGCTTTGATCTGCCGGTGAGCCATGTGCGCACCAAGGATCTCGTTCAGGCCTTTCGTTGCTCCCCCGATGCACGTTTTGGCGGTCGGTACATCGATCACCTCGCCACGTTGGGGGTAAATAGCCGTGGATTCCTCACGGGCTCGATCGACCTGGTGTTTTGCGACCCCCAACAGTCGCGCTGGTGGGTTTTGGACTGGAAGAGCAATTGGATCGGTGAACGTCGATCGGAGGGAAGCCCTGATCGATGCGGACCTCGTCACTATCACCAGGACGCGATGCAAGAGCAGATGATTCACCATCACTACCCCCTGCAAGCCCATCTGTATTTGGTGGCTC
>MDSX01076007.1_pt1 | contig 10472 bp, 7 predicted proteins | sample 811141 | NCBI WGS metagenome assembly MDSX01 (sample SAMN05326642, study PRJNA326480) | marine metagenome | isolation source: seawater | place: Atlantic Ocean: South East | collected 2010
CCACAGGTGTATTGTTTTATGACAATGAGGAGCAGGGTTATGTAATCACTACCTATGAAAAATTAAAGGACTACACCGTTCCAGACCCCTACCTCATATTTTACAATTACGACTGTGAATTATACGCAAACGGCCCTATCAATATGTTTCAAAACACAGGAGCAGTTGATATGCAGATGGCAGGAGAGGTTAGACACGACCTTAATAAGGATGATGTCACCATGGATGCCGTATGGACTCTTGACGCTCCTGTAGACAAGGACAGTTGGGAATTTGTAGGTGGACTGTTCACAGATGGTTCAGGATCCAAACGCAGTGATGATAAGGCATATGTCCAGGGGGTGTATAGCCTTTTAGGGCAGAAGTCAGGAGGTGAATTCCTTGAAAATTTAGCTACTATTGAAAACGAAGGTAGATTCCCAAAAGAGCTTAGAAAGAGCTTGGTAATGAGTGGAATTGAATTGGAGTACAGTGGACGCTACAAGAGTTTTAGAGGAGATGGTAAGGCATATATCCAGAATATCTACAACATGCCCATCTTTGCAGAGGTAGATTGTTTGGTAGAGATTAAGGAGAGAAGAAGAGGCAGTGAAATTGTACTTTACCTGGATAATGGAACAGATTTCTTTTATATCGCTTTCAAGGGAACTGTAATGAGTCTAAGAAGTAGTGATGAAGAATTTAATGCGGGTATTTTGGGAGCAAAGCCAAAAGACAGGAGTATTGCTGCCAAGAGAGACCAGCCCGCGTTTACCTACAATCTGGCAGGAAAAGGAAAAATTTTGCTCCTTGAAAGACGGTTTGGCAGAAAAGAATAAGGGGCTAAGACGAAGCATCAGATGGTTAGTATGAATGACTTATTTGGAAAAGACTCTCTCGTTCCCGTTTTTTCTACGCATACTTCAACTAAATTTGCAGTATGAGTACAGAAGAAAAGTTACAGCCCAATTCAGACGCTGTCGTCTTAAAAGAACAATCATTGGTCTTATTTAATGACCATGAAAACTCTTTTGATTTTGTTATAGATGTGCTCTGCGCAGTTTGTAATCATAACGAAGAACAAGCTGAACAATGTGCTTGGATTACTCATTACAAGGGCAAGTGTCAAATCATGTCAGGGTCCTATATACAGCTTCGTGAAAAGGCAGATTTAATACTTGACGTAGGATTGACTGTAGAGATTCAGTAATCTTTTCAAGCAGATAAAACTTCAGAAATTTATCCTTAAAAAATCCAAATCCGCTTATGGCTGCCTAAGATTTTGCTATATATTTGCCGTCCCGCAAGGGCAAGGTTGGCCGAGTAGTTCAACTGGATAGAATTTCTGACTACGGATCAGAAGGTTGAGGGTTCGAATCCTTCCTCGGTCACTTTTAAGAGAAAACCCCGCAAATACAATTTGCGGGGTTTTTGTTTTAATACCAATTGTGTGGTTACAGCTCCGCAGCTTTTGCGGTACTAACCTCTGCAAAGTCGGGATGCATTTGAGCAGCTTTAGAATACATTTCTTTAGCACCTTCAACGTCGCCCATCTCTACATATAAATCTCCCATACTGTCGTAAGCATTAGGCTCGTCAGGATGAATGCGCATGTAAACGTTTAGGTGATGTTGAGCCGCCTCCATGTTGTCATCATCCATGTGGACATAGGCAATCATGTTGTTCAATACACTACTCTCTGGAAAACGATTCAAACCAGATTCTAGAACGGCAATTTTTTCTTCATTACTATCTAAAGTCCATGTATACCAGAATTTCAAAAGCGGATCATCACCGGCAAAGCTAATGGCCTTAGCAAGTACTTCTCTGCGTTCTTCTCTGGTCAAATCCGGGTTATAAGCGCTAATAAGTGTCTTTTCTGCAAGGCTTGCCCCTTCTAATTTACTCTGAGCTGCTGCCAAGGCTGCTCTTAAGTTGGCTTCATCATTAGCTAGAATGTAGTAATGTAATTGCCCTAAATGCGCACTGGCCCAATCAGGATAAGCGGCAACTAAAGAATCAGAAATGGCCATTCCGTCTGAATTACGGAGGTTTACCATGGCATAGCGCATATCATTATAGGCGTCAAGGCTTCCTTCCCCTTCCACTGATGGCCACACCATATCCATAGCACGCTGATTTTCTTGAGCATAGGAGTAGCGTTTCCAAACTAGATTACCATCTTCTTTAATTACTGTACCATTGAATCTTGATTTTCCGGTTCTTACACCGTCAATCCAATAAGAATCAGATCCCATAACCACGGCTGTGCCGCCATTGATATAAATGTCAAAGACTTCTACAGTGACAGAATCTTCATAAAACCAATCGGCCTCAACATTTTCAATTGGAAATAATCTTGAGCCTCCCCACAGGGTATGCATCATGGTAAAGTCCTTACCAATATCTGCTTTGAAGCCTTCAACAGCGGCTTCGTAGCCCACTTTTTCAGTGTAATGGCTCACCACAAATTCCTCAACCTCTTTTTCATTAAGGGATGGAGCAGCGCATTGTACAAATGCAAGCGAGATTAGGAGTAATCCTAGTTTTTTCATAACGATTTAGTTTTAAAGTTCCGCTTAAGTTAAGAACTTAAAAACCAAATACTTGAATTATTTCAGATTCCTCATATCCCGGATAACATCAGCCCCAAGCAATCAAGCTCAGGGCTGAATTATAGAATCAATCACACCGTTTATGCGAATAGTGAATTCTAATTGAATAGTCTCCCTTGATTTACATTTTCAGGGTTAGAATCGTCATGCCAAGATTCGTGCACTTCGCCTTTAGATACATACCAATTTCTAAAGTTGAGGTACCCTTCTTCTATGTTCGTGTTTTCTGTAGTCCAATTAAAGTTTCCAGGAATATTAAGCATCCATGGTAGTCCATCCACGGTTCTGAAATATTGATTAGAAATAGGATTACTATCATCGTCACCAGTGCCAAATAATTCACTATTTACCAAAGAAGACGGCAGCTGATCAATAGTTCTAATTTCTTTACCTCTGTCTTGATTTATTACCACAAAAGGATTCAGATTTGCCAACATGCTTATATTGTTTGGCTCGTTGAACAGGATATTAATACTGTCTGCACTGGATGGGTAGATGGAATGATTTGCAAAGGTATTCCAACCGTCAATTTGACGGGCTACGTTGTCTTCTACAAAGAAATGAAGCTCAGAAGAATTGGTCCCGGATTCGGTTCCGTTTATTGCAGTATTAAGGTATCCAGAATTGAGGTATTGGCCGGAGATTGATGCTACCTTATCAGGATTTGCTGGGAGGCTGAAGCCCAAACCAATTTGGCTAGCACCACCGCGCGCTTTGATCTCGTAATAGATAACAAGATCAACAACCTCATTGGATGCATTGGTGATTGCTTTATAACTGTATGGAGCCACTAAATCGTTGAAATCGTAATCACCTTTATATGGCCACAAGTCCTCTACGGCCAAAGTTGAAGTGTCGCTAAATACAATACCGCTTCTCAAAATATCGTTAGGGAATTCATCATTTTCATCACTTATCCCGTCAAGGTCTGAATCATTTGAAATACACGTTAGTTGAAAGTGATCAACAAAGTTTCCTTCTCTATAATCATTCACCCCTTGAGCGCTGAAAAGAGCTTCAAAAGCAAATATGGTTGTAGTCTCTCCAGCAGGAACAGTATAGGTTCCGGTATATTCTACCCAATTAGTATTGTCTGTTATCATGGTGTCTTTTGCCGCGGCTGCAGCCAAACTTCCACCAATTTTGATAATGGCAGCATCAACTCCTCTTCTGCCTCTGTGCCAAATAGAATACCCAATTGTTGATCCTGGAACCAGACATGCTTCTCTATATAAAGTACCATCATCACTACTTGCATTTATTTCAATAAACTGCCTTCCGTGATGTGAAGGAACACCTTGAGTTCCTGAGACATGGATTTCCACTTCACCATCAGTATGGTGCCAATAGGGTACGGCTGATTCTGAAAGTACTTTGAGGCCGCTGGAGATAAACGGAGTCTCACCGCTGGCATTGTTTAAAATAGTAATACAGGTATGGCATACTGGTGAAGAGGACGATTTAAACGCCGATTGTGTGGTTGAAGTGCTAATTGCTGTGGCTCGTGCCGTTATGTCCTCTGTGGCTATAAAGACCGTTTTATGCTCTATTGGGAGTAATTCAGTAAAGTCGCTGCCGTCTCTGTATCGGTAAACAATTCGTACGGAAGACTTTGCCTTAGGAAGATTAATCTCAAGATTTGTGTTTTTCATAGAGAGCTGACCAATCTTAATTCCGTTTAGGTTAAAGATGTCAATCAATTCAAGCTCAGAGTGGTCTTCCCAAGATTGGGTAATGAATTCAACGCTTTGATGCATTGAGAAATCAAAGTTGGTGGTCACTTGACTATTGGAAGATTCAGTAATTGTAAGTTCGCTTAAATGCGAATCTTTTTCACAGCTGAATAAAACTAACAAGCTCAGCATGCCAATGGATTGGCCTAGGTTGCGTAAAAATAACATGAGGATTTAGCGTTAAAAGTGGTTGCGTAGTAAAATAAGACGCAAAAATAAGTAAAAACACTCAATAAACCCTGTTCTAAATAAGTGTTTAACGCTATAAATTGGTTTTTTTGCACATAGTATAAAGTGAGCAACCCTGACTAAATGCAGTGAAACCGGCGATTAAACTTCCGCATCCATGAGGTCGGTGACCACATGGTATCTAGGATCTTCTATGGAACTTTGGATGTATTTACCAAAATTCGGATTTGCCTTGTTGAGTAGAATCTGGCAATCTGGGCTAAGATGAGTTAATAGTATATCCTTTCCGCTATCCAGATATTTGTCTATCATCCGTTCAAGAGCTTCAATGCCACTATGATCGCTAACCCTTGATTCCATAAAATCGATTTCTATTTTTTTAGGATCATTTTTCACATCAAACTTGCTGGCAAAGCTCTGCGTAGAACCAAAGAAAAGGGGACCCCAAATTTCATACACTTTAGTCCCATCTTCTTTGATTCTTTTTCTTGCACGAATGCGCACCGCATTGTCCCAAGCAAACTTTAAGGCACTCATGATAACACCTGCAATTACTGCAATGGCTAAATCTTGCCAAACTGTTATGGCACTTACTGCAATCAAAACAAAGGCATCTGCAATTGGAATTTTAGCAATTATCCTAAAACTAGACCATGCGAAGGTACCAATGACTACCATGAACATCACGCCAACAAGAGCGGCTATAGGAATTTGCTCAATCAAAGGAGCACCAAATAAGATGAATGATAATAGACCCAAAGCTGCTACCACTCCAGATAAACGTCCCCGTCCTCCAGAGTTCACATTAATGATGCTTTGCCCAATCATGGCACATCCTCCCATACCGCCAAATAAGCCGTTAATAAGGTTTGCACTTCCTTGAGCAACACATTCCCTATTGCCAGATCCGCGTGTTTCAGTTAAATCGTCTACTAGATTTAGGGTCATCAATGATTCAATTAGGCCAATAGCAGCAAGAAGAAAGGCCGTTGAAAATACGGTTGACCAATGCCCTTCCATAGTATGTAACACATCAAATATTCCAAGTTGTAGCGTAGGAAGCCCCGCTTGCAGGCCATCTCCCCCTCCTTCACGAATAAATGAACCTACAGTACTGACTTCAAATCCTCCTCCAATAGCAATAGCTGCAACTACAATGATACCGGTAAGTGCAGCGGGTATCACTTTAGTGACCTTTGGAAGGAGCCACATAATGAGCATGGTTAAACCCACTAGGCTTAACATAGTATAAAGTTCCGCACCTTGAATCCAGCTCTTCTGTCCATCAATCACTCTGGTAAACATCCCCAATTGACTAAGAAATATGACTATAGCAAGTCCATTAACGAATCCCATCATTACCGGGTGTGGAATAAGTCGGACAAATTTTCCAAGCCTAAAAAGCCCTGCTAATATTTGAATACAACCTACAAGGAGTAGGGTAATGAATAGCCAGCTCAAACCAAGATTGTCCATGGCAGCCTCTGTACCTACTTCATTTCCTTTTTGGATAATATGCACCATTACTACTGCCATTGCTCCAGTAGCACCTGATATCATACCGGGACGCCCGCCAAATAGCGAAGTAATCAACCCCATCATAAAGGCACCATATAGGCCCACTATGGGATCAATTCCTGCAACAAACGCAAAAGCAACGGCTTCAGGAACTAAAGCCAAAGCAACGGTTATACCGGATAATATGTCATTCTTGGGATTGCCTACGAAGTTGTTGAAGAATTTCTTCATGATGTATAAGAGTGTTAGAAGTCGGCAAAAGTAAGGGGAATAAAAAGAAAAAGCCATCCTTATGGGATGGCTTTCAAACAATTCAAGAAATCACCGCACTTACTTTTCGTGGCGCTCTCTTAAATCGTCATTAAGGAGTTTCAATTCCTTTAAATTACTCTCATCTCGGTTTGCAAAGTCCAACCTTAGCGTTGCACTGTAGTGATCATCTGCTTTATCAAAATCTTGAACTAAAATTGCGGCAAGGATAACGTTATTGTATAAATCCGGAACTACTTTTTTGTTGATGCGGGCCTTTTTATCATCCATATCACTCTCTTCAAGGGCAGCTTCCCATGTTTGAATAGCACTTTGTAGTTTTTCCTTTGCTTCTTCAGGTCTTGATAATAACATACCGTAACCTTCTTTAGCATCAAACATAGCATTTTCTAGGTCGCCGTAATTGCCCTTCTTGTTATTTACATAGACCACTTCAATATCTCTTGCTTGCTCTGTAGTACCTAATTTATCATTGATTAACCATTGTATGGTTTTTAAATTATTCTCAACGCTGGTGTTCTGAAGCTTTTCAATAAATGTGTTTGAATTTGTTGACGGATAGCTCCGCTTTTCAAGCGCACTTTCAAATTTCTTGTAGTCAGAAATACTATTTGGTACTTCGTCCAAAATGATACTTCCATTTGGATGTACCACACGCAAGGTCATGCTGTGTCTGTAATTGAATACCCAATGAGACTTAATTACGGTAGTCTCTTGTTTGGTCTTGCTGTTGAATTCTTTAAATTCCTTTTTCTCTACAACGGGGTCATCATTTTCAAAACCAAATAAATGAACCTCTATTGCCACTCCGTCCGCATCCTCTTCTAAACCTTCAACTCGGCAATACGTGCTGGATAGTTGGCTCTCATTAAAAACTTTTTGATGAGACACTGCTCTTTTCTGAGGCTTTGCTGGAGGATAATAAGGTCTTGGTGGTTGAGGTTTAGAGTTCTCAAGTACTTTCTTCTCAATTATTTTACCTAATGAACCTTTACTATTCCATGTCTCCAAGTCCCGTTCGTAATTAGCTACTAATTCTTCGTGGACTGCCTTTGCCGCCGCTTCTTTTTCTGGATATTCTGCCAAGGCTTGCTGGTACTCCTCTTCAGCTGTTGCAAGTTCAGCATCAATTTCTGCCTTGTAATCTAAAATAACGTTGCTATGAAAACCCATACCGTCCTCCAAATGAATAGTAGGAGGCTGCACGTATTGTACGTTTAGTCTTTCTTTTTTCATTCGCTGTGCGAATGAAGCTGATGTCATTAAAACGGCAGCAAGGAGTAATAATGTTCTTTTCATGGTTTTAAAATTTTACTAATGGAAAAATAGGGAAAAAGTAACCTTAGTTATAAAATACTAATATGACTGAATCATGAGACACTGAGCATCTGTTCCCGTTGGCCGTTAATCTTGGCATTATTAACGTAATCATCATATTCTACCATTTTATCCATGACACCATTTGGAAAGATTTCAATGATTCTATTCGCAACGGTTTGGTTGATAGTATGATCATGTGAACTAAATACCATGGTTCCTTTAAAATCTTTCATACCATTGTTAAGGGCTTGAATACTCTCAAGATCAAGGTGATTCGTTGGTTCGTCCAAAAAGAGCAAGTTGGCATGTTGGAGCATCATTCTACTGAGCATACAACGCACTTTTTCTCCTCCTGAAAGTACACTTGCACTTTTAAAAACTTCCTCCCCTGAAAAGAGCATTTTACCTAAGAAACCTCTAACAAATACTTCGTCTTTATTTTCAAGACTAAATACTCTAAGCCAATCCATGAGATTGTCTTCGGTATCAAAGAATTCTGCATTCTCATTGGGCAGATAGGCGTTTTTAATAGTTTGGCCGTATGCAAATGTTCCTGCACTGGGCTGTTGATTTCCAGCAAGAATCTCATAGAGTACTGTTAGGATTCTATGGTCATCAGATAATAGTGCAACTTTATCACCACGATTTAGCTTGAAACTTAAGTTCTGAAATAGAATATTTCCTTGCTCGTCATGTGCGGCTAATCCATCAACTTCCAAGATTTGATCGCCTGCTTCGCGTTCTTGTTCAAAAATAATGGCCGGATACATTCTTGAGGAAGCTTGGATTTGATCAACGTTAATCTTATCCAACATCTTTTTACGTGAAGTTGCTTGCTTGCTTTTGGAGGCATTGGCCGCGAATCGTGAAATAAATTCTTGCAATTCTTTTCGTTTATCCTCAGCTTTTTTATTGGCAGATTGTCTTTGACGAAGCGCTAATTGCGAGCTTTCGTACCAAAAGGTGTAATTACCTGTATATTGTTTGATGCGCTTAAAGTCTATATCTGCTATATGTGTGCAAACTGTGTCAAGAAAGTGTCGGTCGTGACTTACTACAATCACGGTATTTCTAAAGTCAATCAAAAAGTCTTCTAGCCAAGAGATAGTCTTTAGGTCTAAATCGTTAGTAGGCTCATCAAGGATGAGGATATCAGGGTTTCCAAATAAGGCTTGAGCAAGAAGAACGCGAACCTTTTTAGAACCTTGTAAGTCTTTCATTAAGGTATGATGATCGCTAGGAGAAATACCCAAGCCACTGAGTAAATTACCGGCATCACTTTCTGCATTCCAACCATCCATTTCTTCAAATTGAACCTCTAAATCTGCCGCAATCAGCCCATCCTCCTCATTGAAATCAGGCTTCATGTAGATTGCTTCTTTTTTCTGCATAAGGTTCCAAAGAGGCTCATTGCCTTGTATTACTGTATTCAATACCTTTTCTTCATCAAAGGCAAAGTGATTTTGAGACAGCACGGACATTCGTTTCCCACTTTCAAGATGCACACTACCTGAATTCGGACTTACCTCACTGCTTAATATTTTCAGAAATGTAGACTTACCTGCTCCATTAGCGCCTATTAACCCATAGCATCTTTCGCCGTGGAATTTGATATTAACGTCTTCGAATAATACTCGCTTGCCAAATTGCAGCGTAACGTTTGAAACATTCAACATGATTGCCGTTTTTATGCGCGGCAAAGGTAGCTATACTGAAGAGTTTAAATAACCACAAGATTGAAAAAGCTCAAGGTGGCCATTTGAACATAAATGAATGTAATGTGTTGATTTTGAGTATTATTTGCAATGAAGATGTCTGTATTCACATATAATTTCAGAAAAACTTTAGGTAAATGGATGTTGTATGCAGCCATTTTTAGTTTCATTTTTCACCTGATACTTCATCTACTTCGGGCGTATATCCCCGGCGGTATGGAGGCAGGTTTATTAAAAGATCCCATAAGCGCCATTTATACTCCGTTTAGTATTCTACTTGTTTATGAGGCATACTTGATGATCTATTACCTTCGAAGGAGCACCACGCTGTATATAGCAAAGCAATATGAGGTAATAGCTTTGATATTAATTCGTGGATTGTTTAAAGACATGGCTGTACTTGATCTGCAAGAAAAGTTTTGGATGAGCCAGCATAATATTGCTTTTTCAGTAGATCTGTTAAGCGTATTCTTATTATTCGTTTTGATCTATTGGTTCTACAAATTAAGCGGGACCCTCAAGTACGCGGAATTTGAGGCTCAAGAACAAAAAGAACTAGGAATCAAATTGAAGCAATTTGTCAAATCAAAGCATTATTTGTCATTACTTCTTTTTGTTGTTTTTGTGGTGCTTGGTGTACAAAGTTTCATTGATTGGGTAGTCCCCACATTTAACCACATTGAGCAAGCAAATGTGATTGCTGTGAACGACATCTTCTTTGAAGAATTTTATAATTTCTTGATTGTTTCAGATGTGATTATTTTATTGCTTTCGCTGCTTTACACGGATAATTTTCCGGTAATCATAAGAAATTCTTCGTTTGTTATTTCTACAGTTTTATTGAAACTTTCCTTTACTGCTGAAGGTTTGCTAAGTCAAAGTCTCATTCTATTGGGTGTTTCCTTTGGAGTAGGAATGCTCGCCATTCATAATCGTTATAAGTTATTGCAAAATCCTGATTCTTAGTGATGAATCTTTGCATCCACTATATGCATGTAAAGCGGTGGAATTAGGCTTAATAGCATCATTCCAGGGTATCCTGTGGGTAGTTGGGGACTCTCTTCGTGGTGATCCAAAAGGGGATAACCTTTATTTGGCAGATAATGGTGGTCACTGTGCCTGCTCAGTTCAAA
>MDSX01086010.1_pt1 | contig 10472 bp, 11 predicted proteins | sample 811141 | NCBI WGS metagenome assembly MDSX01 (sample SAMN05326642, study PRJNA326480) | marine metagenome | isolation source: seawater | place: Atlantic Ocean: South East | collected 2010
CTTGCGGCTCATGGATTCTATGTGCTCTCTACGAGCGATGGTTCGATGCTCAGTGAAGGTAGGTCGACGCAGGGTGGCTTCACGGACGTTTCAGCCCGCCCTGGAGGTGGTTGGATCCTCTCTGGTAGGCAAGGCCACCTGCATCTCTTTTCACATGAAGGACGAGGTATACGGCGCTTGGAAAGTGGAAAAGTACGACGTTTACTCGGTTGGCTTGACCGCGAACACATGATGTGGCAGGCTGATGATGGCCGACTTTGGTGCGCTCGTTTAGCCCAAAGCGACATGAAGCGTTGCCTCGAAGATCGAGTTTGGAGTTGGGTAACTCCCTTATTGAACGGTCGAATTTTGATGCAATCCAGCGATGGTGGGATTTGGGAAGGCGTTCCTCATCCCTTTGGATGGGATGCGCTCGAGCGCGTGGAATACGATTCACTTGAACCGATGGAAGGCGTCAGAAGCGCTGATGGTTGGTGGGTGCTTGGTATCGAAGGCCATCTTCACCATCTGTCAAGCAATGAAGGCGAAGCTACTGATGTGCTCGGAGAAACAATGAATCTTGGAGATCTGCTCTCTTCGCTAACCCCTGATGCAATGGCGACAGCAACACGCAATGGGCTTGTTCGAAGATGGACAGCCCCTCACCTTGCTCAAGCAGAACGACAAGGGCGGTACGAGGCTGCAGCGGAAGCGGCACTTGCCAAGAATTGGGAAGAGCGTCGATCCCTGTTTGCACGAGCACAAACAGCCGAAGACGAAGGCAGGCTCTCTCGAGCCGTGGAGTTGTATGGCGCACTTGGGCGAACAGAAGACGTTCGTAGACTCTTGAAGCGGCAAAAGGAGGGTGGAGAATGACTGAATCGAAAACTGAGGTTTCGATTGAGCGTATTGAGAAGTACCTCGATATTACTCGGAGGGCACGCGCCAAAGCAACACCAATTCACCCCAAGGGTTCGAATGAAGCATCACAACTCGCCATTATGATGAGGATGGCTGATGACTATGCCTCTGACGCACAGCATTTTCTGAAGGTTGGAGATCGTGTTCGCGCTTTTGGCGCCATCAATTATGCACATGCATGGATCGATGCTGGTGTCAAATTAGGCTTGCTTGATGGGCATGGCGATGACGTTCTGTTCACGTTGCCATAATCACAGACTTTGTGTCAATCGCTGAACATTCTGGAGTCCATTTTGCATGGCGGTGATCTCGCGCTGAATTTCGCTGGTAAAGTGTTCAATGCACAATTCGATGCTCTTGCTCAATTTGTAGATGTGAGAAGGCCTTCCTCGGCCACTTGCGCCTGTGCTCTGAATCTCAACCAATGAGCGCTTGTTGAGCGTTTTGATTGCGGTACTGATCTCTGGTTGTCGGAGTTCACACCGTGTTTGCAGGGTCTTACTCGTTGTAGCGCCATGGGTGTGAAGGCAGATCATGACCCTCACTATGTTGGTCGGAATGCCAAGTTCAATCAGGGCATCAGCAAGGTCTCTTGCTTGTTTGTTGTTCAATCCAAAATGGGTTTTGCCCGAGCCATCGGCAATCGTCTCAATTTCAGACATGGAGGTAAGGCGAAATTAATCCTATATGAACTTCCTACCGGCATGATGATGATTGTTTGCTTACGGGGGTGAAATTGAAGCCTTTGGAGTCGAGATTCCACTTGGCTCGCCCAATCGGTGCTATTTATTCTATAGACCTTCAAGTAAACTCAATCTTTTCTTTTTACTTATTTCAACAACAGGGACTCCACGCTCGAATAATCTACGCTTAAGTCGGCCATCAACGGTTAACACAACCATGGCGTGCGAGTGAGCAAGGTGAACGAGCTGATCATCGGTATGTTCACCTGCTTCGATTGGTGGTTCAATAGGGGATGATTTTGCGATCAACATGTCCAAAAGTAGACTTTTGGAGCGTGGGCGCTCGTTGTGTAGACGTTCGAGTTCTTCCAAGACCTTGGGAAGAAGCAACACTTCTGGGCGGCCCAATAAACGTGAAATTTCGCTGTCAAAATTCATGCCTGAATCGATGACTGCCACCCAACCACAAGCATCTATGAGGATTTTTTGCATGATTGTTTCCTCCTCTGTTTGACGAGGCATGACGCCCGTCACTCAATCGTTCCGTAGCCAATTAATCGCCATCGAGTGCCAACTCGCCTTGAGAGCGAGACTCGTTGTCCGGGGTCGGCGCAAATTGGTAGACGTAATTCAAGGGTCGCCCGACTCTTTTCTGCGTTCCGTGTGACGCCGACAGAGGTAGCAGTTGCGACGTTGATCATCAACATCTCATTGTTTCGCAGAGGGTGTATTTTTTCCGGAGCTTCTCCTTCACCGGCCACCATGGTTTCCATGAGTTTGACTGAGACGTTCATCGATGTGCGAATTTCGGGTAAATCTCCTTTGCGGGCAACGACTTGACCTGAAAGGTTGTCAGATGTAGTGATCGATGGGTCAAGCATGGTTGCCATGCCACACAGGCCACCTGCATGCATTGTGTCCAAATTGAGACCACCTCCTTGCATGCTGCTCACAGTTGCTTCAATCGGTTCCCAATGAGCCTTGTTTCCTTGCTCAATTTTGCGACCTGGACCGATGATAATTTCATCGCCGAGGTCGAAGGTGCCCTCGACAATGCTTCCGCCAATCACGCCACCTCGAAGTTTCGTAGGACGAGTCCCCGGGCGGTTGATGTCAAAAGAGCGTGCAACATGCATGATTGAACGCTTGTCGCTTGATCTGTCAGGGGTAGGAATGGTCTTCTCTATGGCATCAATGAGGATGTCAAGGTTGACGTCGTGATGAGCGGAGACAGGGATGATTGGTGCACCCTCGGCAATCGTTCCATTGAGGAAGGAAGTAATCTCTGCATGAGATTCAAGGGCCCGCTCTCGAGTCACAAGATCAATCTTGTTCTGAACGATGACAATATTTTCGATGCCAGCAATCTCGAGCGCCATCAAGTGTTCTCGAGTTTGCGGTTGTGGGCATGTTTCATTGGCAGCCACCATCAACATGGCACCATCCATAATCGATGCTCCAGTGATCATAATCGCCATCAATGTCTCGTGGCCAGGAGCATCAACGAAGGAGACGACACGCTGCAGCTCATCTGGAACATCATCAGCTCCATCAGGGCGGCGACCTGTTGGATAGAATTGACCTTCTTTGGTCTTGTAAAATGCGGTATCTGCGTACCCGAGTTTAATCGAAATACCCCGTTTTCGTTCTTCTGAGTGAGTGTCGGTCCAAACACCAGAAAGTGCCTGCGTCAGGGTTGTCTTTCCATGGTCGACGTGGCCGACAAGGCCGATGTTAACTTGTGGTTGTGCTGGAAGCGCTCGTGCCATGCTTCCCTCACTCCATTATCTCGAAAGCCCTCTCGGGTTTCACTCCGACGCTTCTTCGCTACCTGCGGCGAGGATGTCAGCAAGGGACTTGTTGCCCGAGTCGATGACTTTGAGATTGATTTGACGGGTGTCTTGGTTGATGGTGTTTCCACGGAAGTTTCGTCGCTTGCGCAGTCCATCTGGCTTGTAGCGGAATCGCTTCTTCTCGCCACCTTTGGTCTTGAAGACGAGGTTGTGGCCCTTGAAACCAGTGGACTTGGTGACAAGAACTGCTTGTCGGGAGCCGCCTTCAAGGTCACGTCGGAGTGGGGTTCCTGTCTTATCGGATCCGCCAGTGATTTGCAATTTGTAGCCAGAGAGGGTTTGTTCTCCTTCGCCGACAAAGATTCCATCGACTGTGTCACCGATTTTCTTACCCAAAAGTTGAGCGTGGTTGTTTCCACTAATTTTGAGTGAATAGGACTTGCCACCGCTGGCAGGGTCCGTATCATTGACGACGGCGACGAATTCTCCTTGTTGTCCAACAGCCATATTTACACCTCTAGAACGACCTTCCGAACATCGACCCGTATTTAGCCCCACCGTATGGTGGCAAACGGGTTTTTGGTCATCGGATTCTCTTTTTCAAGAGCATTTCAAGCCGACTTCCGATATCTTTTGGTAAGAAATGAGGCATGCTCAGATGTGTTGTCCTGCCTCGCCCTCCCCCGATTGTAGCCACTCGGGAGACGGTTAACTGGCGGGTTTCAAATTCCTTGAGATACTTCCAAACTGTGGTGTGACTCTTCATTTTCACCTCATACTCTTCACAGACGACCGCATACAATTGTTCAACGTCGCCAGTGGTCATGGTTTCTTGATTTGACAATCGTCTGCACATGGCCAGAAGCACCAGCATAGCATGGGCTGTCAAATCGTCGATCACTTCCAGATTGCTACCCACAGTCGCAAGGAGCGTGCTCGAAGGTTCGTGGATATCGTCGATGATGATATGTGATTCATTATGCCCGTCTTGACGGAATTCACATCGTTCGACCGCAGCGTTGAGCAATTCAATGACTTTTCTTGCATCCCCTGTGTGCGCCGCTTTTTCGGCGATCAATCGAATGATTTCGGGTGACCAGGTGCCCAATACAAGACCAAGTTTTGCTCGTTGTAGGGCAATCGCTTCAAGCCCATCCACTGAATATGGACTGATTCGAAGGTGGTTTGATGCTCCCATACGAGAGATGACAGCTGTTTCGAGCACATCGAGCACTTGCTCTTGGCTGATCAAGATCAGCGACATGGTACCTTTTCCTTCTTGGTCTTCGTCGATTCGAAGCAATTGATAGAGCAGGTCATCGCCACTCCTGCGAAGCATGTGGTCGACCTCGTCCAACACGACGATCAAGTGTGAAGATTCCCTTCGAAGCAGTCGTCGTAAACTCAACAGTAACTCACCCATTGAGAGACCTCGGTCTGGGTGGCCTGGGTCCAGCAAGTGGAGGATCCGTTGAACAACCCTCATGCTGGTTGAAGCATTTCTGCAATTCACTTTGACAGACCGAATGTTGCGCTTTCCAGCAAGATGGCGTTGAATGTCCCTGCAAAACGTATCTGCAAGAACAGTTTTCCCACTTCCAACAGGGCCAGTAATGACGACGCGTCCAGTTCCTTCAGGGTGAGCCAGCGTCGAAAACTTTGATGCAAGTTCCCGCTGAACCTCGTCTCGTCCAACAAGTTCGGGTGGCATCCAATCGAAATCCATGACTTCTGGGTCGGCAAGCACTGAGCCAGCCCCAATTCGGTCAAGGTAACTCGTCATAACAAAAGAAGGGTCACGCCAACCGTTCTTGAACATACGGTTGAGAACCAGCATCAAGATGTCCGTTTTGAAACATCTTTGGTGCTTGTTCAGGGTATCTCGTCGAATTGATATCCAGTTTCCCACTTCTTCTCTCCAAGGGCAACTTCGAGTTCGAAAGGCGTGATTAGTGGCTTTCTGTATCGGACGGCATCATCGATCGCAATTCGAGGGCAAGCCGTGTTCACAAAGGCGTCGACGGGATAGAAATCAATCAAATCTGGCCCAATATGTTCCAAAGCGAGCAGGTAGCCCTTTTTACCGTGTTTTTCGAGCATGCGTTTCATTCTCAAAGCCAAAGTTCGGCGCATCTGACCTGGTTTTTCCCCAATCAGGATACCAAAGCGTTGCGCATCACCACTGGCCATAATCAGGCCAGAGCGTTGCCGAAGGATGCGCTCGATTCGCTCGAGTGACATTTCTTCTGCATCGCCCGTGTAGGGGTCGAGCATGGCCAAGGGTTTCCCAGTGTGCAGAACAAGTCCGATTGGATGGAAATCACCTGAACCGAGGAACAGGTAATGGCCAATTGAGTCATCATCGCCGGAATAGTTGCATCCTAAGACTTGACCTGGGAATGAAAGTCTCGCACCGCCAATGGGAATCGTCACATCATAACCGGCTTTTTCCAAACGATCATGGAAATCTGGAAGCAGATGCAAGTGCTGAATCGAACCAACCAGGCCGAGTTTAGTGCCTGTGAGTGGAGCCATGCGGCCGACAGCGTCTAAGAAACGCTCTTGTGCTTCTTCTTCGGACATCTCTTCTGGTGTTGCTTGATCGGCAAGGCGCTTCTCTGCAATCGCTTTGTGAGCATCGAGGAATGGAATCACTGGTGTCAACTGAGGATCGCCGTCATAGGTCACGTCGATGAATTGGGTCGGCATTCCCGAATCAATGTTCATTTGAGAGTGACCCATGTGGGCGACTAATTCCACACCCATGAGTTTCATTTTATCGTGGACAAGATCGCATGCACCGTAGCAAGGGTCTGCAGCTAGGACCACTTTAGCGCTGGTTTCGGTTTCGATGGTGTCCATCATTTCCAATGCCTGCATCTTCAAACCTTCAGGAATCTGAAGCGCAATCAAGCGATTATCATTCGCTTGAATCCGTTCCATTAATTGGTCAAGTTCGAAGTCGTGGCGGTCCAAGTCCATGGTCGTCCCTGTGCGAGGGGCTCGCCGCTCCCTCATCAATGCACCCTATGCTCCAGCGGGTTCATCATCAAGCAAAACAACGTCCGCACCATCCATTTCGAGGCGGACAAGAGAGTCGATCTTGATCTCTGGGTAATCTCGTTGAAGTTGTTTCAAACCAGGTCCTTTCTCAACCACAACGAGAATGTGAGCAACCGTCGCGCCGGTTGCCCGCACACCTTCGATCACCGCTCGGAGTGTACCTCCTGTCGAAAGCACATCATCCACAATGGCCAACCGTTCACCGGGTGAAATGTCGTTGAGGTACATCGGTTGTTTCGAGTATCCAGTCGCTTGATCGATGACAACCTCCCCTTCGAGACCGTAAGATCGCTTACGTCCAATCACCAAAGGAACGCCTGTGCGAACACTCAGCGGCGCTGTGAGCGGTAGTCCCATGGCCTCTATCCCAAGAATGAGGTCGATGCCACTCCAATCAATTGCGGCTTCTGACAAGTCTGTCACCGCTTTCAATACCTCAGGATCAAGGCGTGGAACACCGTCGGTAATGGGGTGGATGAAGTATGGGTAGTCGCCTTTCCATATCACAGGGGCGTTGGCTAAACTCGTTCGAAGTCGCTCCAATGCATCGCCCATGGCAAAACCTCCGGTGCGAAGGGGTAAGACCTTTGCTCAGAGTTCGGCGAGGAATTCAACGTACTCATCAGGTTCCAAGAGGTTCTCAAGGTCCAATTCATGAGGTTCAATGATGATGATCCATCCGTGGTCATAAGCTGAATCATTGACCAAGTCAGGGTTGATTTCAACTTCACCGTTCACTTCAGCAATGATGCCAGAATACATCGAAGGGAAAGCAACCTTTTCATCTGCAGTCCAAATCGAGAACATGTCTCTTCCTTCATCGATTTCATTCTCTGCTTGAGGTAAAATCACTCGGAGAACTTCGCCAATTTCGACAGCGAGGTATTCACTCACGCCAATCATGAGCCGGTCGTCTTTTTCCTGGTACCAAAGATGGTCACGGGAATATTTTCTATTATGTGCAACGCTGAATTCTACAACTTCTTCATCCATTAGGGCACTCCCTCAAAAACGCCCCAATCACCATTGTATATCAATTTGAGGCAAAATAGACTGCCGTGTAAAACCGTCAAACGGGTTAAGTGAGTCGGCGTTTTCCGCTGCATAGGGACGAACATGAACTACGGCGAAACCGAAGAACAGCAAATGATTCGAGAGATGGTCCGAGACTTCGCAGAAAGCGTCCTCTCCCTGACGGCCGAACACCGTGACCAACAACAAATCCCTCCGAGCAAAGAGTGGGAAGAGTTCCTTGAATATGGCCTGCAAGGCGTGACTATTCCTGAAGCCTATGGTGGCTCACCTGTGGATGATGTTTCAGAATCCATCATCGTCGAAGAACTTGCTCGTGTTGATCCGTCCTTCGCCGTAATGTACTGTGTTCACGTTGGTCTTTGTTCGAAAACAATCGCTCTCCATGGTAACGAAGAACAGAAGGCAGAATTCCTTCCTCGGCTCGCAGCAGGTGAAGTAGGGGCATACTCACTTTCAGAGGCTGGTGCTGGAACTGACGCAGCAGCAATGACCTGTAAGGCCAAACTTTCTGACGATGGGGAACACTACATCCTCAACGGTGAGAAGATGTGGGTGACCAACGGTGCCCAAGCTAAAATTCTCGTCTTGTTTGCCAAAGACGTCGACCACCCCGATTATGCTGTGAAAAAGCATGGCGGCTCGACCGCATTCATCGTTGATTCGAGTTACGAAGGTTTCTCGGTTGGCAAGAAAGAAGACAAACTCGGTATCCGTTCTTCGGACACGTGCACCTTGATTTTAGACAACTGTAAAGTTCCAGTAAAGAACGTACTCAAGGGTGTTGGTAATGGTTTCCCAATTGCAATGAACGCTTTGGATAACAGTAGAATCGGCATCGCCGCCCAAGCTCTAGGCATCGCACAGGGTGCGTATGAAGCAGCCCTCAAGTACGCCCATGAGCGTGAGGCATTTGGAAAACCAATTGCACATCATCAAATGATCATGGCTTACCTTGCGGACATGGCAACACGAATCGAAGCATCACGCCTTCTCATTTATCAGGCATCTTGGGTCAAGCAACAGCATTACGAACATGGTGGTCCGCGTCACTCGAAGGAAGCAAGCATGGCCAAACTTTTCGCTGGTGACACAGCAATGTGGGTGACCGAGCGGGCGATTCAGGTGCTTGGTGGCTATGGCTATACGAAGGAATTCCCAGTCGAACGATTCTTCAGAGATGCAAAAATCACTCAAATCTACGAAGGAACGCAAGAAGTGCAGCGGATTGTGATTGCACGTGCCCTCAAGTGATCAAGCAAGGCGTGCATTTGTTCCATCGAGGTTTGCTTGCTTCAAAGCGCCAGACCATCGGTAGATCTTCCCCTCTGCCTGAACAACTTGGCCACTCTTCAAACCTTCAATGAATTCAGATTCACTCACTGGGAACCGGATGGTGACCACATGTTCGCCTCCATCCAGTGTTCCAGTAATGGTTTGGCCACCCTTGTACTCTCCTGTAGCCATCAGGGAACGCTCGGTTTTTTCGACTTTGATGGTCGAAGTTTGAATTGTAGAACGCGCAACGATTTCATTGAACTCCGACAATAATCGAGCACCAGAAAGCGCTTCAATGATTGCAAGATGATCCATGCTTCCCGTAGGTTCTGGTGTTTGTTGAGGCTCTGGTTGTGCTTCAACTGGAGCGGGTGTTGGCGTTGGATCTTGTGCTTGTGTCGAAACAGCCGCAGTCGTAGCGACAGCCGCAACAGCAGCAACGCTTGCTTCTGGTTGAATGGTTTGGGCTGGAATCGGTTCGGGAGCTGGCTCGGGGACCGGCTCAGGAACTGGCTCAGGAACGGCTTCTGGAGCCGGTTGTTCTGGAATCTGTGGTGAGGCGTTTTCAAATCCAATCGATTCAAGGAAAGCCCACCATTCGGGAAGTGAGATTGCTCCGTTTCCATCTGTATCGATGTACTTAACGACGAGTTCAACCACCCACTCAGGGGGTTCTGAATTGGACATGGTTCGAATAAGATTGAGAATTTCGTCGTTGCTGATGATGCCATCTTTGTTTGCATCCGCCATGGCCGTTAATTGTGCGGCGTTGTAGTTTGACTCGTTAAGCCATTCACCGAATTTATTCGCAATGGCGGCAAGACGAGGATCTTCTTCCCGTCGTGTTTCGTAATTTTTCCTTGCAGTATCAACTGCTGAACGCGTGGCATCAGTCATTTTTTCTGCAGCTTGTGCACTGAGGCGTGATTTGATTCCCATCGCCCACTCTTGGATGGGTTGTTGATTCTGAAGCGTTGAAATCACGGTTTCTCTTGGTAAATGGCCAGGCGGGGCATCCCCGAGAAAACGTACGGCGACTGCAGATAATTCCTCATCTGAAAGAAGATTGAGGTCAATCCCTCGTGTCTCCATTCGTTGTTCAATTTGTTTCATCATGAAGTCTGACATGGTGGTCCCCTTAGAGTGTATGAAAAGGTTCTCTTTCATCAATATGGTGCCGGCAAGGTTAGAATTCGATTTGAGGCCATTCATCGTAGTTTTCATGATCCCAATTCAGTCCGCAAAGCACAGTTTCAACGGCGTCAGCATCAACTAAATCCCTTTCAACCTGCAGGCGGTGAAGCCACATTTTCAACCGTCCAAGCGCAATGCCCTTGCCCAAACCGGTTCGTTTCATAATCCAATGTCCATCAACGAGCGATGTATCTCCAGCAATGAGTGGGGCCAAGCGTTCCAAGCGATTGATCACTTCATCAATGTGATCCGTGGTCACATCATCCAAGTAATGGACCATCAATCCAGATTCACGGATGATTTTCTCCATCCTCAGGTGGTTGATTGCGCGTTCCTGTAAGACATTTCTAAACACCCGTAATTGGGCGTTGGTGTTTTCAGGCACTCGGCCGAACCGATGGTGAATCAGTTCGATTTCTCGACGTTCTTTCTTCGACAACTTGAGTTGCTTTAGGGTTGACTCTATCTCTATAGAGTCGTTTTCAGAAAGGAGGAGGGCGAACCGCTCAAGCGGTGAAAAAAATTCACA
>MDSX01023922.1_pt1 | contig 10465 bp, 5 predicted proteins | sample 811141 | NCBI WGS metagenome assembly MDSX01 (sample SAMN05326642, study PRJNA326480) | marine metagenome | isolation source: seawater | place: Atlantic Ocean: South East | collected 2010
CAACAAGTTAGAGAAACAGCAAGTGGTCAATACCCTTACGCAACTGTGTTAAGCTGTATAGATTCTAGAGTTTCATCAGAATTAATTTTTGATCAAGGGATGGGCGACTTATTTAGTATTCGCATAGCTGGAAACTTTGTGAATGAAGATATTCTAGGTAGTATGGAATTTGCTTGTAAGTTAGCAGGAACAAAACTAGTTGTGGTTTTAGGACATACGGCTTGTGGAGCTGTTAAAGGTGCTTGTGACCATGCTAGGTTAGGAAACCTAACTGCACTTATAAACAAAATAGAACCCGCAGTTGAAGCAGTTACTGAACCTCAAGATCAAAGTGTACGTAATTCTGGTAATATAGAATTTGTAAATAACGTTGCAGAAAAAAATGTTTTAATGACTATTGAAAATATTCGAAACCAAAGTCCTGTATTGGCCGAAATGGAAGCGAATGATGAAATAAAAATTATTGGCGGTATGTATGATATTTCAGATGGTAAAGTAACATTCTATAGCTAATAAAACGAATTAGTTTTAAAAAAAAGAGGCTGTTAAAAAACAGCCTCTACTCTATAAATCTAGTTGACAAAAACTAAACGATTTTAAAGAGATGTTGCAATAACAAAAATTAATGTGATTTGTATGTATTTTTAAAATCAAGAAATTATTACTTTTATGTTAATAATATAATTAATTAATAATTAGCTATTTAAAAAATCAATGTTAACTTAATGTTAACTTAACTTGTTTTTAATGTTAATAATCTTTAATTTTGGTTAAGTAATTATTAAATACTAAGTTATGAAAATTAAAATCATACTAATAATGTTTCTTTTTATGTCTGGATTATTATTTGCTCAGGAAAAAGAAGATAAATATATAGAAAAAAACAACTTAATTGAAGCTACTTTATACAGTGATAATGGTCAAGTTTCTCAGAGAGGATTCTACAATAAACAAGGTAAATTACAAGGAGAGTGGATTAGTTATGACTCTGAAGGATTAAAAACTGCTGTGGCTTATTACAATAATGGTGAAAAGGTAAATACTTGGTTATTTTATCAAAATAATATAATAAATGAAGTTACTTATTCTAATTCGAAAATTTCTAAGGTGAAAGTTTGGAAAGCAAAAGAAGTTAGTATAGTTACAAATTGATTTAATTAACACAAAAATAGTATAGATAAAAAAACCAGTTGATTAACTGGTTTTTTTTGTCTGTATATAAAATTATCCTAAAACTTTACATTGTAACTAATACTTATCTTCTGTCCAGGATTCCATTTTGAATATATTTGATTCTCCGCTTTATAAGACTCATATACACTTTCGATATTACTATTTAAGAGATTTTCAAATTTTAATGAAATAGTAGCGTTTTTGTTTTTTCCAAAAGTTTTTGAAGCATTAAATAGTAAATTATTGAATGGTAAGGTATAAACATCAGGAATATCACCACTACCAACTATTTGCAATGTTTTTCCTTGTACATTATAAAATAAACCAGCATTCCACCCATTATCATTAGTATAATCTATTCCAAAGTTAATAAGATAAGGGGACTGTCCCTGTAAAGGCCTTGTGTCGTCTAATACTTCGCCAGATCTAAGATTATCTTCTCTATTTGCTTTCTCATCATCGCTAAACTCTTGTTCAGAGTTTATAAGTGATAAATTTGTATTTATTCTAAATTTTTCTAAACCTGGAATAAACCCTAAATTCTTCCGTATTTCTATTTCAGTACCATATACGATAGCATCTCCTAAGTTTAAAGGGGTAAATTGACCAGTAGCACTTCTAATAAACGAAAGTTCTATAGGGTTTTTAAACGATTTGTAAAAACCACTAATAGCATAAAAGTCTCCGTTTTCTCCATATTTTTCATACCGCAAATCAAAGTTATTTATATAGGTTGGTTGAATGTTAATATTTCCTATAAAAAAAGTATTATTAATTGGGTCAAATATTTCTGCTAAAGAAGCTTCCTTAAAGGAGGGTCTTGCTGTAGTTCTTGCATATGAAGTTCTAATTTTTTGTGAACCTTCTTCATTTAAGTCGAATATTAAATTTGTAGACGGGAAAAAATCAGATTTATCTAAAATGGCAGCCTTATTTAACTTTGTTCCATCTTGTCTTTCACCAGTATAAATTAGTTGAAATTTTTCAAAACGCAATCCAACTGCTGCTTGAAACCAGTCTGTTATTTTAAATTCTTCAGATGCATATGCTGAAGCTATACTCATTTGTGAATCATAAGTATCTGAAATCCCAGAATCTCTTCTTACAAACACACCGCTATTTATTGATGCATCATATATATTTTGATCCGCTAATATTTGATCTGGATCTCCATTTGCAAAATCACTGGCAATATTTAATAATGGAAATGAAAACCTTTCAACTTCAAAACTTCTAGTTTTATAAGCATAACCAACTCCGAATTTAAGTTTAGCTTCTTTTCCAAGAAATGTATTTTTATTAATGATGTCTATATTACTAACTATGTTTCCCTCATTTAAATCTCTATAAATTCTAGTTGGCAATCCCGATTCACTAGGTTCTATGGTATAGGTTTCTATCCCTGTCAATTCGTCTATAGAAACCTTAAAAGGAGTTACTCTAAAATCTTTATCATATACTAATGCTATAGAAGGAGAGAGTTTCCAATCTAAAGTCCAATTAGATTCTTGATCTATCGAATGTTTTCCATTAAGTAACAAATTAGTGATGGAACGCTGTGTATAAATTAAGTTATCTTTTTTAATTTGATTTGAATTCTGGATTCTATTTTGTTGATTAAAAATGGAAGCTTTAGTTTCTCCATTTTGAATATGAAGAATATTAAATTTATATTTAGATTTTTCAGTTTTAAAAGATAATCCAGCAATACCACTTATTAATACATTATTAGTACCTCCTTCGCCTTGTTGAGTTCTATCAGTATTTAGTTCATAAATTGTTGGGTTTACATTCTTTCTAAAAACTTGACCGTCTATATATTGTGAAAAATATTGAGTTTCATTTCGATAAGATATAGCGGCTACATAGCCTAATTTGTTATTTCCAACATCAAATTGATTGCCAGCAGTAAAAGAAAAATTATAATCCATAAAACTAGTTTCTCTTCGAGCTGCTAGATTTTTTGTAAATCTTTTAGTTAATATTTCTACAACTTCCCCATTTTCTTGAGGTAAAGGGATGTATTGCTGGCTAGGGATTGGATTATCTCGCAATCCATTATCAAAGCCTAGAAAATCTGTTTTACTTCCTTTATAAGTTAAATAGTTTTTATTGAAATGAAAATCTGAGTTATAACCGAGACCTAAAGATGCACTATACCCTTCTTTATTAGGAATATCTTTAGTAACTATATTTATAGCTCCTCCAGTAAAATCTGCTCCTTGATCAGCAGTGGAAGATTTGCTCACAATTACATTTTCTAAAATTGAAGATGGAAATAAATCCAATTGTAAAGTATTTCTATCAGGATCTAAACCTGGTACATCTACTCCATTTAAAGAGGTCTTTGTGTATCGATCTCCTAAGCCTCTAACGTATACATATTTACCCCTTTGAACAGAAACCCCAGGAATATTTTTAACAGCAGAAGCAATGTCACTAGCACCTGAGTTTTTTATGCTTTCTAGCGATAACCCATCCATTAGTTTAACAGAGTTTCGCTGTAAATATAAAATAGAAGCTTCGGTATTTCTTTTTAAGGAAGTTGTAATTATTACTTCATCTAATTTAGCTGTTGATGCTTTTAAGGTGACATCGACAACTGTAGTTTCACCATTTTTTACAATTACCTCATTTATTTCTAACATTTGATATCCTACAAATGAAAATTGTACAGTATATATTCCGGGTTTTAATTCTAAAGAGTATTTGCCTTCAAAATCACTTAGTGCTCCACGTTGTGAATCCTTTATAATAACATTTGCAAATGGTAATATGTCATTGTATTCACCATCGTTAACAGTTCCTGTTATTATTCCAGATTGTGCAAAGGTTATAAAGGATAATAAACCTACTATTATTGTAAGTGTAATTGATTTTTTCATAGTTGTTTTATAATAAAAATAACTCGTCCCAAAACTTGGGGACGAGTTTGTAATAACTTATTTCTTGGTTAATTAAAATAAACTATATAGCTCCTTTAGCATTTGTGTAAGTCCACTCAAAATCTGAAAGGTTTGCACCTACCGTTCCTCCCTCAGAAACTGCTTGTGCATCACCTCCAAATCCTGAAACTGTTACATTTTCAGCTTTATTTACAAATATATCTTGAACATTTGTAATCCCTACAGGCAGTACAATTTGCCAAATTCCAAATTGTAATTTTCCATTGTTATAATTTGTAGCAACACCATTGTTATCTAATTCAACATCTGAAGAATCCTTAAACCCAATTGCATATACATTGTTAGAAATTCCCATTGCATTACTTCTATAGTCAGCATATTCGCCATTTTCAGTATTTTGATTGCCAATTAAAGTTATGCCATTTAAATTAAAGTTACCCTCTAATGCACCTTCTGGACCATCAATTTCCATCGCATGATCAGAAATATCCCCTAAAATCACAACTGAGTTACTGATTGTGCCAGAATAAGCTTGGTCAATATCTAAACCATCATCTCCTTGTGCCCATACTAAAGCATTAGATATATTTACAGCTCCTCCAAAAAATTCAATTCCGTCATCTACATTTGCAACTACCTCAACATTAGAGATAGTTGTACCTGAACCAACAGCACCTAAGGTAAGTCCGTTAATTTCGTTTCCTTCTCCAATTTCAGCTCCTCCATGACGAATAGATATAAAATTAATTTCACCAGAATTATCAGAATTATTATTTCCTCCATATAATCCATTGGTATCACTAGCAGGAATTCCTTCTATTTGAGTTTCTGTAGCATTTCCTTCAACGGATATATTAGCATTCCCTAATACTATAAGACCACCCCATAATCCTCTATCATTTTCTGTTAAATTTCCACCTACAGTTTGACCTAATTGTATATTGTCTGCAGTAGAAGTAAAAATAATTGGATTATTAGACGTACCATTTGCCATTACCTTAGCATCTCTTGCTATAATTAAAGTAGAGGCATTAGCACCACTTCCTGCATAAGCTTTTATAATAGTACCTGCTTCGATGGTTAATGTTACACCTGCAATTACAGTTACCCTTCCTTCAATTTCCCAAATCAAATCATTCGTTAATGTTTTATCTTCTGTGATTTGCCCGCTTAAAACAGTATCTGTTCCTTGACCTCCGTCATCGGTAGGAATAATTGCTCCATCGTCATTGCTACTGCAACTTATAAATGATCCAATTGTTAAAATTGCCATTGTTGTAAGTAATTTTTTTTTCATCTTTAAATTATTTATTATTTATTGATGCAAATAACTAATACTAATGTGAAGTTTTTGTTATCTAGAAATTAACAATAGATGATTTTAGTGTTAATTAATTGTTACCTACTTAACATTTAAAATTGATTAAAAAAGAACTTAATAATAGTATATTGCATATTAAAATTAAACCACAATGAATTGGGAACAGCTATTATCACTTAGAAGGCAAGGTGATACAACTAAAAGATTGCGAATAGAGCAGGATGAAAACCGTTTGGGTTTTGATGTAGATTATGATCGCATCATTTTCTCATCAGCATTTAGAAGTTTACAAGATAAAACTCAAGTAATACCCTTATCAAAAACATCTTTTGTTCATACTCGCCTTACTCATAGTTTAGAAGTATCTGTGGTGGGTCGTTCTTTAGGCAGAACTATTGGAAAAGCAGTTTTAGAAAAACACCCACAATTACATACAGTTCATGGGTATCAAAGTAACGACTTTGGCGCAATTGTAGCTGCAGCTTCATTAGCTCATGATATTGGGAATCCTCCGTTTGGACATAGCGGTGAAAAAGCAATTGGTAATTATTTTTTAAATGGAAATGGAAAACGATTCAAAACACAATTAACAAATAAAGAATACCAAGATTTAATTGACTTCGAAGGGAATGCCAATGGGTTTAAAATACTTTCAGAATCAAAAAATGGAGTAGAAGGTGGTTTGCGTTTATCTTTTGCAACCCTTGGTGCTTTTATGAAATATCCCAAAGAATCGTTACCTAAAAATCCAACCAGTCATATTGCCGATAAAAAATATGGAGTTTTTCAATCTGAAAAAGATTTTTTTGGAGCAGTAGCACAGGAATTAGGATTGCAGAAAAGAGGAGAAGATAAAGATCTAAGTTTTAACCGTCATCCTTTAGCTTTTTTAGTAGAAGCAGCAGATGACATTTGTTACACCATTATTGATTTTGAAGATGGTATAAACTTAGGGCTAATTGAAGAAGAATTTGCATTGGAATATCTTATCAACTTAGTAAAAGAGAATATCAATACAAAAAAGTACGCTAGTTTAATAAAATCTAAAGATAGACTGGCATATTTACGTTCTTTAGCGATTAACACTTTGGTTGCTGAAGCTGCTTCCGTTTTTTTAGAAAACGAAGAGAATATATTAAATGGAGAATTCACAACATCACTATTAGATAAAAGTAAATATAAAGCTCAAGTAGCTGATATTATAAAAATAAGTGTTCAAAAAATATATAAAAGCACTGAGGTAATCGATAAAGAAATCGCCGGATATAAGATACTAAATTCTTTATTAGATGTTTATACGACTGCTGTTGAAAACGTATTTAATGACTCTTTAACTCCCTTTGATTCACTTGTATTAAACGATTTGTCATTTAATACCAATGAAAAATATACCACCTACCAATACCTAATTGAAAGCTGTAATTACATATCAAGACTTACAGATGGTAATGCCATGTTAATATTCCAAAAAATTAATGGTAATCTTTAATGCTTTTTTAATAAAAAAAACACTTATCAGATAAAAGTAATTATTGACAATACATTAGTTGCTTTAGCAACTAATTGATATTAAATATTTTCTTTAGAAAAGTAGGGTATTGTTAATTTTAGATGTTCTATATTTACGAAGATATAATTAATAAAGAATTCCTTATGAAAAAATTACTTTACATGTTTGTATTTATGGTTGCTGGCTCTGTTTTTGGACAGGACTTTAGTAGCTCTATAAATACGTATTTAAATTCAAACCAATCAGAACTAAGTTTACAGTCTCAAGATATTGAGGATATCGTTATTGATAAACATAGTTATTCAAAAACTATGGATGTTGAAAACGTTTATGTTGTTCAGCAATACCAAGGAATTGAAATATTTAATTCAGTTTCGTCTTTTGCAATAAAAAATGGACAAGTAAAAAATGCAAGTTTATCTTTTTCTAAAGATGTGTCACAAAAAGTTAACACGACAACACCTGCTATTTCTGCTGCTACAGCAATTGGGAATGCAGCTTTAGAATTAGGTATTAACAGCCCTACAAATCTTGAATTATTAGAAACAGTTTCTGTAAATTCTTTTATCTTTTCTAATGGTAGTATCTCTTTAGAAAATATTCCAGTAAAATTAGTTTTCCAAAAAATGGAGGATGGTTCATTACAATTAGCATGGGACCTTAGTATCTATGTATTAGATGCAAGTCATTATTATAGTGTACGTGTAGATGCAGTAACAGGATCTGTAATAAATTTAGGAGACTGGGTAGTGAGTTGTAGTTTTGGGGGACATAAAAATAATTCTGATTTATCAGTTACAGAAAATAGTGTATTATTTTCAAAAGAAGATGCAACAATGGCTTCTTTAACTGATGATGCACAATACAGTGCAATTGAATTACCGTTTCAAAGTCCAGATGAAAGTGAATTCTCACTAATTGTAAATCCTTCAGCTCAAGGAGTTGGATCTCCTTATGGATGGCATGATACTGACGGTGTTCCAGGACCAGAACACACAATAACTAGAGGAAATAATGTTTGGGCTCAAGAGGACGAAAATGGTAATAATGGAACAGGCTTTTCTCCAGAAGGGGGAGCGGAATTAATTTTTGATTTTGATTTTGATTTTACTCAAGATCCGTCTCAATCTTTAGATGCTTCTATTACTAATTTATTTTACCTGAACAACATGCTTCATGATATATTTTATGAATATGGTTTTGATGAAGCTAGTGGAAATTTCCAACAAAATAACTACGGTAATGGTGGTAATGGTAATGATTTTGTATATGCAGATGCTCAAGACGGAAGTGGAACCAATAATGCAAATTTTGCAACTCCCGGAGATGGAGGAAAACCAAGAATGCAAATGTTTTTATGGGATGGTACAGTAACTTCTGGACCTTTATTAACCATAAATGATGGCCCTTTAGCAGGTGATTATGAGGGAGTGCCAGCAGCTTTCGGTGGTGAAATCGTTGACTTAACAGAAGACTTAGTATTAGTTGAAGATGATCCATCCGGGACATCTGATACAAATGATGCTTGTGATCCGATTACTAATGGAGGTGATTTATCAGGAAAAATAGCAGTAATAAGAAGAGGAGAGTGTGAATTTGGTTTTAAAGCGTTAGCAGCTGAAAATGAAGGAGCTGTTGCAGTAATTATGGTAAATAATGTAGAGGGTGAAGCCATTACAATGGCAGGTGGAGCTGTTGGAGAACAAGTTACTATTCCATTATTTATGGTAAGTGATACAGATGGTGAGGCCATCATAGAACAATTGTTAAGCGAAACAGTTAATGCTACCATCAATGGAGTAACGGTAGGTCCAATGATTGATGCGTCTCTTGATAATGAAATTATAGCTCATGAATATGGTCATGGAATTTCAAACCGTTTAACAGGAGGTGGAAACAACACAGGTTGTTTAAACAATGCTGAGCAAATGGGAGAAGGTTGGAGTGACTACCTAGGTTTAATAATAACCATGAAAGTTGGAGACCAAGCAGATGACGGCAGAGGTATGGCTACTTATTCTGCAGGACAAGGTACAAATGGTGTTGGAATTCGTCAATTTAAGTATAGTAGAGACATGACCGAGAATCCACTTACCTATTCAGATTTACCTGCTACAGGTGGGCAAGTTCACGCAGTTGGAACAATATGGGCAACAATGCTTTGGGACTTAACCTGGGATTTAATTGACGTTTATGGATTTGATGAAGATATGTTTAATGGTACAGGAGGAAACAATATCGCCATGCAATTAGTTCTCGACGGGATGAAATTACAACCTTGTGCTCCTGGATTTGAGAGTGGTAGAGATGCTATTATAGAAGCAGATGAACTTGCAAATGGTGGAGCAAACAAATGTTTGATATGGGAAACTTTTGCAAGAAGAGGCTTAGGGTTTGCTGCTACTCAAGGTTCTTCAAGTAGTGTTTCAGACGGGACAGCTGCTTTTGATATTGCTGTAGAATGTGAAAATTTAGGCATTAATGATACTAATTTAGATAATAAGTTTATTATTTATCCTAATCCATCAAATGGAAATATAAATATCAAACCATTATTAGATTTTGGAGATGCTAACGTATCCATTTACGACATCAACGGTAGAAAAGTATATAACACAAATGTTAATCTACAAAATACGGTTTCTATATACGCTCAAAACTTAAGTTCTGGGATGTACATTATGCAAATCGATGGTGTTGATTACAGTCATACAGCAAAACTTATTATCAACTAAATAATAAGAAATTGAATAATTTTAAAAAGCTGCCTTTTAATTAAGGCAGCTTTTTTTATAGATAAGAGTTTAAAGTTTGCGAGATTTTATTGCTTGAAATACCAGCGATTTCATGTAATTCATCAATAGTTCCTTGACCTGGAAATTTGTCTGAAATTCCAAGGTTTTTGATAGGTATATTATAATTATTTTTGGCAGCAAATTCTAAAATAGCACTTCCAAAACCTCCTAAAAGGATTCCATCTTCAACAGTAATAATTGTTTTGTATTTTTTAAATATGCTGTGTAAAATATTTTCGTCTAATGGTTTTATAAAACGCATGTCATAACAAGAAATTTCAAAAGCTATTGAGCAATTTTCAATAGCTTTGATAACATTATTTACTACCGTACCAATCGTTAAAAATGCTATTTTTTCACCTTCTTTTATAGAAACAGCTTTTCCTATTTCAATTTTTGAAAAAGGTTTTCTCCAGTGTAATAACTTTCCTCTTCCTCTTGGATACCTTATTGCAATAGGATTTTTTAAACCGAATTGAGCAGTATACATTATATTTCGAAGTTCTACTTCATTTCTAGGAGCAAAAACGATGAGGTTTGGAATACACCGTAAATAGTTGATATCAAAAATTCCGTGATGTGTTGCTCCGTCTTCTCCAACCATACCCGCTCGATCTAAACAAAAAATCACAGGTAAGTTTTGTAAACAAACATCATGAATTATTTGATCATAAGCTCTTTGTAAAAAAGTTGAATAAATATTACAAAATACAATGTTACCTTGAGCTGCCATACCTGCTGAAAATGTAACAGCATGTTG
>MDSX01027623.1_pt1 | contig 10465 bp, 6 predicted proteins | sample 811141 | NCBI WGS metagenome assembly MDSX01 (sample SAMN05326642, study PRJNA326480) | marine metagenome | isolation source: seawater | place: Atlantic Ocean: South East | collected 2010
ATTAAATTATTCTGATTTAACTGATTTAGATAAATCAATTTTAAAAACAGCGTCTGTTGTAATTCATGATTTTCAAATTGAATCAGAGGAATTTAATAATTTAACTAAAATCATAAGTGATTCAAATAATACAAATTTAATTGTTTGCCATATCTCAGCATTTCCAACTAATTCTAATCTAAAAGATGAGTTGATGATTGATGAATTAGTTATTGCAAGAGCAGGTGAGATGCGAATATTGCCTGGTCACGGAAAACCTGGACCGAAATATTTAATGCATCCAATTACTAGTGTTGGATGTGGAATAAATTCAGCTACAGCAATAGTATCAACTTTGATATCTAATATTATATCTAAAAAACAAATCTATAAAATAAATTCTACTCTCATTGGAGGATTGTTGTTATATGCATCCAATCCATATCAAGGTGATAAATGGAGAGATTTTGCTAAGCCTTATGGAGGAGTTCCATTTTATAGCAGTTATGAATGTAAAGATGGATTTATTCAACTTGCCTGCATTCATTCTGGTTTTTCAGAGAAAGCTGCAATTGCCATCGATATGCCAGAAATACTTTTTGATCCGGAATTTGAATCAATTTTCAAACCAAACAATAGAGATAGAGATAACTTTATAAGTATTGCTACAAAATTATACAATTTAATTGCAGATAAAATGAAAAATAAAACTTGTGATGAATGGAGTAAAATTTTCGAAGAAGCTGATGTTCCCTATAACAAAATTAACAATTTAACTGAAGCAATTAATGATCCTCAAATTTTGCATAACAAACTAATTTTTGAACAAAATAACAAAAAGAATATTGGTAAATTCATATCTGTTGAACAAGGTGATGGCACTAATATTAAAACGGATTTTAATCGTGATTCGTTTTCTCTACCCCTAGAAGGTTTTAAATCTCTTGAGATTACTAATGTAATAGCTGGACCAGTAGCTGGTCGAATACTTTCCAATCTGGGTGTTGAAGTAATTAAAATGGAGCCACCCAATGGAGAAATATCTAGGCCACTTGGAGTAGGTTATTTTCAAAATTTAAATCGTAATAAAAAAGGAATTTCAATTAATACCAAAACTGAAAATGGTAAAAAAATTGCCAGAGAACTTATCAAAGAAGTAGATATTTTTCTTGAAAATATGCGACCTGGTGCAGCCAGCAGAGTTGGATTAGGTGAAAAAGATTTAAACGAATTAAATCCAAATATAATTCAAACACATATAGCAGCTTATGGGCATGATGGACCTTATGTTAACAGACCAGGACTCGACCCTATAGCTCAATCGATTACAGGATTACAAATTGTACAAGGAGGTGGTGAAGCCCCTGTATTTTTAGGAATGTTAGCCCCTACTGATTTTACGGCTGGCGGGATGGCGGCCTTGGGCACTATAGTTGGTTTATATAACAGAATTAAAAATAATGCAGGTTCAATAGTTAATACAAATTTATTATCAGGTGGAATGTTATTAAATGCAAAAAGAATTAGTGATTTTATCGAAAAAGATCACGTCCCAAAATTTGTTAATAAAGATCAAAATGGAGTCGATGAGCTAAATAGAGCTTATGAAACAAACGATGGCTGGGTATATTTCTATTGCAAAAATTTAACTAGACTTGATATTTTTGATTTTATTAAACAGAAATTTGATACGAATATTTCTAATTTAGAAAGTTTTTTTCGCTCACAAAATTCTGCAATGATTTTAAGTGAATTAAATACTAAAGATATATTTTCATGTACGGTAACAAATCCAAGGGACGACGATTACGATTTTTTAAAAAATCCTGTCACATGGGATTTAGTATTGAATAAAAATTCTCATCCTTCTCTAATATCCCTTGAAATGGCCCATAATTTATATAATTTTGGATTAGAATTAGTTGATGTTTTTAAATTCCCTGATCTAGGTGAGCACAATAATTTTTATTTGAGTAAATTAGGTTATTCTGAAAAACAAATTAATGAACTTTATAAACAGGAGATAATTTTTACTGAAGATTAAGTATTTTTATATAGTTTTCTTTTAGTTTCTTGTAAACATTTTCTAATTTGTCATCTGTATCCATAATTAAATTTGAATATTCTGATCTTTTTTCCCATGATGTTTGGCTGTTAATTCTTTTTTCGGCTTCAGCTCTACTCAGATTGTTTCTTTTGATGAGTCTGTTTAATGCTACATTGTCGTCTACTTTGAACAACCATACATGATCACACCATTCTATATAATTTGCTTCTATTAAATTTACTGCTTCTACTATACCAATACTTTTTTTGTTTTTTATCCATCCGTCAACTACATTTTTAACTTCAGTACCTATATCCCCAATTGCATCAGTGAGTTTTTTCATTAATGCTTTGTCTTTAAAAACAATAGACCCTAATTTTTTACGATCTATATATTGTGTTTTATCATCTATGATTTCATTTCCAAAAATATCTGTAATTCTGTCATATGCTGGTTTACCTGGTTCATATAAAGTGTGAACCAATTTGTCAGCATCGCAGTATTCAGGTGAAAATTCTTTTATTAATTTATTTATATATGTTGATTTACCTGTTGCGATAGATCCTGTGATGCCAATTATAATTGTTTGATTTATCATCTTTCTTTTCTTTTTCTTTTATTTTATTATAAGTTAAATTTTATAAAAGTTTTATTTGGAGAAATTATGAGTAGAAAAGGTAAAATTCAAACAGTAAGAAATGTTATTGACCCAATTGATTTAGGAATGACAATGACACACGAGCATCTTTTAATTGAATTTCCTGATACTTTTTCAGTTCCTCCAGAAGAATCACACAGAAAACAAGTATTTTATGAACCCATAACTTTACAAAATAGAGGTTTGATTTATCATCATGCATGGAAAAACCTAGATAACTCTTCCATAGTAGATTTAGATATATCTGTAGATGAAGTGTTGAAGTATAAATCGGTAGGTGGTGGTGCGATGGTAGATGCGACAAGTATTGGATTATCAAGAGATCCTGAAGGATTACTGAAAATTTCAAATTTGACTGATATAAATATAATTATGGGATCTTCTTATTATGTGTATTTAGCACATCCTCCGGAAGTGTCAGAAATGTCTATTGAAGATTTGGCTGCAGTTATTATTAATGACGTTAATGTTGGAGTAGGGTCTTTAAAAATAAAATCAGGAATTATAGGAGAAGTTGGATTATCACATCCGTTGCACAAAGATGAAGAAAAAGTTCTAATTGCATCTGCTGTAGCACAAAAAGAAACAGGTGCTCCTTTGCTTATCCATCCAGGAAGAGATGAAAAAGCTCCAATTGTTGCAATAGATATATTAAAAAAATCTGGAGCTGATTTGAATATGACAATCATGGGGCATTTAGATAGAACTGTTTTTGAAAGAGAAACTCTTATTCAAATAGCAGAATCAGGTTGTTATTTAGAATGGGATTTGTTTGGACAAGAAAATCATTTCTACTCCGCTAATGAAAACATAGATATGCCTTCAGATGCAAAAAGAATGGAAGACATTCTTTTTATGATTGAAAATGGGTACGAATCTAAAATTCTAATTGCTCACGATGTGTGCCACAAACATCAATTACAAGAATATGGAGGATTTGGATTTACTTTCATTCCATCATTTGTAGTACCAAGAATGCGACAAAAAGGTTTTACTGACGATATGATTAATTCAATTTTATACAAAAACCCATCAGAAGCATTACAATTCTCAAAATAAATTAATGAAACAAACTGGATCTGAATATATAGCTGATTTCTTAGAAGACAAAGGTATTGATACTATTTTTACAGTAGCTGGTGATCATATTCTACATCTTATGGATATATTATCAAAAAGAGGATTTACTTTTATTGATACTCGACATGAACAAGCGGCAGTGGATATGGCAAATGCTTGGGGTAGAATAAAGAATAAACCAGGAATTTCAATGTTTACTACTCCTGGACATGCTAATGCTATTCCAGGATTGACTTTAGCACATCAACAATTAAGTCCAGTAATAAATATTTCTGGTTGCGCAGACAGTAACTTATTAGGTATGGGAGCTCCTCAGGAAATTGATCAGGTAGGAATGGCAAAACCCGTTACTAAAAGATCTTCTATGATTCAAAATGGAAATCTTTTAATAAGTGAATTAGAGTCAAGTTTTCAAGCAAGTATGACTGATAGAAGAGGCCCTACGCACTTAACTATTCCTACAAACATTCAAACAAATTTATATAAAAATGAAGAAATGTCTTCCCAAACAAGAAGTGTTATCAATTCTAGATATCCTCAATTGATTGATATTGAAAATTGTTTAAAATATATTTCTGCTGCTTCTAACCCTGTATTCATTTTAGGCAACGGAGCACATGATGTTAATAAAGATGACATGATAAATATTATTGAGTCTTTTAATTGTCCTTTGATTAATGAAATGAGTGCAAGAGGAATAGTTCCTGATTCGCATCATTTGTCATACGGATTATCAGACCAAAGAGCTAATCCTGTTGCAAGAGCAATAGAAGAATCTGACTTGATAATTCTATTAGGTAAAGAATTAGATTTTACTTTGGATTATGGAAATCCTCCTGCAATTTCTAAAAATTCGAAAATAATTCAAGTTGATCCCGATGAATATACACTTGGCAAATCCAAACGAGCAGATTTATCAATATTGTCTTCAGTAGGAATATTTATAAAAGAATTGAGTAAATTAACAAATGAGAATTCTGATTTAAGTAAAAACCCAGATATATTTTCAACTTTTAATGATAATAAGGAGGCACATCTCAGATACTTAAATGGATTAACAGGATCAGGGAATAATATTCATTCAATGGATGTTCATAGAGAAGTTTCTAAACTTTTAGAAAACGATAATTGCTTGATCTTTGAAGGAAGCGATTTTGCGTTTTATGGAGCCTCGTATTATTCATCTGAGAGAAGAGACAGATGGTTTGTAAATGGTGTTTTGGGAATGATTGGATGGGGTGTTCCATTTGGAATTGGAGCAAAAACTGCTTTAAAGAATGAGCAAGTTATAGTGTTTACAGGCGATGGCGCCTCAGGATTCAATCTAATGGAAATTGATACTGCTGTGAGAAATAATATAAATATTAAAATAATTATAGGCTGTGATTCTGTTTGGGGAATTGATTATCATCAACAGGTAGAGTTTTTTAATAATCCAGTTGCCACTAATCTTAATTTTGTTAATTACGAAAATATAGCAAAATCAGTCGGAGCATATGGAGATTTAGTAGAATCCAAGGCTGAATTACCAAGTAAACTTCAAAAATTTTTAGATCATGAAGGGCCGGGAATATTAAATATTAGAACTGAACCTTCCCCTAGTCCTTTGACTGAATATATTATGAATACCAAAGAATATTAATTTATTATTTTACGATTGGTTTAATGAGCAGTTTAAGATTTAACCTTCATGTACTGTTTTCCCACCAATAACTGTTTGGACTATTTTTATGTCTTTTATTTCAAAAGGATCCACTTTTGTAATGTCTTGATCTAGCACAACAAAATCTGCAAGTTTGTTTAATGAAATAGACCCTTTTATATTTTCTTCAAAAGCTGCTCTTGCTCCATTTAAAGTATAAATTTTCAAAGCTTCTTGAATATTAATTTTCTGACTAGGTCCCCAAAGTTTTCCATTAGAATCAGTTCTTGTTATACAACTCTGAATTCCCATTAAAGGAGGATATGGTCCAGGAGGATAATCAGTTGCCCCTGTTGAGTTTACTCCATATTCAATAAATGATTTTTGAGCAAACATCCATTCCAGTCTTTCTTCTCCGTAAAATTGCATTTTTTCACCATGATAGAAAACATAAGTACAAAATGGAGTAGCTTGTACATCGTTTTTTGCCATTCGAGTTAATATTTCCGGATTTACTAGTGTGCAGTGTTCTATTCTGTGTCTTGTATCTTTTAGTGGATTAAGTTCAAGTGCTTTTTCATATGAATTTAATACCATGGAAATGGCTGAATCACCATTTGCATGAACTGCTACCTGAAAGCCAGCATTGTGCATTTGAATAACTTGGTCATCTAATTCTTCTTGGCTCATTGCTTGAATTCCACAATCATGATCTGACCCAATGTATGGCTGTGATAACCATGCCGTTCTTGCGGCGATAGCTCCGTCAGAAGTCATTTTTATTCCTCCAACTTTTAACATTTCACTTCCAAAACCTGTTTTCACTCCAGCATCTCTTAGACTGGGAAATAAATCTTGAGCCATTAGCATGTAGACTCTTAAGCCTAGATAATCATTTTTCTCTCCATCTTGGTAAGTTAAAAATTCATCCTGGCTAACTCTTGCGTCGTGAACGCTTGTTAAACCTGAAGAATTCAACATGGAGCTTATTTGTTTTAGTCCTTCGGTTCTGTCTTTATCAGAAATTTTTGGTAATAAATCTCTTGTTGGTTCTATAGCTCGTTCATAAACTACACCATTTAATTCTCCTGTGGTTTCATTTCTTCCAAGCTTTCCTCCATGTGGGTCTTCAGATTCATTATGATAACCTGATAATTCTAGTGCTTTAGAATTCATATAATAAACGTGTCCTGCTCTGTGAGAAACCATTATTGGATGGTCTAAAGAAATTGAATCTAAATCTTGTCTATATAAATCTCTGTTTTCTTTTATTTTAGTATCATCGTATTTAAATCCTTGGACCCATTCGCCCTTGGGAGTTTTATTTGCTTGGTTTTTTATTAGATGAGATACTTCTTCAATATCTTTTACTGTACAATCAGCAGCCATTACATGTCTTATTCCACTACTAAGTACGTGAATATGAGCATCAATCAACCCTGGAATAATAGTACGTCCTTCAGCATCATAAATTTTTGTATTTGGTGATACTAAATTTTCAATGTCTGAATTACTTCCTATTGCTACAAATTTCCCATTGGATACTGCAAATGCTTCAGCACTTGGCATTGATTCATCTACAGTAATAACATTAGCATTTTTTACTATTAAATCTGGTATTGATTGTTTTGTCATGACTTATCTCCTTTTAATTAAGAAAATAGTAATATGATTTATTTTTAATGTCAATTGAGGATTATGTAAAATAAATTCTATAGTTCAAAAAATAGAAGTACTAGTTTTTATTTTCAGAAGGATATTATAATAGTGTTGAGTCGAATTATTTGATTAATAAAAAAACATCTGTTCCTATAAGGGGAAATCATGAAGGATTTAAAAAACAAAAATGTTTTGGTTACAGGAGCCAGTAGAGGTATTGGCCAATATATATCTCAAGAGTTTGCAAAAAAAGGCGCAAAGGTTGTTTGCGTTGCAAGAACTATGTCAGATGGGGAACATCCATTAGAAGGATCATTAACAAATACCGTTGAAAGTATAAGAGCAAAAGAAGGAGAAGCTACTGCACTATCAGCAAATATTTCAGATTTTGATCAATGTGAACAATTGATTGAACAAGCTAAAAATATATATGGACCAATAGACATTTTGGTAAACAATGCTGCTTTAACATATTTTGTACCTATTCGTGATTACAAATTGAAACGATGGATTAAATCATGGGAAGTAAATTTACATGCGCCTTTTTATTTAAGTCATTTAGTATTGGAAGATATGATAACTCTAAAAGAGGGAAGTATAGTAAATATATCTTCTGCAGCAGCGGTTGGACCAGGCTCGGGTCCTTATGAAGAATCTACAAATGAAGATATACAAAATAAACCAAGAAAAAAAGGTGGAGGAACTTGCTATGGAGCACAAAAAGCAGCATTAGAGAGATTCACACAAGGTTTAGCTGAAGAGGTTTTCGAGTATGGAATATCAGTGACATGTGTTTCGCCTAGTTTGGTCGTTCCTACCCCTGGAACTGTTTTTCATAATTTAGTTGAAGGTTTTGATGACCCAAAAGGAGAACATCCTGAATTAATGGCCAAAGCTACAGTATTGTTGGCAAGCTTGGAGAAAGAGAAAATTTCAGGCAGAGTAACATATAGCCAAGAAATACTTAAAGAGTATGGAATGATTAATGATGCTAAGGGAAGAGGAGTTGACTCATCAATTCCTGTATCTGGATTTAGTAGAGCATAAGTCACTATTGATGTTATAATAATCACTCTATAATGCGGGAGTAACTCAGCGGCTAGAGTATCTGCCTTCCAAGCAGAAGGTCGCCGGTTCGAATCCGGTCTCCCGCTCCATTTTCTGTTTAAATAGTTAATATATCGTTTGAACTATATTATTTTACAAATATTTCTAAGCCGAGATATTTGTAATGTGAGCCTAATATAGTTTACAAAAGGACTAAAAGAATGAATTCTTTTAGTCCTTTTTTTTGTGATTAAGCGATCAATTTTGTAATAGTATGAATTTGCATACTTAATCAGTTTGTTATATACTTAATATGTGTTTGCATACTTAAGCTACTTTATACGTACTTAATATGCATTTGCATACTTATTAATTTAACATATGGGTGATATATGAGCCAAACATTAGAATGTTGTAAAGACTGCAAAGATTGCTGTAAAGAATGTAGCACTGCTTGCTGTGTTGACTGCAAAGATTGCTGTAATGACTGCAGCACTGCTTGCCAGTGTAAATCATAAATAATTAGTTTTGTAGCAGGTTTTCTGAATAAAATTAAATTTAAAAATCTGCTACAGATCCATCATCTGAAATAGGTGTATCTAATATTTTTTCTTGAAAAGGATATTTAGATATACTTTCTTCATTTAGAGTTATCCCTAATCCGGGTTCATTAGGTACCAATAAATATCCCTTTTCTAATTTTAGTTTATTTAATAACAATTCACTTTTAGGTGATTCAGATTCCCCTGTATACTCTTGTAATGCAAAATTTGGAATGCATGCATCTAATTGTACACAAGCAGCTGTGCTGATTGGGCTAAGAGGATTGTGAGGTATTACCTTAACATGAAATGATTCAGCTATAGACGCAACTTTTTTTGATCCGGAAAGACCACCGCATAAACAGACATCAGGTCTAACAAAATCACAACCTTTATTTTCTAGAAGTTGTTGATATTCAAAAATAGTAGAGAATCTTTCTCCAGTGGCTATTGGAATATTAATAGACTTTTTAATATCGGCCATTATAGCAGGACTGTCCGGTAGCATGGGATCTTCATAAAAATATGGATTGAATTGTTCTAATCTTCTTCCTAAAGCTATAGATTCTGCGGGATTCATTTGCCTATGTATTTCTACACAAATATCTATGTCTGGACCCACGGATTCTCTTACCGATTTAACTCTTTCAACAGCTTCATTTGACCATTTAGAATATGATTTGTGTAACCAATGATTAGGTGCAAAAGCACTAAATCTGACAGCACTAAATCCTTCATTTACAGCTTTTTTGGCATCTTTATAAAGTGATTCTGGGGTATCGCCATTAATATGTATGTAACATCTTACTTTATCTCTAACTTTACCACCCATTAATTCATATATAGGGACACCTAATCGTTTACCTTTAATATCCCACAGAGCAATATCTATTGCTGATAATGCTCCATTAATTACAGAGCCCATGAAATGAGAGTTACGATAAAGAAATTGGTAATGGTGCTCAATTAAGTTAGGATTTTTTCCAAGCAGATAAGGTTCACATACCTTGAGCATTGTTTCTGTAGGTCTTTGCCATCCATGAACTCCTGATTCCCCAATGCCTACTGTACCATCTTCACAATAAATTTTTAATATTAACCAGCGAGACCATAAGATTGTTTCTATTTTTTCAATTTTAGTTGCTTTCATTTCTAGCTCACTTTGTTGATATATTAATGATTATAAATCTGGCTAATATAAGTACTATAAAATATTTATTTTATAGTGTGAATTATGAGATATTTATTTTATTGAATCAAGTTCAATATCTTGCGGTTTTAACCTTTTGTTTTGTGATTATGGCAGCATTTTTACTATTTCTTTGATTACCTTATCCGCTCCTGTATAACTTAAATGTCCATCAGAATAAGATTTTATATCTTGATTTATATGTTTAAATTCAATTTCATTCATATCTAATAGAATATCTTCTTCTGAAAATAGTTGAGAAATTTTATTTTTGTACACATTCCAACTTCCCGATTTTTTTTGATTTTCAAGTAACTCAAAGTAGTATGGATAAAAATAACTGATGATTTTGATATCATTTTTATGTGCATTATTAATTATGATTTGTAAATCTTCTAATGATTTTGGATCTATGAAAATCTCTTCATTATTATCAGGATTATATTTAGTGGAATTTATTATGTTTTGTAAATTAACATTTTTATTTAGCAAATTAAAATCATTATACCCATCTTTACTAGAGTGAAATGTATTAACATTATTTAATTGTTTTTTGAATAATGATTTGATTTTGTAACTAATTGGCTCAATTCCAACTAAATTTAACCAATAAAATTTTGAA
>MDSX01029394.1_pt1 | contig 10465 bp, 4 predicted proteins | sample 811141 | NCBI WGS metagenome assembly MDSX01 (sample SAMN05326642, study PRJNA326480) | marine metagenome | isolation source: seawater | place: Atlantic Ocean: South East | collected 2010
CCCCTCACTAAACAATCACGCCTTCGCGTCGTGCCTGAACACCGTCAGGTTCTGCGTGAACCTGTCCCGGTTCCTGCTCTCCAGGCTCCTTGTCACCTCGGTCATCAACTTTTCGAAGCACCCCTCCATCTTCCCCCGCTTCGCCGGCGGCAACGTCGCCGCGATCTGCGCCTTCAACTCCGCGTACTGATGCTCGCACACCAAAATCAGGCTGAGCATCGGCCTGGACAGCGACCACTGGTTGGCGCAGTCCTCGAACAGCACGATGTCGAACAGCGTCCGGAGCATATCCGGAAAGATCGAGGGCTGCGCCTGCACGTGCCTGGCGAGTTCATCCGCGCCCCGCGCCGGGTTCTCCCCCGGCACCCGGTTCATCGCCTTGAAGTAAAAGCCCGCGAGGTTATCGATGGCGCTGGCGCACTGGCTCGATATGCTCACGTCCAGGCTCCGCAAACCGGCTTCCAGGGATCGCGCGATGTGTCCAAACGTGGGCGCGTCGCACGCGGCGACGACGGACACGTGCGAGTGACATAAAACTTCGACCAGCGCGAAGTAACTCTTGGCGACTTTTCGGTACGTGAGCACCTCCTCGAGTGGCATCGATAGCGACAGCTGTATGGACACGGTGAGCGAGTCCTTCAGCGCGTTGTCCCCGTACAGCTCGAACACCCCAAAGTTGACGTAGTTTCCACTCAAGGCCCTCATGAGCACCGTGAGGGCGATCCAGATACCTTTGAACCGAGTCGGGTACGACTCGGCGCTACCCGGCTTGGGCGGCGGCAGCGAAATGACCCTCTGCCCGTACGCCACGATCAGCTTGGAAACCTCGCGGAACAGCAAGATGCCGTTAACGCTGGACGGCTCGAACGTCAGACGCTGCGTCTTGTTCAGCACAAACTCCGCGACGAATTTGAGCAACGGCGTGGACACCTGCGGATCGTCGGCGAAGTTTTCCATCGCCCGCAGCAATAAACCGGTGTGCCTCGGGTACATCCAGTCGAACAGCAAGCCGTACGTCCTGCGCGAGTTGGCCGAGGACGCGATGCCGCGCAAGTCCCGGAACAGCCCGATGAGCGTGTGCTTGACCTCGTGGGTGCGGAAGGTGTGCGCGTCAGTCGCCGCCAGCCTGTCGCACAAATCCCCAAACGGCGCCATAAACGCGTGAAATTTTTCAGCCGAGTCGTCCATGAAGAGCAGCCTGCCGAGGGTGGCGTAGAAGATGGTCCGGTTCCGCGTGTTGACGTACTGCGCCAGGAACGGAAAGTGATCGGGCGTGTGCGCCAATAAGGTCCCTTTGATGGCGTCCAGACGTAACAGAAGCTTTCCGGACATGAACCCCACCGCGAGATCCTGCAGCAGATTCAGCGAAGCCTCCACGACTTTGCTGCACTGCGCGAAGGACTTGAGGTTCATCGTGATCTTGGTCACCGTCAGGTTCATGACCATGAGATGGTCGTGAAGCCCCATTCGCTCGCTGAGCTGCACGTACACCTTGCTGCTGTGCATCGCCTGTTCCCCGACGTACACCTTCCGGAAGTTTCCAAAGAAATTGAGCACCGCGAGGTCCAGCCGCTGCCTCGACTCCGCGCCGTACCTGGTCCCGTGGAAGCCCATGTCCATGACCTGAATCAGCTGGAACACCCTGAACGCGAGGTCGCCGTCCAAAGTCTCCTGCGGCTCCGCGCTGGAGCACGAGAGCCGGCCGCGGATCACCGCCCCGACGATGTACACGAGCCACGTGAGCCGCCCCTCGCAAACCTCCAAATTACCCGGGTGGCTCCCAATCGGCAGGTTGGTGCACTGGTTAAACTCGGCGATCGCCGGGTCCAGCATGCGCACCAGGAACGCGACGGTGGTGTCGTACTTGAACCTACACAGGTGCGGCAGCGACTCGAGCTGGTCCTGCAGACGTTCCTCGTCGTCCAACGGGTCCTCCTCCGCCTCGCCCCGAGCAACCGCGGTGACGCTGTCCAGCCGGGAGGTTATGAACGTCTCCGTGATACGCGGCACGTACGCGTCCAGCATGCTCGGCGTCTCACCCTTGAGATACGGCACGCTGCTGATCAGCCTGGACCACAGCGCGAGGAGGTAATACACACTCGCGGACGCCCACTGCCACGACTGCAGCGAGGTCAGCGTGAACTCGGCCACCGCGTTGATCCACTGCTGATACCCGGGCACCGCGACCAACTCGGATAGCTGGTAATTGGTCTTGAGCCTCGAGAGGAGCCGGCAGAACTCGTGGTAGTTGGCGTGCTCGCCGAGGCCTTGGTTCCGCGCCAGGATATCCGCGGTGCCCGCGATGAGGCGCTGGAGGTACGCGTTTCTTTCAGTCTCGGACGCGAAGAGCGATCTTCGCACCGACGCCATCCTCACCAGACACTCGAGCGCGACGTTACTCACCGGCGGCGCCGTGTCCCTGTACACGTCGAACATCAGCCGCATCGTCGCGGGTTCCTCGATGAGTGAGCGCCAGCTGGACGGCACCTGGATCGTCCCGATATCCTCCGTGGACTCGTCCAGGGAGGTGCCCACGAAGTCGTACGACAGGCAGGCTAGCACCAGCGACGCCGCCTGTTCCTTCAGCCGAGCCTCGCCCTGCTGCGACGCCTGCAGCTCCTGGAGCGCCTGCAGTGACACCTGGAAGATGTTCAGCAGCGCGTTGTGCCTGAACGACACCGCGATCTTACGCTGCGCGATGAGCGAAGTCCCGGGCGACTGCTGGTTCATCTCCGTCACGAGCTGGTTGAAGATCTTTAACCCTATGTGGTAGTGCGCGTTGTTGTTCTGCTTGAGAAAGTTCATAACCTCCGTGACGATCTCCCTGTGCGCCTCGTTGTCGGTGTCCAGCCACGCCGTCTTGGTGATTCGTGACAACAGCTGGACCTGCGCGGTGACCACGAACCCTTCCAGCGCGGTGCCCTTGGTGGCGAGGTAGTTGATCACGTAGTTTCTCATGTCGATCTTGAGCTGGCCGGACAGACCGGCGTTGTCGGTGAGTAACTTCGTGAGCGAGGACGTGGCGAAGAGCTGGGCGTAAGGGCTCGTGGCGCTGTCCAGTATGGCCTGATTGGTGCGGATTTGGGGGTGTCGAGATTGGTCAGGGGTTTGGTGGTGGGGCGATTATTTTCACGCGCATCCGGCGAGTCGAGTTCTCCGCCAGGTTTTGCGGGGCGATGGGTCGGGGCGCGCACCTTGCACTGGGGGATGTAGTCCACGTTGACCGAGAACGGCCGCAGGGAGTTCTCGGCGTGCGCCCGCTCCGACGGATCGTGCCCGTTATACAGGACATTGCACAGCTGCTCCAGCTCCGGAAGGGACTGCATCGTGAATTGTTAGCCTGCTCCGCTGCGTCCTTTTGCCCCGCCAGATCCGTGTGGATGCGCTGCCCCCTCGTTGTCGCGCGGGTTCCGTCCCTTGTATCCACCCCGATCGACCGCTAACGCGCTCGCCTGTCTCCTCTCGGCTACGACGTCTATTCCGACGCCCGAGACCGGATCACAGGTGCCACTACGCGCCCAGCCGCGCTCTCCGAAGTGCCGCCGCGTTGGACGGACGAAAAACCCAGAAGAGGTTGAACCCCTTGGCAGCCAAACTCCCCACAGAGCAAACTGGAGCTGCCCTAAAATTGCCCAGACAGATCGCCCGGCCTCGAAGAGCGAGGCAGTCGGGGCGAGGGGGTTACCGGGCGCGATGACCATGGCGTCTCTTCCCAAACCGCGACTCCTGCTACCGCGGTACACGGACGCGCAGGTCTTCCGCGTCATCTCCGCCTTTCTCTCCAGGCGCGAGTTCACCTTCACGCAGAGCATGCTCGCGAAGGAGGCGGTCGCGAAAGGATTGGTGGGCGCGGGAGACGGCGACGGCGACGATGAGCTGGACGAAGAGGCCCTCGGCGAGCATCTCGCGTTCCTCCTCGCGCAGCTCACGGACGAGGGCGGCGAGGACGGCGCGGGAGAGGAGGACGAGACGGGGAACGACGCCGGCCATCTCGAGCGCGTCGCCGAAGATGCGGGCGGCGACGAAGAAGACGACGACGACGACGAAGACAACGACGAAGACGAAGACGACGACGAAGACGAAGACGAGGAGTTCGCCACGGACGCCGCGACGGAGGCCACCGAGGTCGACCGCAAGAGCGTCGAGCCCTCCTCCAACGGGAGCCGACGCGTACGCAGGAAAAAGACCCTCGCCGAGGAAGCAGCCGCGAATGCGGATGCGCCGCCCACCGAGGACGACGCCATCGGGGACATACTCGCCGACGACGAGGTGGACAACCTCGAAGACATCGAGGTCGACGAGTCCCACCGGACCACCACAAAAGCCGAGTCCACCAAACGGACCTCAAACGCGCCGTCCAACAAACCCTTGAGGACGGCGACGACGACGACTGTCGCCAAACCCGTCCGTTCGAACCCGACAGTCGCCGAACCCGCGGCGTCCGACGCGCCCACCGACGCGACCGGCGCCATCACCAACGTCGGCGGCAGCAACGGCGCGGGCGAGGAGGACGAGGTGGCGCAGCGCCGCGCCGCCGCCGCGAGGACCAGGGGCGGGAGCGGCGGCGGCCGAGGGGGCGGCGGCGGGAGGGGCCGGGGGTCCCGAGCGTCGCCCAAGCCCGAGCCACCTCGCGGATCGCAGGGCAGCATGATGAACGTCGGGCGGCGACCGAGTAACCTCGGCGGTAGGCCAAACGGTGGGTTCCACAACGGCCCGCCGCTGCCCGCGGGGCCGCCGCCGATGGGACGCGAACCGCCGCACATGCACTCCAGTAACCCTAACCCAGCGCAGAGGCGCGGTCCCCCACCCGTCGGGCGTAACGGCGGACCTGGCCCCGGCATGGGAGGGCGCGGCCCGATGCCCAGGAACGACCCACCGCCCCGCGCGTTCCCTCCGATGGATGACCCCGGGTGGGGACACGGTCCGGGGCGGGGACGCGGCCCGCCGATGAGGGGAGGCGGGCGCGGGCCGCCGCCGGGGCCGCATCAGGGCCGCGGCGGCAGGGGCATGGCGAACGGAGGCCGCGGGCAGAAGCGCAAAATGGCGGGCGGATACTGAGCCTGAATCGAACGTGGACTGGACGCATTTAAACATCATCGACACGGTTAATTTCACGATCATCACGGACAGCGAAAGCAGAACTTCATTGACATCACCGCGGAGACCATTCATCGCACTTTTAAATGCCAAATGACGTTATTGTGTGAATTTGTGTTAGCTCGAGAGATGGACGGCGCTGTTGGCACCCCGAATACTCGTGTATTATCTCTTGATTTAGCGTCACCTGGTCTCCGGTCGCTGGCCGTGTCTGGATTGGTGTGGATGTAATGCGCAAGGGCAGGATCTGGATTATTCCCGAAAATAGAGTAATCACCGAAAATTAGCTCCAGCGATAAAAAACTCTCGAACCTTCGCAACTCTGCGGCTCGTGTCACTGGGTGGGTGGAAAGGAACGCACTAACCAACATCTGGACCTCCCGATATCGTACTCCACACATGAAACACAGGACGAAAGAAACGGTAAAGCAGTAACAGCAGCAGCAGGTAGGCGAATAGCGGAAAACGTAGCAGCGCAGCAAATAGACGGCCAAATTCACGGCCCATAGCTTAGTATAATAGGTCACCTCCTAGCGAAAGGATTGAACGCATCTCCCGTCCCGTCCGGTCGCGCAGCCACCGGAGACGACGCCTCGCGCGATGCAACCCGCCTGAGCCCACCCCCCTCGCCCCCCGCGGCCGCACTCGGCGACGCCGGCTCCGTGACGCCCGAGCTCGAGCTCGACCCGAAGAGGGAGGACACGCCGAACATGCTGGTGACGCTGGACACCGCGGACCCGACCGCCTCGAGACCCTGCCCCACGGTGTCCGCTATGATGTCCTCCTCCGCGGCGAGACCGTTCATGATCCCGTCCCTGCACCGTCGCGTCTCGTCCGGCGAGAACTTCAGCAGCGTGGCCAACACGGGGAGGATGTCGAGGTGGTCCTTGTGGCCCGGCATCTCCAGAAGCTTCACGACGACGTTCTTGAGGTACACCAGGTCCTCGGCGCTCGCGCCGTCGTTCTTACCGCGCATGGCGTCGAGCTCGCCGCGGAGCGAGACGATCTCGGCAGCCGCGGCGTTTCGCTCGGATTCGAGCGAGGTGACGCGCATGGTCGCCTCGGCCAGAGCCGCGGCGTTCGACGCGTTCGCCTCGAGGTCCTTCTTCGCCGCGTCCAACTCTTCGGCGACTGAAGCGAGCTCGGTTCGCAATCGTTCCATCTCCGAGGACGCCTCGTCCTGCTCAGCCTTGAGCGCGCCGATGAGCTCGTTCGCGTCGTCGAGCGCGCTCTGATTGGCCGCCGCGGAGGCAGCCTGGGACCGAATCGCCGCCACCTCGGCTTCCTTCGCGGCGAGCTCGGATTCCTTGGCGGATAATTCTCGCGAGGTTTCTTCAACCTTGGTCTTGAGCGATTGCATCTCCGATCGAAGCGTCTCAGCCTTTTCCATCGCGACGTCCTTGACGTGTTCCAGCGACTGGATGCGCGCGGTGGCGTCCGCGAGCGCGCTGCGGCTGGCGGACGCGTCCGCGGCGTCGGTGCCCATTTTCATCTCGAGTTCCGCTCGCGCCGCTTCGAGCTGCGCGGTGACATTCGCTAGTTCGTATCGAAGCTTGTTCGTCTCCTCCGCGGCGGCGACGGCGTCCTGGGATATCTTCGCGTAGTTTTCCTCCATCATCTCCGCCTGCTTTGCGAGCTTCGCCTTGTACGCCTCCGTTTCCGCGAGCTTGGAAGTGGCCGCCTCCAACTGCGACTTGGCTGCGGCCAACTCCCCCCGGAGCGATTCCGCCTCCTCCTCCATAAGGTACGTCTCGTTGGTGAACACCTTCGCGGCGCCCTGCAGCGGCGTTCCCGCGTCCACCGAGTTATCCGCGGACGGCGTCGGTGATACCGGCGTCTCGGATCGTCGGGCTTGCTGGCTGGGCCGCGCGAGGTCGTTCGCGGTGGAGGCCTTGACCCAGGCAGCCTCCATCTGTTCTTTTCGCTGTTTCTCCGCCGCCGCCGCCTCAGCCTTCTCGGCCGCGGACGGTGAGAAACCGAGGAACGATAACGTGGACCGCGCGCCGGCGTCGGGGCCGTCAGCGTCAGCGACTTCGTCGGACGCGCGCGCGGTGCCGGGCTGGGACCGCGCGAGCTCAGCCTTTGCGTCGGCGAGTGACTTTTTGAGAGTCTCCGCCTGCGCGTCCTTCGCCGCCAACTGTTCTAAAAGTTCGGCGAGCGACGCCTCGCTGGATCCCTTGGCCTCCGCATGCGACGCCTCGAGCTCTGCGACCTTGGCGAGCAACGCGTCGCGCTCGGCGAGGAGCTCGTTGGCCGCCTCGGCGATCTCCGCGTGCTGAGATTCCACCGCCGTTTGCATGTTTTTGTACTTTTGAGACGCGGCTTCAAAATCGGCAGACGTCTTCTCAGCCTCGGCTTTGGCAACCTGGAGCGCGGCGACCTGCTCGACCAGCGCCAGCTTCGTCTCCTCCAAATCCGCGATCTTCTGCCGCTCGGTTTCCAGCTCGCCGACGAGCTTATCGCGCTTACCCTCCAACTTTGTCATCCGCTTCTTCACCTCGGCAACCTTCTCCTCGACGCTGGCGCGCTCGGCGTCGTGCCCGGCGGTGGCGTCTACCAGCTCGCGTTTCTTCTCCTTCAGCGCCAGCTGTGCGACCTCGAGCTCGGACTTGACGGCGTCGAGGGATGACGCGTCGACCTTGGCGTCGCATTCGCCCCGCACCGCCGAGACGTCCGACTCCGCCGCCGCGAGTTTTTCCGTCAGGGAGGCGATGTCAGCCGCGGAGGTCTCGGCGGACGCCTCAGCAGCCGCCAGCTGTGCGCGCAGCGCCTCGAGTTCCTCCTCGAGCGCCGCCTTGTCCCCGCTGAGAGCCTCCACGCGCGTCTCCAGCTCGGCTTTCTCGGCCTTGGTCTCCTGAAGATTGGCGGCCACCGCGCCCAACGCCGCCTTTGTCTGCTCCCGCGCCACTTCGCTCTCCTCGTACATACCCTTGAGCTCCTCAGCCTGCTTGTTCATGGCGTCCACGCTCGCCCGCGCTTGCTCCAAGTCCGTCGGGGTCATCTTGCGACGCTCGTCGTCCTCATCGTCCGAGTCGAGGATCCCAGACGCGGCGCCGTGCATGCCCTTCTTCGCCTTGGGCGTCGGGGTGTTTGCCTGCACCTCGGCGAGTTGCCTTTGAAGGGCGTCCAGTTCGTCCATGAGCTTCTCGATCACCGCCTGCTTCATCTCCTTCGTCTGCTCGAGGTCGTCGTGGAGCCTGCGTCGGATGGACTCGTCGCTCGCCTTGATCTTGCGCAGCTCGGCTTCCTGGGCCTCCCTGTTTTTGGTAATCTCCGATCGGGACTTTTCTTCGGCGAGCGAGTCAACCTGCGCGGCTGCCGCCGCGGTGGCGGCCTCGGCGGCGCTCGCACGCTCCTTGGCGGCGGCGACCTCGACATCCGCGGCCTGGACCTTGGCGTTCAGCTCCGCGATCGTGGCGTCCGAGGCGTCAGCCTTGGCGGTCACCGTCGCGAGCCGGTCCTTGGCGTCCGTCGCATCCTTGGAGAGTGCCGCGTTCTCGGCGGTGAGCTCTTTGAGGCGCTTATCGGCAGCCTTGAGCTTCTTGGCGGACGTCTCCAGCGCCTTGGCGAGCTGTTCTTTGGTCGCACCGGCGAGCGCGGCGCCCGCGCTTCCGCTCTGCGCGCTCTGTGGGTGGAGGATGGAGGTCGGTTAGCGGTTGGGCGCAGAGTTGAATCAGTGTTGAATCAGTTTTTTTGAACCGACGGGCGCTGGATGGAGGCGGTCCTCACGACATCGATCCACGGCTGACGGGTTCGACGTGCGACGGGTTCGGTGCTTACCATGAGGTCTGTGGAGTGCGCTCGGGACGCGATCGGCGTCTCTCGCGTCTCGGCGAGTGAACGGTGCGCTCAACACCCCCATCTTGTAGATCGTGGATATCCGCGCTACTTGATCAGCTTTCGGGTTCTGTCAGGTTCGTTTCGGCAACCTCGGTTCCCCACACAGCTGTCGGCGTGCGGCTGCGCGATGGCGGCGGACGGCGAGCCGCCCGCGGTCGCCGGCGACGCCACCGACCCACCTCGATGTACGCACGTCATCGTCAAGCGCGGCAAGACCAAGACGTGCCGTCAGTACGCCAAGCCCGGCACGTCGCCCCCGGTCTGCGGCAACCACCTCGCGACATCGGGAGGCGGAGACAGGGTCCCGTGCGACCACTGCGGGACCCACGTGCTGCGACGCGAGATGGCCAAGCACGTGGGCAAGTGCCCAGCGTATCTCAGAGTCGCGGAGGCCGAGTCCATGCCGTACTTTGCCCGCGACGTCAACCTCGGAAGCGACGACGAGGACGAAGCCACGACCGCCGCGGGTGCCGACGAGCCGACGACTCGCCTGCCCCGGGGCGAGGAGCTCCGGGCGCTCGTGGCGCGGGTCCGACGCGCGTGCGCGGACGCGGGCGTGGTCCCGAAGATACCGACGCCGGAGCCCATGTCGGATGCGAGGTGCGAAGCCGCGGTCGCCAGGCTCTCAGAGGCGGCGAAGCGCGCGAGCGGCGGCGGCGGTGGCGTCGGGAAAGGGCAAGCGACTCGCATCGCGCCCTTCAACCCACGGCACGCGTCGCAACAGGCGTCCATCGTCTCGCACATGGCAGCACTTGGCCTCGTGCGGGATCGAACCGCCGACGTCGCGGATGCAAAACCGCCGGTGTACGTGGAACTCGGCGCGGGGCGAGGGTACCTATCGCACTTCCTGGTGGATGCCTACGGGCCAAACGACTTGGTGTTGGTGGAGCGGCGGGCGTACAGGTTCAAAGCCGAGCGGAACATTCGGGGAGGAGGGGAGGAAGTCGGCACCTCCGGGGACGGGTCGGCACCCGCGTCGTCGTCCCCGGGGACGAAGGTCGAGCGCCTCCGCGTGGACATCAAGGACCTTCGCATGTCCGGCGTCGCCGCCGTCGACGGCCGCGATGCCGTCATCACCGGGAAACACCTCTGCGGCTCCGCGACTGACCTCGCGCTCCGATGCTGCCTGGCCGATACGAACGGTCGTGATGGAGACGAACCGTCGTCGGCATCGTCCACGTGCCGCGTCACCGGCGTCGCGCTGGCCACGTGCTGCCACCACAGGTGCGAGTGGCGCTCCTACGTCAACAAGCCGTTTATGCGAAAATTGGGCTTTGCTCGTGACGATTTTCCGAGGCTGGCGAGGATGTCGTCGTGGGCGTGCGACGGCGCCGCGCCGGGCGTCGGCAGCGTCAAGCGCCCTCGGTCGTTCGCGGGGGAGGAGCCGACGACGGCGGACGCGACGGAAGCCGCGGACGAGCACGGCCAGCCTCCCGTCGAAGACGTAGACGACGGCGACATGTCAAAGGCTGAAAAGTACGAAATCGGCGGCATGGTCAAGACGCTCATCGACGTCGGCCGCGTGGAG
>MDSX01008381.1_pt1 | contig 10463 bp, 8 predicted proteins | sample 811141 | NCBI WGS metagenome assembly MDSX01 (sample SAMN05326642, study PRJNA326480) | marine metagenome | isolation source: seawater | place: Atlantic Ocean: South East | collected 2010
CAGTTGACTGGTCAGAGGAGTCAGCAGGAACGCCTGTTGTCGTAAATGGCAAAGAAGGAGTTTTTGTTGGCCTTACGCCAAACAAGAAAAACGTCATCACTGTCGAAGTGGGCGGTGATTTAATTGAGCTGGATGCAAGATCGCCAGCGGTGCAACTTCCCTCCGTTTCAAAGTAGCGGTGCTATGCAAATCCCAACAACAATAAACAAAGTTGCTCGCATATTCACAGAGCATGTGAATGGCGGGACAGGCCCAGCCGTCTTTACAAAAGCCGCTGACGCAGATGAGTTTTGGTGCGTCGGTCGCGTGGACTGGTCGTACAGCAGCGTTCCTTCTGGCGGCAAGCTAACGGTGGCTTATGCAGGAGCAACGATTCTGGAAATCGACATCGTGTATGCAGGATGCGGGCACATTCGATTTACGTTTCCTGACTACCTGCATAATGGCTTTGTGAAAAACGAAGAACTTACAGTCACGCTGGCTGACGGTGGAAGTACCACACAAAAGCTGACCGTCCGCTATTGCTGAGAATGATTTATGTCTTTGACCGTAACATACTCAGAAATTGAGCGATCCGTCGCACGACGGTTGGGCTACCCTCTCGCGTCTGCAAACCGCAGCACTGACGAGCAGGACTCGATCAATGATGCCATACGGACTGGCTTGCGTTGGTTTTACTTTCCAACTGGCGAGATGACGCACGAATGGAGTTTTTTGGTGAAGCTCTATGAAGAAACTCTCGTTTCGGGCCAGAACTGGTACTTGTTGCCTGACGACTTTGAACGAGTAGCTTCGTCAGTGGACTCGTCATTGACCGACCATCCTTTGACTGCAACGACCGAAGACAGCATAAGGCTAAGGATCGCAAACGAAGGCTTGTCTGGTGGACCGGAGTATTGTGCGGTCAGGAACCGGCAGATCGAGGGAGACACAAGGTATGAATTTGGCGTTTACCCTACGCCAGATGCAGTAGGCACTCTTTCATTTTGGTACTTGTTTTCGCCAAGCATTATCTCGGAATCAAATCCTGAGCCTTTAGGTGGTGCTGTTCACGCTGACACGATCATGCTTGCTTGCCTTGCTGCCGCAGAAGCTCAGATGAATCCTGAGATGCTGGCTGGCGAGGGCGGTGTTCACTATCAACTGTTCAATGAAAAATTGGCTGCGGCTGTAATGTCAGATCGCATACAGCGGGGAGTGCAGTAATGGTTTGGCCGATTGCGGAAGCGGAATACGGAAACTACCACTGGCTTCGGAAGGAAGTGGCGGCAGCAATGCCTGACTATCCGAAAGATGCTGCGTTGCTGGATCACACCCAGCGGTCGATCATTGACTCGATCATTGAGGGTGGTCTGTATCGGTTTTACTTTCCACCCCCAGGCGAGTTTACTGTACCCGATGCAACAGAAGCTCAGAAAGAGCGTTTGCGTCGCGCGCCGCATAGCTGGTCGTTTCTCCAACTGCTGACTGAGATAACAACGGTTGCTACTCAATCTGAGTACGACCTGCCGACCGACTTTGGAAATTTCATTGGCGAACCAACGACTGCACGAACTGATAGCAATCGCCTCGCCATAGCTCAGGAGTCACATTTAAGACAGCTTATTGCATCAGAAGGTCGGACAGATAATCCGCAATACGTTGCCAAGAAGATCATCAGCGGTGAAGGAACTGCAAAGAGCCGCTGCTCTCTTTTGCTTTACCCAGTGCCGACGACTGCCGAAGTTATTACTCTGCAATACTCGGTAGTGCCTGCACGACTGAGCAATGAAAGCCCTTGGCCTTTGGGTGGCATTGAACACGCACAGACGATACTTGCCTGCTGCCTTGCGGTAATGGAAGAACGCAACGGCGGCGAGGGACAGGTCTACAAAGCAAAGATGATGGAAACCATCGCTTCGTCAGTGATGCTTGACATTGAGTCAGCATCCAGTACGACCGAGGGCATCTGGCCTGACGACACTGATCCGTCGTTGCTTACGAGCAGAGGGCAGATACTCAAGCGAATTGGTGTCCACGTTGGGGCTGGTCCGAACAGCAAGGTTTGGACAGCATCTCAGGCTGCGAAGATCAAAGAGATATTTAAGGAAGGGATGCGTCTCGCCTGCAATCCGCCGCCTATTCCCGATATGCGTTACCCACATCAATGGGGCTGGCTCACGCCTTTAGCGTCAATCACGACGGTTGCAAATACGTCAACCTACGACCTTCCAGCCGACTACGCATATATCGAGGGACCGCTGACGCTACAGCCAAGCGATTACATGCTGTACCCGCCGATCCAGATTCAAGGCGAGTTTCAGGTGCGGAACTTATTGCAGGAGAGTCAGGCGACAGGGCGACCGACGACAGCGGCAGTTCGCGTGAAAGCACCGCTTGACGACAACGATCCTACACGATACGAGCTTCTAGTTTGGCCTTTGCCTGATGGTGTTTACACACTTGACTATCGTTACCGAATCAATCCCGATGTTCTGTCATAAGCACAAGGTAGAGAAATGACAATCACATACGAACGTGACGTAAAGGAATTGGCCGACCAAGGGTTGACTGACGAACAGATTGCACAGCACTTGTCAGCAAAAACAGCAAAAGCAATCAGTTGCAGTGATGCAAGGACTTTGCTTTTGGAAACGCAGGCGATTGCCATTGATCCAGTTACCGGAGGGCGAACTGGCCCGATCCTTGACTACTACCTGACCCTTGATGGTGAAGCAAAGCACTTGGTCGGATGGTTTATTTCGCATGTCCTTGGGAGTGGTCAATCTGTAGCGACAGACGAATACCCTCGGTCGGTCCAGTTTGACGGAGTAATTTCTTTGCTGCCTGTTGAATTGCAGTCCGTTGGCGAAGCTCTTGTCCAACTGGGAAGCGGCAAGCCACATGCCGGAACAACGATTGACGACGTTACGCAAGCTCGCGATGTCTACGATGCAGAAGTTGCACAGCAAGAGGCAGACGAAGCTGCGGGTGCTGCAACTGCTTTGCAGCAAGTGAAGTTCAACGACAAGATCGCTCAGTTCGTTGGACCGTTAATTTCTTCAAGCGACAGCGATGACAACAACTGGATCAACGCAATTCAAAACATTGCTAATACATGGAGTGAGTGATGCCGCTCGGTGTAAACTTTAGATCAACCGCTGGGTATGTAACGGACCCATCTTGGTTTGTTGCGCAGACTGACTACACGCTTTACACGCCGTCGCGCGGATATGGCTATCTTGCCACACCAACTGGGTCAAGTGGCGTAAGAGACAGAACAGCCGGTCTTGATCCGCAGCTTGCTGGCGTACACTTCAGCAACGCTGCATTTAAGTTCCGCATTGATCTGCTCAACGGCCCAGGCCGATATAGGTTGCGTGCAGTTCATCACGATGAATACGACAATCCAACGGGATTCCGATACTGGGATGGACAGGAAGGGCAAGAAATTGCGTATGTCGAGGGGACTACATACGACGATAGCTACCAAACAATACTAGGCAACCACCCGGAAAAAGCGCAGTTTAGTCAGACCAAGGAGGATTATGTTGAGCATGTTTTTGAGTCGGACCACATCATTGTTGAGCGTGATGTTTACCTAACTTCGGGGCTAGGCATTATCAGTTCCGTCTGGGTTGAGCCTGTAACTGTAGGGCTTGGCGACGAAAAGCTGTGGCTATGCCCTTCGTTGAACGACTCGCCTAGTGACATCAGTGGTAATGGCAACGATGGAACATACCAAGGTGGTATTGCAACCATTGCTGACGTTGACGCTACACATGGTGGCAGTCGTGCTTACAATATGTCCACAACTTCAACCTCAGCCATAGCACTTCCTGCATCGTTTAAGCCTACTATATTCTCCGACAGCACTGTCTCTGCGTGGTTCAAATACACTGGCCCAATCTTCAACGCTGACCCAGACATGTCGGTTATAGGGTCATCTTCAACATCGTTTCGGTGGTACAGTGCCATCCGACATAACAACAATGGCGCCCAGACAGGAACCTACAGGACATATGCAGATGATGGGGCCAACAATGGCGGCAGTGCTGTTGCTGGTACTGGCAATGAAGAAGATAACGCATGGCATCATGTAACCTTTGTCCGAGACTACACGTCCAGCACTGGGACAGTTTATGTTGACGGAATTAGCATAGGGTCGGCGTCGTTCACTTCAAATGAACTGATTGCGGCCCAAGACATGTTTGTCGGGTACGGTTCGTTAGATGGCTATGCTGGAAATCTGGCTGCCAGCGGAGAGAGTCTGTATTTTGATGACATCCGTGCCTATGACCGTGTTCTCACCCAAGCAGAAATAACCCACTTGGCAAGCCGTCGAGGGATTACAGGTTCACCATTCGGAAAAGGTCTTGGCGGCGAAAGCCTTTGGATTTGTCCAACGATCACAAATACACAAGCTGACATATCTGGACACAACTTCACCGCAACGCTGAACGGAGGGATGTCGATAGTCAACGACACCAACAACGGTGGGTCTAAGTGCTTTGAATTTGACGGGTCCAATGACTATATCAGCACCGATATGCAAGGTGAGATGGACTTTGTTCAAAGGACTGGCGTTTGGTCAATGTCGGCATGGGTCAAATTTGACGACGGCTCAAGCTCTGCGAGTTTTGGAGTCATTGCAACAGAGGTTGGAGCGGCGTCGGGTGTGTATGGATTCTCATTGCGAATGAGTAGCCTTGCCGAAGGTTTAAGAGGGGATGCACTCAAAAGCAATAATTACATCACCTACGTCAACGAAGGTTCGGCTTGGCCCGACGCAAGCTGGCATCACATTGCGTTCGTGAGCGATGGGACGACAGCGACTCTTTATCGCGATGGAGTGTCGGTGGCGACCCAGGCTCTTGGTTCGCTTGATACCGCGCTTCAGCAATACACCGCTAATCCTGTCCTTATAGGAGCGTACAAATACAACGGAAGTCTTGCTGGCGTGATGGATGGACGGATGGATGACATTCGCATATTTCGTCGCCAGATAACAGAGTCCGAAGTTACACGACTCGCATCAAGCAGAGGTGTTCTTGGCCCAGCTTCGCCAGAGGGACTAGGAGATGAAGTCGCATGGTTGTGTCCGACGATTACAGGGAGCAACGCAGACATATCTCAGAGCCAAACAAAACCGCCGAAGTATGTCGGTGCGAGTGTAGTGAGCAGCACAGGCTCAAGCGGCACAGGAGCGTTTGAATTTACAGGCGCAGAAAGAGTAACGCTCGACCAAAAAATCGGATTTCAGATCGGAAGGCCGTATTCCATTTCGCTTTGGGTCAAGAAAGACCCTTTGCCGACTAGTTACGCAATAATCGCAGCGAAGATGGAAAATTCTGGAGACTACACTGGCTGGGATTTGACGTACGACGGAAACAAGCTGCTATTTGGCATCATCGCGGCAGGATCAACTAGTTATCGCGTGCAAGGTGGCACGCCGACCGGACAACTCACGACCGATTGGCAACACTTTGTCGTCACCTGGGATGGATCGGACACCACTGGACTCAACATCTACATCGACGGTGCGAAGCAACCTATCACGGCTGATTACGACAACTTTGGAAGCGGCCACGCAAGGACTGGCGAACCGTTCACGCTCGGCGGAAGGACGATAGACTCTAGTGCATCAACATATTCGCTCGACGGACAGATCGACGACTTTCGGGCGTTTGGCAGAATCTTAGATGACGCAGAAATTAGTCATCTTTCTGCGTATCGCGCCGTCACGGGAAAGCCGCCATCGCAAGAGGCAGTCATTAGCGACGCACTTACCTACGTTCCGATGCAGGAGCAAGGAACGACGTTCTACTGCCAAAAGACAAACATTGCAGGAACGCTGACAGACACAAACTCAACGGGTAGGCACGTTTCTGGTCCGACCGAGTTTTTGAGCAATGCGGTAAAGTTTGACGCAAGCAGACAGCGAAGGATTGCTTTTGCTAGTGTTCCCCCCGGCCTTGGTGGGATGACAAAGTACACGGTTTCTGCATGGGTCAAAGGCCAGGTAACTTCTACTGCAAACCGATGTGTTGTTTCGTTTGAAGGAACTGCGTCCTCTCGCAGCTATCGTTTAGACACGCATGTTTCAGCGAGTACGGCAAAGGGTCCGTCGTTTTATCATGGCGGAAGTCAAGTCTTGGCGCAGAACACGCTCGACAACACAGACCAGTGGCAACACGTTGCCGTCACGGTCGATACTGCGACAGGCACGCGACAGTCGTGGATTAACGGCCAGCTTGACATTGAATCGGCAGGTTCGCCATACGCTGCTGTTTACGCGACGTTGAACTACTTTGCGATTGGTGCGACGACCCACGGAGGGGTAGGAACCTACCATGATGCTGCAATAGCTGGCGTTGGCATCTGGGACAAAATCTTGTCACCAGTAGAAATTAACTCTCTGTACTCCGGCTACGGTCGCAAGCTGAAAGGCTTGCGTGATGAGAAGTTGTGGATTGTTCCAAGCAGGACCGGCGACCGATCCAATGTCATGTACCCTGCTCATGCGGACACTGAACTGAACGGCTCGCTTTCAGTCATCGACGACGTTGACGAAGGAGGCACAAAAGCGATTCAGTTCAACGACCTGTCCAGCACCAGTAATTACCTTGGGTGGGACGACAATACGGACTCTGATCCAGTAACGGTTGCTTTCTGGATCAAGCAGTATATTCCGTACTACTGGACAGCATTGATAGGAAAGTCTGGATCAGGTTCATTGAGGGTCATACTCGACCCACTGGGGTATGGTGGATCAAGGCTGCGGTTTTCAAGCGACTCAAACGGGTCCAGTGACTCATCGTGGTTTAATCAGTTTGGCACTGTGTCGTGGCATCACATTGCTATGGTGCGAGACTACGGAACCAGTACAAAGTTCTACGTTAATGGATCGTTAGTTAGCACTGGCAGTGCTAACGACACCACGGCAGGGGACTGGGATGCAGCAGAGTATTTCATTGGAGTAGATAAATCGAGCGGTCAGATTTACAACAATCTCTACGCAGACATTGATGATCTTCGTGTAATTGACGGAGCGGCAACGTCCGACGAGATAGCTCACCTTTCCCAGTACCGTGGAATCCTTGGTGGCCCGTACATTGAGTGCGAAGCTGGCGAGTTTGATGTTACGGGAAACAATGCAGGTCTTTTAGTTCCGGTAAGAATGACGGCTAGTGCAGCTACGTTCACGCTGACAGGGCAAGTCGCACACGGGAACTGGATTCCAGAGGGTCTTGGGACTGAGTTGATGTGGGTCTGTCCAACCTACACTGGCGACCGAAGCAACCTAGCACCAAGCCAAAATGCGACGACCAATGGCGGGTCGCTATCGGTAATCAATGACACCACCAGTCAAGGTTTGCGAGCGTTTGATTGCACAGTTACCAATAATGCGAGCAATTATTGGAGGTTTAACTACGGTTCTAGCAGGCCAGGAACGCTCTCCTTCTGGATGAAAAAATCCAGCACCGGAAACTGGTGGCAAACGATGGCAAGGAGAGTGACCAGCGGGAATGCGGTGCAAGTGCAGATTCGTTCATCCACAAGTTCAAACACGAACTTTGACACGTTTAACTTCTGGAACGACAATGCAACCTCAAACACAACTACAACATTAAATGGCACTTGGCATCATGTTGTACTTGAGCGTGATAGGGGGGGGCTAAATCGCTTTTTCGTAGACGGCGTGGCGTATGGCAGTTACACCGGCAGTAGCGGTAGCATGTCGGATGAGTTTGCTGGGACCATGCAATTCATTGCGTCATCCTCGTCAAGCCATTCCAGCGGTCAGTACAACTTCACTGGATTGATTGATGATATTCGCCTGTTTGACACTCAGCTAACCAGTGCTGAGATTGCCCACCTCGCTTCTCGCCGTGGGTCGCAAGGTCAGCCGGTCGCTGGGAACACAAGCATGGCAGCGGTTGCTGCCACGTTTGCCGTCACTGGGCAGTCTGCTGCTCTTGGAGAAGGAACTGCTGCTTCCGTCGCAACCTTTGTCGTATCTCATCAAAGTCACTTAGAGGACATTGAGTTAAATACGGCAGTTGGGGCGTTTTCACTGGCGGGCCAGGCAGTATCTTTCGTACAAGAAACAAAGCTGCCAGCTAGTGTCGGTACGTTCGCTTTGTCTGGTGTAAACGCAGACCTAGCTGTTGAGCTTAATGGATCGGTCCAGCCTTATTTGGTTTCGTCGCAAGACACTGATCTTGACATTGAGCTTAACACGACAGCAGGCAGCTTAACGCTAACGGCAGCGACCCAAGTTCTTGACGTTGAATTAAACACGGCAGTTGGGGCGTTTTCTCTTTCAGGGACCGCAGCAGAGCTTTCTGTCTCTCAGGCAATGCCTGCATCTGCTGGCTCTTTTGTTTTAGCAGGAGTGCCAGCAGACGATCTGGCGATTGAGCTAAATGTAGATGTTGAGTCATTTGCGTTTTCGGGAGCCGCAGTAGAGTTTTCTGTCTCTCAAGCGATGCCTGCATCTGCTGGCTCTTTCGTTGTGACGGGAGCCGCTACAGACGATCTTGCGATTGAGCTAAACGCGAGTGTCGGAACAGTTGCGATTGCGGGGGTTTCTGCAAACTTGCAGACCAGTAACGCCAAGCAGCTTAGTGCTGATGCAACGTCTTTTGCCGTAACGCCGCAGAACACTGCCGTTCTTGCGGTCGAGATTAACCAAACAGCAGGGTCGCTTGCTGTATCTGGCGTGAACGCCCCGCTTGATATAGCAACAGTCGCATCTGCCGCCAGTTTTTCCGTCGCAAGCCAGTCAGCATTTCTTGGGCTGACTTTTCAACTTACGGTTGGTACTTTTCAGGTTACAGGAACCTCGCTGCCGCCCCTCCCAGGCACTCAGCGACCAAACCCATACTACTACCGTTTCTTAATGCAGGACGAATAAATGGCTGCTTTCAACAAGTTTAATTGCTTCGTCGAGGACTTGACGAAAGGCAAGCACACGCTGGACACCACTGTGAGCGGCAATGGCGACACATTAAAAGTCGCGCTGGTTGCCACTCCCCCACAAGCAACAAACACTGTCTACAGTAATTTGGCGGGAGAACTTGGTACTGCAAACGGCTACTCGGCGGGCGGCGCAACCTGCACAGTAAGTGCTTCATCGCAGACAAGCGGGACTTACAAGCTGGTCATTGACGGCGACCCTGTTTTTACCGCAAGCGGCGGCGACCTTGGAGGGACCGGCGATGCCTTTCGGTATGTCGTTCTTTACAACTCCACCGACTCAACAAAGCCGCTCATTGGGTACTACGACTACGGCAGCAATGTGACCATTTCTGACGGCAACACGTTTACAGTGGACTTTGACGCTGCCGCTGGCGTGTTCACTATCGCTTGATCCAGATAATCGCCAGATCGCCATTTAAGGAGCAGACATGCCAAAGGTTGCAGGAAAAAAATTTAGCTACACAAAATCTGGCAAGGCAGCGGCTAAATCATACGCCAAGAAGGTAAAGAAGCCTGTAAAGGCAAAGAAGAAGTATTAACTTCGCATGTTCAAAAACACCGCAGGACAATCGTATCGCGTATTTGCCTTTAACCGGACCACAAGTGAGCCGGTGACTGGCATCGCCGCTACGATTACGGCAAAACTGTCCAAGGACTACGGAAGTCTTGTTGCCTCGTCGGATGTAAATCCAACTGAGACGGAGGATGGCTATTACCTGTTTACGTTAAGCCAAGCGGAAACCAACTGCGACGACCTAGCTATCTATCCTGAAAGCGCAAGCTCCGGCGTTTCCGTCATTGGATGTCCAGCGAACCTTCACCCAAGAGTGGACAATGATCGCGGATTCTTAGTGAACCTGACTATCAAACTAGCAAACAATGCCATCGTGCCTTATTGCGAAGTGATTGTCACGACAAGCAACACTAACGACACAACTGACGTTTACAGAAAAGCTAATTGCGACGAGTTGGCGAAGGTAGATATTCACCTCCCAGCGGGTACTTATTACCTCTGGCGTCGTAAAGCAAATGTTACTTTTAGCGATCCAAAAACGCTTACCGTCTCTGCGACGGGCGCAACAACCATCTCATAGGAGACTGCCGTGACAGACGTAATCGGTGGAGTCAAGGAAGTTGTTACGCTCGACAAAGTAATGCGAGGAACAGCGGTACACGCAAGAATGATATTGGAGTCATGTCTGGTCACTGCGGATCGCATGGCAGGCGTAGAAGGAATCCATGAGCGTTTGTTTATGGAGTCTTTGATCGCATCTGTTCGGCATGACCAAATGCAGGAATCGCCAAGTTCGCTTGGGTACAACTACGACAAATCGGATCGCATGGATCGTGGTTATGACCACCACGACTGGCAGAACACAGGCGTCACCTACAACGGATCATAGTCATGGCAAACGAAGCAACCGCAACCGTATCACTGTCTTACAAAAAAGGCGGACGCGAAGAAGAAATGCACAGTATTTCTGTTCCGTCTGACGTTA
>MDSX01073042.1_pt1 | contig 10463 bp, 5 predicted proteins | sample 811141 | NCBI WGS metagenome assembly MDSX01 (sample SAMN05326642, study PRJNA326480) | marine metagenome | isolation source: seawater | place: Atlantic Ocean: South East | collected 2010
TCAAAACTGGGTAAAACGTGTCGGTAATCCAATGGCTGAAGATTATGACGTTATTTTTCAAATGCCATTGATTCATGATGGCCTGCAAGGCGTTGCTGATTTCATTGTCCGCAGGAAACTGGATGATGAGGGTACGTATTTGTATGAGCCAGTTGATGCTAAATTAGCGCGAAATCGCGCTGCACCAGGTCACGTGATGCAGCTGCTTTTTTATTCCGAGGCCATTGAATCGATCACCGGCCAAACTCCAGAATACGGATATCTGTATCTTGGCTCTGGATCTATAGAAAGAATTCGGTTAGTTGAAGTAGATGCGTATTGGCGTCGTCTTCGGGTTCAATTATCAGAGGCACTAGAGCAATCTATAAATCTGGAAACAGTCCCGGATAAGTGTTCCTATTGCAGTTTTTGTAGTTTCCATGAACACTGCACTCAAGAATGGAGATCAAAAGATTCCCTTATTTATGTCTCTGGTGCACAAAAATCTTATCGAGAAGTTTTAGAGGCATCCGGAGTGGAAACGTTGGCGTCATTAGCCAATTTAGATGAAGAGTCTATGGTAAATATCGAATTAGATTCTAGACGAATAAAGAAGTTGTCTTCTCAGGCAAAACTACAACTTGAAGCTCGTCGCTCTCCTTCAACAAAACCACCTTTTCGCTTATTCGACGAAGAAGAAAAGGGTGAATGGAACCTTGCGACTTTACCTAAGCCTGATAAAGGTGATGTCTTTCTAGATTTCGAGGGGCATCCATTTTGGAGGACAGATCGAGGACTTCTTTTTCTCTTTGGTTACATCGTCCAGAACAAATCTGCTCAGTGGGACTTTCAAGAAATTTGGGCACATTCTCCTGAAGAAGAAATTGAGATGGTAAAGAAGTTGATTTCTTATTTACACGATCGATATCAGCAATTCCCTGACATGCATGTTTATCACTACAACCACACCGAACGATCCGCTCTTCTTGGATTCACTGAAGGAGACTCCCTGGCGAATCTAGTTGATGAATTGGGAACTGTAAGTGGGTCATTAGGAATGGAAGGTCTGTTACTTAAAGAGTTAGTTGAAGCGAATGTCTTTTTCGATTTACTCCCAGTGGTGCGACATAGTATTCAGGCAGGCGTCGAATCTTATACTTTGAAACAAATAGAGAGGCTCGCAGGTTATGTGCGTTCGGGGGAAATAGAAAAAGGCGCCGGGGCTGTTCTTGAGTATGAAAGTTATTTGAAGAATGCAAATCCGAATCATCTGCAGTTAATAGCCGAATATAACGAGGATGATGTCCGTTCCACGAAAGCAGTTCGTGATTGGCTGATAGAGCTCCGACCTTCAGATCTTGTTTGGCCTGAAAAAGATTCATCACTTGAAGAGCAACTGGACGAAAGACTTTCAGAAACTCAAATTGAACTCCTTGAATCTCCTGCTGGTTCACATAAACGCCTACTAGGGCACTTATTCGATTATTGGCATTTAGAAGGAAAGTCTGATTATTCCGAAAAATTAATCAGACTCGAAAAAGCGGATTTCAGTGATCCAAATACAGTTGTGGGGTTATCACTGGTAGGAGAGCAGCAAGCTGAAGGTCGAAGGGGACCACGAAAAATATTTTCTTTTCCAAATCAAGAAATAAATTTCAGAGATTTTTCTAGATGCCAGTATTTGGTCGAAGATGAATTTGGGAAAGTTTGTTTGGTTACTACGAGCGTTGAACTTGACCAGAGGCAAAAGACAGTAAGTCTCGGTTGGGGATCAAAGTCCAGTGAGTTCGGCACTTTGCCGAAAGCAATTACACGCTATGAGTGGGTCAATCCAGAACCTAAACCAGAAGCTTTAGAAGCTCTTGGAAGAGCTGTTCTGGAAAAAAAGCCACCCTTGAGATTTGAATCTGCACAAGCTTTTCTCAGGCGTGAAACTCCAAAGGTATTAGAAGGCTATGACGATCTAGAGAAAGTAAATAAGTTTGAACTAGATGAAGTCGCAAATTTTATTGAAGGTTTAGATAACTCTTATTTGCCGATTCAAGGCCCACCTGGAACTGGAAAAACATGGCTTGCAGCTCGTATTATCCATCACCTCATAACGACTGGGAAAAGAGTTGGGATAACTGCAGTTAGTCATCCAGCGATAGACAATCTCCTTAAAGAAGTAGTAGATGTTTTTGGAGATAAAGGGAATATAGAAACTTTAAAAGCGATTCGTAAAGTTACAGCTCCAAAACCGCCGGAAGACTTTCAACTAGATCAAGTGGAGTACACAACTAAGAATTCAGATTGCGAAGACGAGCAATACAATCTAATTTCAGGGACAACTTGGTTATTTGCTCGAAAACAGATGAGAGATCAGTCTCTTGACTATCTATTTTTTGATGAAGCTGGCCAGTTAGGTCTAGCGGATTCACTTGCTGCGGCGACAATTGCTAGAAACTTCGTTCTCTTGGGTGATCCACAGCAGTTGGCGCAGGTAGTAAAAGCATCTCATCCTTCAGGATCAGGCGTAAGTGTTTTAGAACATGTATTAGATGGTTCACAAACAATAGGAAGTAGCCAGGGTGTTTTCCTTGACGTTACTTATCGGATGCATCCAAACATCTCGAACTTTATTTCGAAAGCATTTTATGAAGGTCGTCTTACATATCATCCTGACTGCGCGAATCAGGCAATTGAAAGTGGAATGGGAATACGATGGGTTCCAGTTCAACATGAAGGGTGTTCAAGATCTTCGCAAGAAGAAGCAACTGAAGTAGTTAAGTTAGTGCTCCAGCATCTTGGTGAACGCTGGACTAATTCAGAAGGAAAAACTCGAAATCTTGAAGCAAGAGACTTCATGGTCGTTGCCCCATATAACGATCAAGTTCGGATGATTCAAGAGGAGTTGTCCAAAAGTTCGAATACGAGAGATGTGCGTGTGGGAACCGTAGATAAGTTTCAGGGGCAGCAGGCACCTGTTCTCATTTACTCTCTTACTAGTTCAACGGCGGAACTAGTACCGAGAAGTACGAAGTTCCTATTTTCAGCGAATCGACTTAATGTTGCTTTGAGTCGGGCTCGCTGTCTCGCCTATATGGTCGGAACAGAGAAGTTGTTAGACAGTCGGGCTCGAAGCATTGAAGAAATGAAACTTATTTCGACTCTATGTTTTTTCACCGAAGAAGCTTTTCGACAACAGCAAGTAAGTTGAACTTCCTTATTAGGATCAGTTGTTAAAAATCACAGTGTGACGCCCTGAGTTGCCGTTGCGTAAGAGTTGGAAAGACTCGTTTATATTTTCTAGCTCAATGTTTCTTTCATGAATTAAATCCAGTTTTAATTTACCTTCGAGATAAAGATCCACATAGTAAGGCATGTCAATACGGAATTGGTTCGATCCCATATTTGACCCCTGTAAAGTTTTTTCACTCAGAAGTTCTGACCCTAAAACCTCTACTTTTTGACCTTCAGGGATCATCCCTATTACAGTGGCAACACCACCTGGGCAGAGCATCTCAAAACATTGTTCCGCAGTTTCTTTCCTCCCCAACGCTTCAAAAGAAAACTCAACTCCACCGTCACTCATTTTCAAAACAGTTTCAACCGGCTCAGAATCAGAAACATTTATCGTATGGGTCGCACCAACTTCACGAGCTAAATCAAGTTTTTCTTCCGACACGTCTAGAGCAATAATTTGTGAAGCGCCAATGATTGAAGCGCCGTTCACGGCTGAAAGACCTACTCCGCCACAACCGACAATAGCCACAGTTGCCCCGGAAGATACATTGGCAGTGTTCATCACAGCACCAAACCCCGTAGTGACTGCACACCCAATCAATGCTGCTTGATCAAGAGGCATGTCTTTACGAATCTTCACCAACGCACTTTCATGCACCAACATTTTTTCAGCGAAAGCACCCAGCTCATAAAGCTGAGTAATCCGCTCTCCGTTAAAACGAATACGCGAAGCATCGTTTTCATTTCTCCTCACACTTGGATTCATACAAAGATATGGACGGTCACTGGAGCAGTAATTACACTCACCGCAAAACACCGACATACAAGCAATCACATGATCACCAGGTTGCACATAACTGACATCTGAACCTACTGACTCCACCACACCAGAAGCCTCGTGCCCTAATACCACAGGAAAGTCAACACCGTAATGGCCATCAATGAAATGAAGATCGCTATGACACACACCACAACCGAAAGTGCGAACCACGACCTCATTAGGCCAAGGATCATCCAACTCGACGTTTTCAATCACAAGAGGACCACCGACCTGATGCAAGACCGCAGCTTTCATAAAAATCCTTACTTATAGAACAAACCATTTTCTCAGTTCATTGAAACACATACACGTGGCGTAACACTCCTCGGAGTGTTAGTTTAAATTTGCTTCAAAAAAGAAGAGGGGGAGAAGTAATGGGAACATTAAAAGAACTTAGATACGAGGTAAGTAAAGCAAACCGGCTTCAAAAAATGATGCAAGCATTCGGGTCCAGTCGAGTAGGAGCATGGTTTTTTTCTAAATCACTGCACGGGCCAGACCGCCTATTATTCAAACTGACAAATGGACGATCAACACTTCCCACCATTCTTGCTGGCCTACCTGTCATCATGCTTACCACCACAGGAGCTAAAACAGGCAAACAACGAACCATGCCTCTATTAGGAGTTCCGATAGAAGGAAACATTGCAATAATCGGTTCAAACTATGGTCAGAAAAAAACTCCTGGCTGGGTATACAACCTAGAAAAAAATCCATCTGCAGTTGTCTCGTACCAAGATCGATCAGCCACAGTTACCGCTCGTCTAAGCGCAGAAGAAGAAACAAATAGGATTTTCGAACTCGGTGGAGCGTTCTATCCCGGCTACCCGAAATATCGGGTACGAGCGGATCATAGAGAAATCCGTGTATTTGTTCTTGAAGTAGCAACTTAATCAAATAAAGAAATTCTTGATTTCAATCAAACTGTATGACTGGTCTATGTTTTTAAAATGAACGATCCGCTGCTAGAACCCTTCCAGCTCAAGCATTTAAAGATCCGTAATCGAATCTTCACGTCATCACACGAGCCGTCTTATTCGGTTGAAGGGATGCCAACAGACCGATATCGCCTTTACCACGAGGAAAGAGCGAAGGGCGGAGTAGGTCTCACTATGACAGCTGGTTCAGCCGTAGTGGCTGAAGACAGCGCCCCAGTATTTGGAAATCTTCACGCCTACGATGATGCAATCGTTCCTTGGATACAGCGATTAACTGATGGTGTGCACGAGCATGGCGCGGCATGCATGATTCAACTAACTCACCTCGGAAGACGTTCAATCTGGTCTCACGACAATTGGCTGCCAGTTGTTGCCCCAACTTCTTTACGGGAGCCAGCTCATCGCGCGATACCTAAAGAGGCAGAGGACTGGGATATAGAGCGCATAATCAGAAAATTTGCTGATGCGGCTGAACGTATGCAAGCCGGTGGAATGGACGGAATAGAAATCGAGTCCTATGGGCATCTCTTTGATCAGTTTTATTCACCAACTACCAACTTTCGAGAAGACGAGTTCGGTGGACCACTAGAAAATCGCCTTAGATTTTCCACCAGAGTTTTAGAAGCAATCAGAGAACGAGTAGGGCCAGAATTCATTTTGGGTTTGAGAATGTCAATAGATGAAGTCGTGCCGGAAGGCTTGGATTACAACGCCGGAATTGAGATACTCAAAGAATTTGAAGCCACCGGATTAATAGATTTCGTCAACGTCATTCGTGGGTTAGTAGCAACTGATGCTCAACTCTCCAATGTGATTCCCATACATGGAATGCCAGCAGCACCTCATTTAGATTTCGCTGGATTAGTGAAAGAAAACACCGACCTAGCAGTCTTGCATGCTTCAAAAATTGATGACGTAGCAACCGCTCGCTATGCGATCCAAGAAGGAAAAGTTGATTTAGTCGGAATGACAAGAGCGCATATGGCTGACCCTCATATTGTCTTAAAGGTCATTGAAGAGCGTGAAGAACAAATTCGTCCCTGTGTTGGGGCAACTTTTTGCTTGGATGGAATTTACGAAAATGGTGAGGCGCTCTGTGTGCATAACGCGGCAACAGGACGCGAAGCAATCATGCCGCACAAAGTATTCCCAGCTGAAAAACATCGGCGAATAGTAGTTATAGGAGCTGGACCAGCAGGACTAGAAGCAGCAAGAGTGGCTGGAGAAAGAGGTCACGACGTAACAGTATTTGAAGCTATGCCTAAAGCCGGCGGTCAGATTGCGTTAACGGTAAGAAACAAGCGACGGCAAGACTTCCAAGGAGTAGTGGACTGGCGACTCGCCGAATTAGAACGCTTAGGAGTTGAAATTCTTTACGACCAAATAGCGGAGGTTCAAGACATAACCGTGTTGGAACCGGATGTGGTAGTCATAGCTACAGGCGGACTACCACAAATCCCAGCTCTTGAATATGGCACTGAACTGGCGGTCACATCTTGGGATGTTCTAAGCGGAGAAGTGACTCCACAAGGAAACGTTCTTCTCTATGACGACAACGGCACCCATTCTGCATTATCAACTGCAGAAATAATTGCACAATCCGGAGCGAACCTAGAAATAGTTACCCCAGAACGAATGTTAGGAATAGACATAGGCGGGGTGAATCATGTCCCCTACGCTCGAGCATTCAATGAAACTGACACACGTATCACACTTAACCAGCGAGTAGTTAGTGTCAGCAAAGAAAACGATCAGCTTCTTGTTGAATTGGGTAGCGATCACTCTCCACACCGCACGAAACGAACAGTGGATTGCTTCGTTGTTGATCATGGAACTCTCCCCAACGCAGACCTGTACTTCAACCTCAAGTCCCTTTCTTGTAACCACGGTGAAGTTGACCACACCGCGCTACTTGATGGTCAGCCACAGCCTTGTTTTGAGAAAGAACAGGAGTCTTTCGCTTTGTATCGGATAGGAGATGCGGTGGCGAATCGAAATATTCACGCCGCCATTTATGACGCACTCCGCCTCATGAAAGATATTTAGGCAGAACTTTTAGAGGCCACCCAATCACTACGGGATTTGCCATCTCGGATCTCTTGTCGTCGTTGAGTAACAAAAGCATCTAGTTCTTCAGCTATGGCTTCATCTAACGCTGGAGGTTCGTAGCTATTGAGCATCTCTTTCCAAACAAGGTTTGCTCGTTGGCCAGCATCGGTGCTTCCTTCGTCTTTCCATTTTTCGTAGCTATCAGTATGGAAAACTTTTGGCTGGAAAAAAGCATCTTTGTAATGCCTCATGGTGTGGGCTGTTCCAAGAAAATGATTACCTGGCCCAGCTTCTTCGTAAGCATCCCAAGCGAATTCTTCTTCAGAAAGATCAAGGCCCTTCGAGAATTTCGTTAACGCTCCAAGAGTTTCTATGTCAAGAATGAACTTCTCATATCCAGATGTCAATCCACCTTCTTGCCATCCAGCTGCATGAAGAATGAAGTTTGTGCAAGCTTGAACTGTAGGCCAAACAGTTCCGGCAGATTCATATCCAGCTTGGCCATCTGGCACACGCGAAGCGGTGTAGTTGCCTCCTGAACGGAAAGGAAGACCATAGTGCCGAGCCATTTGAGCGCAAGCATAAAGAGCCAAATTGCTTTCTGGACTACCAAAAGCAGGAGCCCCAGTTTTCATATCAACATTCGGTAAAAACGGCCCCTGTATACAAGGGGTTCCAGGGTTAAGCATTTGAGCGTAAGCGATAGCAAAAAGTGACTCAGCATTTTGTTGAGCTATAGAAGCAGCGATAGTGCTTGGGGACATAGCACCAACGATGATGAATGGAGCCAAAATCATGGCTTGTTTAGTTTCCGCGTAAACCTCTAGAGCACTCAGCATTCGTTCATCCATACGCATAGGAGAAGAAATACTTACGATAGAAAGCGCTGCCGGGTTCTCCCGAATAGCTTCAGCGCCAAAAATGATTTCACTCATAGTCACCGTGTCACGGGCATTATCAGGATGTATAACGTTCCCCATATAGGCCTTATCGTTCAATGTGATATGCGCAAGCAGCATGTCAAGATGCCGTTCACCTAAATCAACATCATTAGGTTCAACCAAAACGCCACCAGCGTGATGCAATTCAGGGGTCATATACGTAAGTTTTGCGAAATCATGAAAGTCCTCCAGCGTTGCTGGGCGACGGCCTTTATCTAGATCAAAAGCGAATGCAGGTCCATAAACCGGAGCAAAAATTATTTGATTTCCACCCACAGTTAAATTGTTCAGAGGATTGCGGGCCAACTGTGTGAAAGTACGTGGAGCCATATTTACGAAATGCATGAGCGTATCTTCATCAATCCACGCCATCTCACCTTCAACTTTCACGCCGTTAGCTTTCAAATTTTCAAGAGCAGGTGGATGGTCTATTAAAAGCATTCCTGTTTCGCTAAGGAGACGCATTGATGCTTTGTGAATAGTCTCAATATCTTCGCTTCTTAAGATTTCAACAGGATCCAAATCGTAAGTCAGAGGCTTTACGCCTTCAAAAGACAGGACAGGCTCATCTCGCCTCCGCCTAGTGGAGCGACGTTTACGGGTTGAAGATCCATTTATTTCAGAGTTTTTTTCATCTTCCATTTAATTACTTCCAGAATGCTTAGTTTTTATGGTCACTGAGTTTCTTAAAGAGTCAATTTCTACTAAGTCTCCATCTTTAATGCTTGTCATAACTTTTGCAATACCTATAACAGCTGGGATTTCAAGTTCCCGAGAAAGTACTGCAGCGTGAGACATCGCACCACCCTCAGCAGTAATTAATCCACCAACAATTGTTAGCACTAAGTTGTAGGCAGGGGAAGTGGCTCGAGTAACAAGAATCTCTCCCGGTTGTAAACGACTCATTGCTTCTTCAGCGTTTTCAGCGACTCGAGCTATACCAATTACTGTTTTCTCGCCGATACCCACTCCAGTTAAATGTTCGCTTGAGTTACTTCCTTGAGTCCCATCCATGCCGAGTTCGTTAATAACAACTTGAACCATGCTCACTGTTGTTGCAAGCGGCGCTGGAAGAGCATCAATTGGGGGAGGGGTTTCTGGAGGTCCAAGTGTTAGCGGCGGGTCAAGAAGCTTTTGTTGAATACGATTTTTTTCTCTTTCACTGATTTCTTTGGAAGAGGGGCCCGTACCAGAAGTTAGAAGGCTTGTTATTTCTGTGTCGGTTAAACAAAAAATATGGGACTCTTCTAGGATTTGAGCAGAAGATTTGAGACGTTTACTAATTTCAAGCATGGCTAAACGCAATAGCCCACAAGGCCATTCAACGGTCATTGGTCCATTGTCGTCACGTAAATCCATGGCTTCTCTAGCGTCATGAAGTATTTCATCGAAGCGTAAACGTTCATTTGTGGGGACACGTTCACGAAGTTGAGCAGCTATTTCCAGAGGCCTGTTCGAGTTAGAGGTTGAGTCAGTCGCAGCAAGAATGGTAGTAAGAAGGATTTCGGGAGACTCCTTTAAGGTTGGAGTATCTAGGTCATATCCGGCATACAGAACGGATCCGTGATTTTTCAGGTAAGCATCGAGTTCAGCAGAAGCAGTGGAGGATCTTTTCACATCTTCAAGAGTTTCTGGGATTACTCCGTCTTTCTCTAGGAGAGTTTTTATTTTGAATAATGATTCACGTGGAGCTTTCGTGGAAGGTGATGCGCCAACTAAAGCCTCAAGAACTTCCGGGCCTTCAAGACCCCATCTCTTACTTTCTAGTAGAAGCATTCCAAGTGGGCCAAGATCAAAGTTGTGGAGTCGAAAATGTTCTTTCATTGAAATGCGGAGGTGGGTGAGAACAGAGTTGAAATGGTTGTTTAAATCCTCATCATCGAGAAGTGAAAGATCAGTATCTTGGAAATTTAGGTTCACTGAAGTAAATCGAGGTCGAATTTCTTCATGCCATTCTTGAATGACTGCTCGCGTAGGTGAGGTAGTTAAGGTTTTTTTCGCGGCTTTAGTGCGTTTTCGAAACTCTGGGTGTATTCGTGTAAGAATTTTAAGGAGGAAAGTCGGTGGAGGTTTAGCGGAGGGGCGATCTGCTAAAACGAGAGGCCTTAGACGCGAGTACATAAAGCCATTCACGAAAGCCACAGACATGGTTTCAGCAGGGATACCGCGAAGAGGCCATTGCTCTCTAAAAGCGTTCTCTATTGACTGATGCAGCAAAGATTGCATGATTGGTGTAGTTCCACCGGGAAAATGTGATCGATCAAGACTCCATTGTCCTGGTCCTGGGATCTCAAACTCAACATCCATTTTTATAACCTAGAACACATAGATGGTGAAGACGAGTCCGAGTTGAGTAAGCCCTATCTAAACTCGGACAGTTCTTTGGACCACTATCAAACAGAAATTGTTTGCTGCGATTTTCGTGTAGCGAACAAGGCAATCAAATAGGCGCCAGCAACTATAAACAATAAAGAACGGTAGCCCATCAAAAGTGCCATGTACTCTAAAAGA
>MDSX01051873.1_pt1 | contig 10458 bp, 13 predicted proteins | sample 811141 | NCBI WGS metagenome assembly MDSX01 (sample SAMN05326642, study PRJNA326480) | marine metagenome | isolation source: seawater | place: Atlantic Ocean: South East | collected 2010
TATTAAGATACGTAATATTTCCAAATTCATTACCAGAAATATTAACTGGTGTAAGAGTTGCTGAAGGTGTTCTTGCCTTTGCAAAAATGGAGTATAAAGACCTTAACGGTAAAGTTGTTAAGATTGACGATAAGATACAGGCAGCAGCAATTAATAATGCAGGTAAAGTAATTTCAGTAGTTGCAGCAGCCTTTGGTGAAATAGGTAAAAAATATCCAGTTACCGATGACGGTTGGTTTACCTCTGGATCTAGTGATGTACAAAAAGGTATACAGGCTGTTAATGGTATGGGAAGTATACTTGTTAACGTAGCAGAAGGCGTTAAGGCTTTTGCTGATATGTCGTTTAAAGACGCTGATGGTAATGTAGTAAAAATACCTGATGCTGATTTACAGGAAGGTGGTAAGATCATGGTAAATATTTCTAGTGTTTTAGGCGCCGTTTCGAGAGTATTTGGATTTATTGGAGCTTCTTCTGATGGAGGGTACTTCTCTGATCCATCAGGTACAGGATACACAGCAGATCAAGTTAGAGAAGGTGTTGATGCTGTACAAGGTATTGGTGGAATTTTATCTGGTGTTGGTGCAGCAGTTAAAGCATTCGCAGAAGCTGACAATCCTGATACCAAACCTATCACAGACTTTATCATAGACGTTGTTTCTGCAATAACAAACTTAGGTGGTTTTGATGTATTCACAGTTGAAAATAATTCTGATCTATTAGCTAAAGTATTCGATGGAATTGCTGAAGTTGCAGAAAAGGCAGATCCTTTTGAAAAGGTCGCTAAGAGTATGGGTGAACTTAAGGATAACATTAATGCAATGGATCTAGAAAAGTTAACCTTAACAAATGACTTAATGCATAATATAACTCTTGCTGGAGAAAGTGATGGAACTGATGCTGCATTAGAAAAGATAAGTGAAGTATTTACAAGACTGGAGGACTTCTTTGGACTTAACGAACAAGAAGAAACAGAAGCACCTTCAGAAGGTGGGGCTCCTGTTGCTAAAGGTGGCGGCGGTGGAAACGCTGATCTTAAAGCAACTCTTGATAAAATAGCAGGTACACTATCAGCATTACAATCAACTATGGAAGGTTTACCTGATGATATAGCATCAATTAAGCTGAAGGTTAAGTAGATGTATAATTCACTCTTTATATCGGATATACATTTAGGTAAAGATGAAGGATCTGAGGAGGAGCTAATCAAGCTCTTAGAAGAGATAAAAGTTAACCATGTATATTTAGTAGGCGATATTATTGATGGATGGTATCTAAGACTCCAGAACGACTGGAATAAGAACCACACTAAAGTAGTCAGAAAGCTTTTAAAATTAGCAGAAGAAACAGAAATCATATACCTTGTAGGTAATCACGATGATTTTATGAAATCCTTTTTAAAGAACCCGTTTGATGTAGGTAATATCAAAATCTTACAAGATGTTATACACTTAGGCATTAATAATAAAAAATATCTTGTTACACACGGTCATAGATTTGATTACATTGAATGGATCCCGTTATGGGCTAGGCTTCTTTGGGGAAAGATCAATCCTAATGCATGGAAAAATACAGATGATCTTTATTGTTCTACTGAGCCTCTAATTAAAAAATTCATAATAGACAAATTTGATGGTGTTATATGTGGACATACACATAAACATAAGATGGAAGAAACTTATATGAATTGCGGTCACTGGAATAAAAACCGAACTTATATAGTAGAACACCTAGATGGTACCTTTGAATTAAAAACTTATCCAAAAATTTAAACAAACTCCGTCTACCTTTGTATAATATTTAAATACAGAATAGAATGGAAAACAAAGGAATAGTATGGTTTGATTTGGAAACAACCGGTATCAATCCACTGAGTGATAGAATAATCGAAATATGTATGGTAAAGGAAATTGAAGGCAAGGATCCTGAAGTTTACCAAACATTAGTACAGCCTGATTGCGGAGCTACAAGCCACCCTGAAGCTGAAGACAAACATGGCATATCTGCCGAAATGCTAAAGAATGCACCTACATTCAAAGAAGTAGCAAAAGACATAACAGATTTTATTGGAGATTGTGATTTAGGTGGCTATAATGTTTTATGGTTTGATATTCCGTTTCTTGTTGAAGAACTAATGAAAGCAGGAATTGTTTTTAATCATAGAGGAAGATCTGTAATTGATCCTTTCCTTATTTACAGCAGATATGAAGCAAGGAATCTTGAAACAGCATATAAAAAATACACAGGTAAAACTTTAGAAGGTGCACACAGAGCAGAAGTAGATATTAGAGCTACGATGGAAATCTTCTATAAGCAAAAGGAACTTTATTCTGAAATGCCTGATACTGTAAAAGAAATTGATGAGGTAGTAAATAAGAGAAGTGAAATTGTCGACTTATCAAGAAAGTATAAATTCCAAGATGGTGAAATACTTTTTAACTTTGGAAAACATAAAGGTGTACCTTTCAAAAAAGTATACGAAACTGATCAACGTTATTTAGATTGGATAATTGAAAAAGGAGAATTCTCAAAGGAGACAAAAATTATCACTAAGAAACTTAAAGAGAGAATGCAATCAGAAAAGTTAGAGAACTTGTAAATTGTTAATAACTTTTTTAAAAATACTTGGTCTAGAATTTTTTATTCCCAATTAAATTGATTATATTTAAATATAATTTAAAAACAAACATTATGGAAGCAAGAAAACTACATTCACCAGACACATTCACCGAAGGAACTTCTTTTCACGGTCAAACTATTTACACATCAGTCGAAGCTTTAACAGAAGCATACGGTGAACCTCATAACTACGGTGATCCGGATGATAAAGTTCAATATGCATGGGACATGGAATTACAAGATAGAACTGTTTTTACAATCTATGATTGGAAAGAGTATCGTTGCTACGAAGAGAATGCAACAATCGAATTCCACATTGGTGCTAAAAACTCATTGAGTGCAATAAAGGCACTTAAGTCTCTGAAACAAAAGTTAGGAAGATAATATAAATATAAAGGTTCTTTGAAAATATGGGGGCGCTTTGGCTTTGACAGTATGATTGAAGTTTTAAACACAGCACCGGGTGATGACCTTCCATCAATCTTAGCTGACAACGCTGAGTATGCAATGGCTGCCTAGTAGGTAAGCACTGCACATCATGTAACTGAGTCGCATGCTTGTAGGTTACTAAGATGTTAAACGAAGCATAAGAGGTGAAAGGCAAATGATATTGTTGATCGTAAACCACCTTAAGAGTTTTAAGATACATTATCCGTTTTTGGAAGTTTAAGCAAACTTACCCTAAGCTGTAAGAATGTTTATTATGAATACTTATTGGACGCGGGTTCGAATCCCGCCGCCTCCACTATTAAAAAATAAAACACTACCTAGCAAATGAACATAGAAAAAGATTATTTTTATCTTGTAAAAGTATTACGAAATAAAGAAAACCGACCTTCACATATACCTGCTTTAAAAAACATGATAGTTAACTTCGAAAAAAAATATCCACTTCAAATGTCAAGTGAAATTAGATTTCTTCGAATGTATGTTAAACAAATTAATAAATCTTGAGTATAAAAATAAAATAATGAGTAAGTCTTTAGAAAAAAGGTATCAAAAATTAACTGACGTTGAACATGTTCTATTAAGACCAGGCATGTATGTTGGTTCAATTGTACCCATAACAGAAGAATTATACATTCCTTCTGGAGATAAATTTATTTACAAAGAAATAACTTACAATCCAGCTTTCTTAAAATTATTTGATGAAATTGTATCAAACTCTGTGGATGAACACAAAAGAAATCCTAAACTAACATGGGTTGATATTAAGATTGAAAATAACAAAATAATAATAAAGGACAACGGTGGTATACCTGTTCAAATACACAAAGAACATAAGCAGTATATTCCAGAAATGATCTTTAGTAATTTAAAGGCAGGAAGTAATTTTGATGATAGCGAAGATAGAATCGTTGTAGGTACAAACGGTGTAGGTAGTACCCTTACTAACATTTTCAGTAAAGAATTTACAATTTCAACATGTGATGGTAAAAAAAGGTTTGTTCAAACTTTTACTGACAATATGTCTAAAAGAACAAAACCTAAAGTAACTGCCGCAAAAGTTAATCATACAGAGATATCATATTTACCAGATTACGAAAGATTTGGTATGAAAGGTATTGATACAGAAAGTCTTTTAATGATGAAAAAGAGACTCTGTGATATTGCAGCATCTACTCCAACTTTACATTTAACAATTAATGGACAGAAGATAAAGTATAAAAACTTTAAAGAATATGCATTACAATACACACCTACTGTAATGTTTGAAAAGTCTGAACATTGGGATATAGGAATTGGTTTATCTGATCGAGGATATCAAGCTGTATCATTTGTAAATTCTGTTGAAACAAAGGATGGTGGATCGCATGTGAATTATGTTTATTGGCAAGTAGTAAATTGGTTAAGAACTGCAATTAAAAGAAAGCATAGAGTAGATGTTAAGCCAAGTGAAATAGCAAATCATTTATTCTTATTTGTAAACTGCACGGTAATTAACCCATCATTTTCATCTCAAACAAAAGAAAAGTTAATTACGGCAGCTTCTGATTTTGGAACAAGCCATACCTTAAGTGATAAGGTGATTAGGCAAGTTTTAAATTCCGAGATTATTCAATCTGTGTTAGATTGGATAGAGAAAAAACAAGCGGCAGAAGAAAGAGCTAAGCTTAGAAAATTAAATAAGAACTTAGACAAATCAAAAGTACTTAAACTTATTGATGCAAAGAAAAGAGGAGATAGAAGTAAATGTACTCTTGCAATATTTGAAGGTGATTCTGCATCATCTGCCTTTAGAAGATATAGAGATCCACAAACACAAGGTGCCTTTCCGCTAAGAGGTAAATTTATTAATGTAAGTGGTATGACAGCAGCAAAGGTGGTACAAAATAAAGAAGTACAATCTCTTATGGCTGCCATGGGATTAAAGATAGGCCATGAACCTAATGATCTTAGGTATGGTAAAATATTACTTTATACTGATGCGGATGTTGATGGAAATTCAATAGCAGCATTGTTAATTAATTTCTTAGGTAAGTATTGGCCAGAATTATTTGAACGCGGTATTATTTGTAAAGTTGAAACACCTCTTATGGTTGCAAAACAAGGTAAGAAAACTTTAGAATTTTATACAGAAGAAGAGTATAAAGAATGGGAAAGTAAAGAAAAAAGTTTATCCAAATGGAATGTAGAATACAAGAAAGGTTTGGCTGCATTGGAAGATGCTGAATACAAAGAAATCATTAGAGACCCTAGAACCTTCATTCTAACTAAGGATAATAATTTTATACAAACATTAAAGATCTGGTTCAGTGGTGACTCAGAACCAAGGAAAAAGAAAATCCTAGGTGAGAATACTGAAGGAGACATTAAAGTATCGAATAAATCATTATTTTAAATGGAAACAAAAAGAACAGTAACAGAATTTTTTGATAAAGAGTATTTAGAATATGCTAAGTATGTTGTGTCGAACCGTGCAATACCTAATGTTATCGATGGACTTAAACCTACTCAAAGAAAGGTAGTATTTGTCGCAAATAAGATTTGGAAAACTGGCAAAGAAAAACCAATGAAGCTTTTCCAATTAGGCGGTAGAGTTGCAGCAGATGCTTTTTATCATCATGGTAATACTTCTTTAGAAGGTGCAATGGTAACTATGGCACAAAGGTTTAAAAATTCATTACCTTTATTAGATGGGATAGGGCAATTTGGTTCTTTAAGATCTCCATCTGCTGGAGCACCTCGATACATAAGTGCAAAATTACATCAGAACTTTAGGTTAATTTATCAAGATTTTGAATTACTTGAAAATAAAATAGAAGAAGGGCAACAAATAGAGCCTGAATACTTCTTACCAATTGTACCAACTGTAATTTTAAATGGTTCATCTGGTATAGCAGTAGGTTTTGCAACAAACATATTAAATCGTAATCCTAAGATTGTAATTAATGCATGTCTTTCTGTTTTACAGGAAAAGAAAATGCCAAAACTTCCACCTTGGATTGAAGGTTTTGATGGAACATTTGAAAGACATCCTGATAATCCTAAGACATGGAAAATTGAAGGTGAATTAGAAATCGTAAATACTACAACGGTAAAGATAACCGAAATACCTCCACATTATACTTATGAAAAGTACGAAGAGATTTTAAATAAGTTAGTCGAAAAGAAATGGATTCAATCATACGAAGATAATTCATCAGAAAAAATTGAATACATTTTAAAATTTGGTAGAGCAATATTAAAAGATTTAATTACAAAGGATAAATTAAAAAGTACATTAAAACTTAAATCGCAAGAAACTGAAAATCTTACAACTATTGATGAAAATGGAAAACTTAAAATATTTGATAAAGTAGAAGATATAGTCAAACATTTTGTATGTGTAAGATTAGGGTGGTATGAAATAAGAAAAAAATACTTAATTGATAAAACAGAAAAACACCTTGCTTTAATAAGCAATAAGGCTAGGTTTATTAAAGATATTATTGAATTAAGACTAATAATAAATAATGTACCCAAAGAAAAGATTGTTAAATATTTAGAAACTAATGATTATGATACCGTAAATGGATCTTATGATTATCTTTTAACGATGGCAATCCAATCTTTAACGAAAGAAAGATATCAAAAATTATTAGAAGAAATGAAAGGGTGTAAAATAGCACTCAAAACACTAAAGGCAACAGATCATAAAGATATGTATGTTACTGATTTACTAACACTTAAAAAGGCAATTTAAATTGGAAGAAAATGAAAGACCGTGGGGTAGATATGATATCCTATTTGAGAACGACAACTGTAAAGTTAAAAAAATAACTGTCAAACCTGGAGGTATGCTATCTTATCAGTACCATACAAAGAGAAGAGAAACCTGGACAATAATTAAAGGCAATTTAAGTATTATGCTAGATGGTATGACAAGTTTTAGAGAAGCAGGCCAAACTATTAAAATTCCATTAGGTACAAAACATAGAGCTTGGAATGAAACAGATGAAACGATAGAATTTATCGAAGTTCAGACAGGTACTTATTTTGGTGAAGATGACATAGTGAGATTAGATGATAAATATGGTAGAGAAGATTAAAACAAATTACAAAAACTTAAGTATAAAAATAAACCAAAAATTATGATTACAACACACGAGAGCAATTTTGATTCTTCGATGATAGAAAAATGTTTCTATGACTTTACGAAGAATACTTTAAAGGTTAAATTTAACGGTGGCCAAGTTTACGAATATGAAAATGTTGATGCAAAAGTTTATGAAGATTTTTGTACAGCAGAATCAACCGGTAAATACTTTATTGAAAACATTAGAAATAATTACGAATACACACAATTAATTACAGAATAATATGAAACAGAATTTAATGTACGACGCACTTAAGGCTCAATTTGAAGCACAGAGACAAAAAGCAATAGCAACCCTTTCAGTTTACTTTACAAACTCAGTAGGTATTGGCGAACATCCTCAAATCATTGATGAGATGGTAGAGCAGACAAAATTATTAGCCGAAGCTAATGATTGTTTAGAAACATTAGTTGATACTTTTGAAGTAGAAGAAAATGAATAAAGTAATCTTGGTAGGTAAGGCTGCCGCAGGAAAGGATCACATGAGAAAGATCTTACAAGGTAGAGGTTTTAATTATGGAGTTTCTTATACAACAAGGCCTCGTAGAGATGGCGAAGTTGATGGCGAAGATTATTATTTCATGGAAGAATCTGAATTCCAAGAAGGTATTGAAAATGGAATTTGGTATGAGTATGTAGAATTTAATGGATGGTTCTATGGTACAACAAAGAAACAATTTCTTGAACAATGTAATTTGTTTATTATGACACCTAAAGGAGTATCACATATTCAATCGGTTGATAGAAAAAATTGTACTATAATGTATTTAGATATTCCTACTACTACAAGAGCAGCTAGGTTATCTCAAAGAGGAGATAAGAACGATACTATAGAACGGAGAATGTATAGTGATAGTCAAGATTTTAAAGATTTTACAGATTATGATATTAAAATTGACAATCCAAACTTTTAACAAAAAATAAGTATAATAATAAAACATGAATAAGTTCATAATTATAGAAGGTCCTGATAATACAGGTAAAGATACACAAATAAAACAAATCATTAAAAACTTTTCTGAAGAATGTTTTCATATGTTTCATTATTTTAATCTGCCTTTCAAAGAAGATAAGAAAAAACATAAAGAGTATTCAATTAAGATGTATGATGAAATGTTTAACATCATGAAGTCTGCACCTAATGGTATTAATTATATCTTTAACAGGTCTCATCTAGGTGAGTCTGTATATAGTCCACTCTATCGTGGATACCTAGGCGATTACATTTTTGATATTGAAAAAAAGTATACTGAGTTTTTAAGACAAGATTTATATCTCATAACGCTTGTAACAGATCCTTCTCTAATACTTAAAAGAGATGATGGTAAATCATTTTACAAAAACGAAGAAGAAGTAAAAGGTGAGATTGATGGTTTTGTTCGTGCTCATAGAAAAAGTACAATAAAAAATAAATTGTTATTAGATATTGGTAAGATGAGTATCGAAGAAGTATCTAATGTAATTAAGCAATTTATCATAGAAGCAAACCAACCGGTGCTACCGGACAATCAATTAAATTTATTTAAATAAAAATGGCATACGAAGATCTATACTACGAAATTCACGAGTTAATGACAAACCTTAATCTTATGAAAAATTTTGAAAAGGAGCTATTAACATTAAGAGATGAACCTGTATGGCGTCATAGAGAAGTAAGAGATAGGTGGGAAGAAGCTAAGACAAGAACACTTAAAAAACATAAAAAGAATGAGAACATATAACGGAGAAACTTTCGCTGAGGTTTATGAAAGAGTACTTAAAGATGTATATAAAAACCCAGAATTTGAATCATCACCAAGAGGTATGAAAATCAAAGAAGTAACAAATGCAGCATTAGTAATTAACGATCCTACTTATCCGCTTTACGTAAACAGTCGAAGAAGTAGTCAACTTAAATACATTGGTGCTGAACTCCTATGGTATTTCTCTGGTAGAAATGATGTTGATTTTATTGAAAAGTTTGCAAAGTTTTGGAGAAATATTGAAAACGGAGATGGTACTGTAAATTCAGCATACGGTAATTTATTGTTCACTGAAAAGAATGAACATGGTTATACGCAATGGGAATGGGCTTTTAATTCTTTAATTAATGATAAAGATACAAGACAAGCTCTGATGCATTTTAATATGCCTAAACACCAGATTGCTACAAATAAAGATTTTGTTTGTACTTTAACTGGGCTATTTCAAATAAGAGATAATAAATTAAACTTTACGGTGGATATGAGATCTAATGATCTTATCTTAGGTACACCTACTGACATCGCATTCTTCTGTTTATTACAACAGCAGATGTTAAACTTATTAAAAGAAAAACATTATCCTAATTTAGAACTAGGATCATATACGCATATTGTACACTCAATACATCTATATGAAAGACATTTTAATCTGGTAAAAGAAATGTTAAATGAAAGGTTTTTTGAAAACGGGTTTCCTTCTTTACACGAAAACTTAGTAAATAATAATAGTGAGACTCATCCTGCTATAAATTATTTATGTAAAGAAATTGATAATGGAACAAAAAAACTTAGGCATGATTTTCATAACGATAGATTAATTGATTGGATCATTGATGCAGTAAACGGTACTTTCGATGATCTAATATATAATAAGGAAAATAACACTATTGTATGCAATTAAAGAATTTTGGTCAATTTATTAATGAAGGTTTTGAATCCTTAAATAAAAAGGTACAATTTCTTAGACTAACTCCAGTTAAATCTTACACAGATAATAAGGCTCTTGTAAAACTTACAGAAGATGCTAACGAAAGATTTTATGAAGAGCACATTCTAAAGAAGGATGGTAAATATACCGACTTTGATAAATTAAAGGAAACTTTAAAACCTGATAGACCTATTCTTTATTATGGAGCCAAAAGCGGAGAATCATCAAAGTTTATTAATGAATACATTAAAGAACATAACAATGTTGTTTACAATAAACCTGACGAACAACAAAAATCTGGAGATAAGGTAAAATTTCATAAAGCTTTAGATGGTACAGATTTAACTCCAAAGACAGTATTTAATATTAAAGAAGCAGAAAAACTTAAATTTCCTATAATAGCAAAACCAGCAGAAGGTATGAGCGGTATAGGCATTGAAAAGTTTAAAACTATTGATGATCTTAAAAAGTCAAAAGGTAAATTTGATCTCTTTAGTGAATTTGTAAATTTTGATAGAGAGTATCGAGGTTTATTTGTTAAAGATAAACTTGCTGTTGTTTATGAAAGAGTACCTATCATTAAAGATGA
>MDSX01073432.1_pt1 | contig 10457 bp, 7 predicted proteins | sample 811141 | NCBI WGS metagenome assembly MDSX01 (sample SAMN05326642, study PRJNA326480) | marine metagenome | isolation source: seawater | place: Atlantic Ocean: South East | collected 2010
CCGACATCTGACCGAGCCCAATTGCTGCAGATATATTTGATAGTCTGTAATTATATCCAACATTTGAATGTTCATAATGAAGCGCCTTATCTCTGGCTTGAGTGGAGAGAAATCTTGCTTTATCAGCCCAAGATTTATTTTTTGTGACTAACATTCCGCCTCCAGAAGTAGTGATAATTTTATTACCATTGAAAGATAGAATTGCAACGTCACCACCTGAGCCAGCCTTTCTTCCATTTAAATATTCAGCACCTAAGCTTTCAGCACTATCAACAATCAAAGTTACTTCGTATTCCTTTGCAATTGCTTCAAGCGAATTTAATTCAACCGATTGTCCATAAAGGTCTGTTGGAATAATTGCTTTTGGCAATCTATTTTCATTAGAGGCCTTTTTTAACTCCTCTTTTAAGATATTTTCATCAATACACCAAGTTTTTGGATTTAAATCAAAAAAACGAGGTACAGCGCCTATGTATTTTATCGGGAATACACCTCCTGCAAAAGTCATTGACGATACCCAAACCTCATCACCCCTTTCAACCCCAGCTACTATTAATGCTAAATGCAAAGCAGAAGTGCCTGAGCTGAGTCCTACACAATAAAAATCTTGACCGATATAAGTTGATACTTTTTTTTCAAACGCGTCTAAATGAGGACCAAGTGGAGCAATATAATTTGATTCAAAAGCTTCTTTGACATAGATTTCCTCTTGTCCGCTCATATGTGGTTTAGATAAAAATATTTTCATAGTTTGTAATTTAATTATTAACTAAATTGTAAAGTATTATTTTTCATTTCCTGTAAATTTATCTTGTCCAACTCCAAGATCGTCGTCAATGCCAGATTTATCTATTACTTTTAAAATAGTTTTCAAAATAATCTTAATATCTATAAATAAATTATGGTGATCAACATACCATATGTCTAAATTAAACTTTTCATCCCAAGTAATTGAATTTCTTCCATTAATTTGAGCCCAACCAGTAATTCCAGGTAATACTTCATGACGTCTAGCCTGATGATCAGAATATAAAGGTAGATACTGAATTAATAATGGACGAGGTCCAACAATACTCATATCACCTTTTAATACATTTAAAAGTTCTGGTAATTCATCCAATGAAGAATTTCTTAGCCAAGTTCCAAATTTAGTAAGTCTTTGCTCATCGGGAAGCATCTCACCATTTGAATCCTTGTCATTAAGCATAGTCCTGAATTTAATAATTTTAAAAATTTTACCATTTTTACCTGGTCGCTCTTGAGTAAAAAAAACCGGCACGCCCATTATATTGATTATTAAAATACAAATTATTAATAAAATAGGTGACATAATTATTAGAGCAGAAAAAGATACAAGGATATCAAAAATTCTTTTTAACAATGTAAAACCTCACCTATATGAAGTCGCTAATGTTAGCATAACCCCTTATCCTTAGATAGAATTTTGATAAAAACAGATCGTTAAAGTCATTTAATTGCTATATACCCATATGTTCGATCATTTGTTCATTTACTTTTTTAACGTCATATTTTTCCATAGCAATAATCCGAGATTGTGATCCCATTTTGTTGATCAATTCTGGATTTTTTATAAAATTTAACATTGCCTTTACTAATGGGTCTACGGCTTTAACAGGAACAAGAAATCCATTACTACCATCTATAACAGTCTCTTTACATCCTGGTGCATCAGTTGTAATGATAGGTCTTCCCATTGCCATTGCCTCTAGCACTGTACGAGGAGTACCTTCACGATAGGAAGGCAAAACATAGACACTACTATTTGTAATTGCAGGTTTTACATCGTCTAAACGACCATAAAAATTTATATCGCCAGAATCTATTCTGTTTTGAAGATCTTCTTTAGAAATTGAACTAGGATTTTCATCAATCCAGCCAACTAAACCAAAAATAATATCTGGGTATTCTTTTTTAATAATTCTTGATGCTTCAAAATATTCTCGTATCCCCTTATCTTTTAACAATCTAGCAATAAGCAAAAATGTTAATTTCTTTGGAAATGGTGCCTCTTCAAAACTCTGCAAATCAACACCAGAGCCATTTACCACAGCTGTCTTTTTATCTTTAGCTTTAAGTATTCGAAGATTAAAAAATAATAATTCATCATCCTGATTTTGAAAAATAATTTTATGAGCATTGGAAAGAGAAAATCGATATAAAGATTTCACAATATAATTTAACCAAATTTTATTTCCTAAAAATGCATAACCCAGTCCAGTAATCAAGGCAAATCTATGTGGTACGCCAGCGATCCAAGAAGCCAAATTACCATATATTGCTGGTTTATGTGTATAACCTAAAAAGTAATCAGGTTTGATTTTTTTCATTAAAGACCATAATTGATATATTGTCTTAATATCAATAAATGGATTTATACCTGTTCTGCTTAATGAAACTTCATGAACATTTGCTCCGATAGATTCGAGATTTTTTGCAATGCCGGTACTAAAAATATCTGGTGCCACAACATGCACCTCTATACCTTTCTTTATTAGATCTTTTATAAGTGGTCCCCTGAAATTAACTAATGATTCTGGCGCACTTCCCATAATTAAAAATTTTAAAGACATATGCTAACTATTATTTTCTAACCAAGTTTGGAAAATTAAAACATTCCATAACTGATAATGCCAATTTCTTTTTCCACTTATATGTTCATTCCATTTATCTCTTACAACTTTTACGTTGAAGAACCCTTCATTTTGGAGTCGTCTCTCATCTAGTAACATCTCCGCCCAATCTCTTAAAGGCCCTCTTAACCATTCTGCTAGAGGGACTGCAAATCCCATTTTAGGTCTTTGGATTAAATCTTTAGGAACATGTTTATACAATAGTTCTCTTAGTATCCATTTGCTCTCTCCATTACGTATTTTATAATTTAATGGTAATTGAGCTGAAAACTCAATAACGCTTGGGTCAAGAAAAGGAACTCGTGTCTCTAGTGAGACAGCCATTGCAGCCCTATCAACCTTTGTCAAAATATCTGTTGGTAAATAAGTTAATAGATCATAAATCATCATTTGTTCTATTTGACTGAATCCAACATATCTATCAATTCCATCATTTAATATTGTTAGATGTTCAGAAGCATCTATTAACCAATCAGTTGGATTCTGTATTAAAGATGCTAATTTAAAATGCAATTCTCTGATAGAAGTTGAATTAAGAACATTTGCTCCCTTATGAAGCTTGTAACCAAAATTTGAAAAACGTTTTTCAAATAGATTTCCAAAATATTTATTCCAATTTTCTTCAGATAAACTATAAATTAATTTTCTTGCTAAATATTTTATTGGCGATGGGGTCTTTTTAATTTTTTCAAACATGCTTTTAGTAAAAATATATCGATTATATCCACCAAAAAGCTCATCACCTGCATCTCCAGACAAGGCAACGGTTACTTTTTGTTTTGCTATTTTGGATACTAAATATGTTGGAATTTGAGAAGAATCTGCAAAAGGCTCGTCGTAAATATGAGGTAAATCTGGTATTACATCAAGAGCATCTTGTTCGGTAACATACATATCAAAATGGTCAGTACTAAGATGATTTGCAACAGCTCTTGCATGCTCTGCTTCATTGAAACCTTTGACATCGAACCCAATTGAAAAAGTATTAACTCTCTGCTGAGATTGCTTCTGCATAAGTGAAACAATTAAGCTTGAATCAATACCACCCGATAAGAAAGCTCCAAGCGGTACATCTGCATTCATTTGTTGTGCTACTGCAGTGGACAAAATATTATCTAGCTCACTAATAGCATCTTTGTCTGAATTAAAATTTTTAAGTTTTTTACCCATTTTATATACTTCTTCTAAAGACCAAAATTTATAATTTTTAAGTTTTTTAGATTTCAGATTAAATTCAAGAATATAGCCTGGAAGCAATTTGTTAATGTCTTTATAAATAGAAAATGGTGCCGGTATTGCGCTATATCTTAATAATAAAGCAAGAGCACTTCTGTCAATTTCATTGTTAAAGTCGCCTACTTGCTTGAAAGCTTTTAATTCAGAAGCAAAAACAAAAACATTGTTACCCCAGCCATAATATAAAGGCTTTTCTCCTACTCTGTCTCTAGCTAAAGAAAGGATATTTTTTTCTCTATCCCATAATGCTAAGGCAAACATGCCAGATGTCTTTCTTAATGTTTTTTCAAGTCCCCATTTTTCAATTGAAGCAAGAAGGACTTCTGTGTCTGAGTGACCTTCCATCTTTATTGTTGAAACTACCTCAAGCTCTCTTAAGATTTGTTTGTAATTATAAATCTCACCATTGAAAACAATCACATATCTTCCTGATTTAGAATGCATTGGCTGATGCCCTGCTGAGCTAAGATCGAGAATTGACAATCGTGAATGAGCTAAGCCTATTTGAGTATTATCATCAAACCATAGGCCTCTATCATCAGGACCACGATGACTAATTGTTTTTATCATCGCGCTAAGAGATATTGATGGGTCTTTCACAGTCCCAGAAAAGCCAGCTATGCCACACATTACTGAAGATACTCCTCTTTAAAATTTAGTTCTTTTTTTGTAGATGTTTTTTCTCCATAAAAAACATAATAGTAAAATATTGCAAATTCTACCCAAAAAAAGAAATGGCGACCTGAAAAATGAAATAAGCCAGAAACAATAAATGCTGCTACGAAGGCAGCTTGCACATAAAAACCATTTTTAATTCTATTGAATAAGAATGCAAAAAAAACAAAATAAATTATAGCAGGAAAAATCATTCCGAATTGCATACCAAAATCAAGAAAAGTATTGTGAGCCTCCCATGATTCAAAGGCACTCTTCATCCCACTAAAATTACCAGTACCATAACCTAAAAATGGGGATTTAAACATAACCTCAAGTGCATTTAACATCAAAGATGATCTAGAACCTCCTTGATCTGCTGCCGACCATATTAAAGATATTTGATCATAGTAATTTGACAAAATAAAATAAAAGATAAATATCCCAGCTATTATCGATAACAATAATCCAACTCCGAAAGAATATTTCCCACTAAACAAGATAATAATCAATAAATAAATAATTAAAGTTACAACTAAAGTTAATAAATATGCATCACTAGCAGATTTAAGTGTTATCCAAATAACAATTGGCATAAGAAAAATTGAAAGCCTAGGTATGTAAATAACCATCAACAAAGATAATGAAGATGCATAAAACATTAGTTGGTTAGGATTATTAGCAGCTCCAGTATATCTATCTGATTCAAGCGTTGAAGGAAAAAACAATAAAGTTAGAATATTGCCTAGGATATAAGCAAGAGCAAACCATATAACTACATTAGACATTTTTATATATTCTTCCCTAAGGGACTCAACAATAAGAAAAGCTAAAGTTATTCCCATCATAAAAGAGATAATATATTGTGGTTTAGTTGGCAGTCCAATAAATACAATCGTTATTGCAGTCATCAATGGCAATAAAATGAATACTGCCAGCATCATATATGCTTTAAAAAAGCCAGCTAAACTTTTCTCATATCTAAATAAACTTCGTCCATAGTTTTTAAATAAAAAAATCAACGCTGCTAAAACCATTAATTCTGCTATTCCTACCGGTCCAAAAAAACGCAGCGAAGTCATATAGCCAAAACCTAATCCCAATCCTAAAAAAAATTCAACTGGATTAATTTTAAAACTAAGGCTTGGTAACTTCATAAAATATATTTTGTAGATTAATTACTTGCTGAGTCCTTTCAAATCTTTTTCTACTATTAATGTTTATATTAAAATCTTCTTTACTAAGATTTTTAAGAAATTGAATTATTTCTGAAGGTGAATTTGAAGCAACTCCAAGACCATTGTCTGTAATTAGCTTTGATGCTTCATCTTTTAATGCGCCAATTAATAATATTGGTTTTGATGATCCAATATATTCGAAAAGTTTGCCAGTGAGCACACCCTTTTCTTTTGGATTGTCCCATGTAAGCAACAAGAGAACTGATGCTTCCTGTTGATATTTCAATGCGGCTTCTCTTGAAACAGAGCCATTGATATGAACGCAGTCAAATAAATTATATTTTTTAACTAAGAAATCAATATAACCCAAATCATTACCATAAAAATCTACATGAATAGATTTTCTTATATCCTCATTTTGTTCAAGAGCTTCAAATAATGGACTGGGATCTCTTTTTCCAGAATAGACAGCACCGGTATAAACAATCTTTATTACTTCTGAAGTTTCTTTCTTTTGATGAGCGGACAAAAAATCTTTTTCATCAAATGCATTTTGAACAGTATGAACTGGAATATACGGATATTTTTTTTCAAGTACTATTTTAAGTGTTTTAGAAACAGTAACTAGAGCAGATGCAGTTTTTAAAGTTGATTTTTCAAATTTCTTATCTATCCACCAACCATAACCATAATGATTATCTGACCAAAGATCGCGCAATTCACCTATCCATGGAATGTCATAATATTTTGAAATTTTTTTTGCAACTATTAATGAGGTATATGGAGTAGCTGAAGCAAATATTAAATCAGGCACCCAGCCTTTATTTATTATTTTTTTTGACTCTTTCACGGCAAAAGAATACCAACCAATATACTTATCAGGCATTGATATAACTCGTTGAAAAATTATATTTATTAGATTTAATAATTTACTAGTAAAAGAACCTTTGTGTGTATTATTTTTAACTGAAGAAACTTTATTGCTTCCAAGTATTGAATAAATCGGTTTTTCAAAATCAAACCAACTTGTTCTTTTAATATGCGTCTCAGAAACTGTAGTTGATAAATTACTCATTAAATGTTGATCTTTAGCTGATATTATCTTTACGTCGTGGCCCATATCAATTAGTTTTTCGACAGTTCGTGTTGTTCTAACAGCTCCAATGCAGTTATAAGGAGCAAAAAAGTATGTTATGAATAAAATTTTCAATTCAGTATAGCCTTACATTCATCGTTATGAATCCTTAAAACGAACAAGAGTATCCATAATGATATCAACTATTTGATTAGCAGCATTGCCGTTTCCATATAGAAAATTATTTTGTTTAGGCTTTGAGGCTAGTTTTATCCCATTAGAAATGGCCTTGCTGGACGTGCCAACTAGGTTGTTCCACCCTTCTTCTACAAGCTCAACCCATTCAGTTTCATCCCTCATCGTCACGCATGGTTTTTCAAAAAAATATGCTTCTTTTTGAACACCACCCGAGTCTGTGCAAACAATTCGACAATTATTTTCGAGCCAAATCATTTCAAGATAGCTCACTGAATTAACAACATTAATATTTTCTGCTATCTTAATTTTATATTCTTCTAAACGATCTTTCGTTCTTGGATGCAATGGCAAAATTATTTCTTGATTTGAAGACGCTAAACCATTAAAAATACTGTTAAGTCGATCAAAATTATCTGTATTTTCAGCCCTATGCACTGTTGCCAAAACATATTCATTAAGAGGGATCCTAAGATCATCAAACCATAATGGCTTTTTTGATTTTTTTCTGAAGAGTAAAGATGCGTCTAACATTACGTCGCCAATCATAAAAATCTTATCACTGGATACTCCTTCAGCTAAGAGATTTTTTTTTGCATTTTGAGTTGGTGCAAATAATAAATCAGATAAGTGATCTGTAAGCACTCTGTTTGTTTCTTCAGGCATAATGCGATTAAAACTTCGAAGGCCTGCTTCAACATGAGCAACAGGAATATTAAGCTTAGCTGCAGCTAGTGAGCCAGCTAGTGTAGAGTTAGTATCGCCATATACAAGGACTATATCAGGCTTATCTTTTATTAAAATATTTTCAATTGCTTCTAGCTGTCTTCCTACCATGGCTCCATGGCCTACGCTATGTATATTTAAATTATAATCTGGTTTAGGAATTGCCATTTCTTCAAAAAATATATCTGACATGTTTTGATCAAAGTGTTGGCCTGTATGTACAAGAATTTCTGACATGCCAATATTTTCAGCTATAACTTTTGAGATAGTGGCAACTTTTACGAATTGCGGTCTAGCACCAACAATGGTCATTATCCGCAACATAATTATTTCCTATTTCCAAAGTGAATAAAAATTAATCTTTATAATAACATTTATATAAGATTCTTAGAAAAATTATTAACTTATATATTATTAATCATTATTTAATAAGTTTTTCATAAAATATTTTGTCATTGCTATTTTTTAAGTGACTGTTATGCCAAAGCAGATTAAAAGTTCCATTAAATTGATGACAAATTTTTTTAAAATTTTCAAAACGAGTCATAGATTCATCACTATAACCAAGCCCTTCATATCTGTTAGCAATAATGCTACATTCCATAATTATCAAAGGTCTTTGTTTAAGATGCATTGGCCTTCTATCAATTAAATCATACATAGTATATTCATAACAAATTCCGCACCTAAAGCCTGCCATGTCTGCATATGACAAGGTAGAATCATACGACAGATTATTTGCTTCACAGAGTTTTGGAGTTTGAGATGTATCCCATCTTAAAAAATGCTGACGTCCGCCTATATTTTTTTGATCTATAGACTCTTCATTAATTATTTTTCTTATTTTATCTACAGTTTGTTTAAAATTTTTAGGATTATTATACGTTTCATATCCAGGATGAACGCCTATTTCATGACCCCTTTGTTTAATTTCTTTAAATAGCGCTCTCATATCAGAAGAATTAAATTCTTCATCTTTAAGTGTATCTAACTTTGATGTGTTGTGAGTAATAAAATAAAAAGCAACACGATTGCCATATAATTCATTAATTTTCATAATCCATTCAATACCATCTCTATTAGGATCTCGATAACTTAAATTCAACTTAACTAATAAGTATGAATATAATGACTTAAAAGCGCCTTTGATGTCTTTATCCAATATTAATGTTTTTATAAATTTCTTGATCATAAATTTAGATGAGTATAATGCTGGTTCATAAGGCCAATCCACGTCACATGTTATGAAGTTATTAGCATTTCTCTGCATTAGAATTAAATCGGGCCATAAGATGGTCAAACAATCCTTCAAAATTTCTACATACTCATTAATTATTGGCCTATCTAAAAATCCTCCCTTAAAAGATAATGATTCACTAGCTGGGAATCTATTGTGATTATCACGAATATCGGAAACAAGCTCCTCATAACGTGACAGCATAAAAAAAGCACTTCCAAAAATATCAATATTTATATGAAAATATTTATCTTTCTTAATCAACCCTGGCTCACCATAAATCACAGGTAATTTTTTATCGACTAAGTTAAAATTTAGTCCATCATCGGCGGGTATCCAATATTTAAGAGGAAGTTTTGGCATAGAATTATTTTTTAACCAAGAGTTTTGTGCCTTTTCAAAAAAACTAGAATCTAATGTAATTTCACCTAGATTATTTTTATTTGAAATTTTTATATAACTGCTGTCGTGGACTTCAGCCTCAAAACTTAATCCCAAAAATTCACCAAGAATAAGCTCTAAAGAATAAAGTATTTCGTTTTTACAGAAATTAGGTATTTTTACATTCAACATGATCAATTAGTAACTAATAACTTTCAGACAGCAAGTGCTCGATGATATATTCTTGATGTTCTTTTTTTAGATATGGGCTCATTGGGATACTAAAAACTTCTTTGCAAAATCTTTCAGTATTTTTTACACCTGAGCTAACAACATAACAGTTTTTATATGCAGGCTGCTGATTTAATGGAATTGGGTAATAAATTCCTGTTGGTATGCCCTTTGAATTTAAAAATTTGATTATCATATCTCTTTTTTCATGCCTTAGCGTATATTGAGCCCAGGCAAAAGAGTTTTCCATAGATAATTTTGGTAAAAGGTAACTGCAGTCCTTGAGATTTTCATTATAATATTTTGCTATATCATTCCTTTTAACAATTTCTTCACTAAGAATTTTAATTTTAGAAATAAGTATAGCTGCCTGAAGAGTATCAAGCCTTGAATTCATTCCAATATTAATATGTTCATATTTGTGCTTGCCCATGCCATGATTTTTAATAGATCTAATCAATCCAGCAATATTACTATCATTAGTAAATATCGCTCCTCCATCCCCATAACATCCTAATGGTTTTGCCGGAAAAAAACTTGTCGTGGTTATGTCGCCATAGTTACCAATCTTCTTATCTTTATAAGATGATCCAAAACTTTGTGCAGAATCATATATTACATTCAAGCTATTTTCTTTGATTATGATATCTAGCTCATCAGAGATTGACGATTTTCCAAACAAATCAACTGGGATAACTATTTTAGGATTATGTTTATTTTTTTTTGCGTCTTCAATTGCATTTTCTAGACTTTCAACACAAATATTATAATCATCAGCAACATCAACAAAGTACGGGATACCGCCAATTAAGGCAATAGATTCAACGCTAGCAATGTATGTAAAAGAAGGTACAAAAATAGCATCATTTGGCCCTAAATCTAAGGCCATGAGA
>MDSX01037223.1_pt1 | contig 10454 bp, 6 predicted proteins | sample 811141 | NCBI WGS metagenome assembly MDSX01 (sample SAMN05326642, study PRJNA326480) | marine metagenome | isolation source: seawater | place: Atlantic Ocean: South East | collected 2010
CCAGCTAAATAAAACTGCTGGTTGTGGTGGTCCTCTCCCAGCTCGCCGCTTCCCCGGGGTCCGGGGTGGCGCGGCTTATATTTTTGGCCCGCCCACCGCCCTCCTTCGGCACAAATGAAGCACCCGCCCTGCCCTGCCCTCCTCCATCTGAGGTGGCTGCGCCATCCAAGCGCGGTCCGTCGGCCTTCATTCTGGCATCTTTAATTGAAACTGAGCTCAACCTCCAGGGAGGATCTTACTTGCTTCCTACTTTGCTTCCTTTAGCTCAGGCTAGTGAGATACAGAAAGGCCAAGTGGACGGAAATCAAAGTATTGCTGGTTAGTTAACCCGAGCCGGGCCTTTGATGGAGCTGAACCCCAACGCGATGCCTTGAACGTCGATATTATGACAACTACCGCGCCACTGCGTTGAATACTGCCGTTAGCGCTCAGCTCCCAGATTGATGGTTTCAGCAATTGTGGATGACAACTCACAGACCTCAACCAACCTACTCGATACGACTAACGAAACTGGTACGTGCTTGGAGAACGACACTGGCACACCAAAATTTACCATAAACTATCTTAGGCACCAATGGCGCTCTAGAAGAGAGACCACCATCAAGACAACGCACAGGAGGGTGGGGCACAATGCTCAAGGCGTGCTACAATTGGGTTTCTAAATGCAACACCGGAACCCGCTGGGAACGTGCCTGGCACGAAGTACACGAAGCTCTAACTCGGGCTTTGCCACTCCAGACTGGTTTGCACGACCATCCCAGGCTTTTGACGCTGGTCCAACATATTGATGCTATGCAAGTGGGTGCCAATCCGGACGACATTGTTAGGATAACCATCCTTGGGACGGGGAATCTCAGTGATGAGCCTGACATCATTCATCCTGTCGTGCGTGTGCATTTGGTGGATGCAACATCTGGAAGGTACCTTGTTGGATCCCAGATGGCTAATGGAGCGGTAACATATTATGAGAGGGCTTCTGCTATCCAAGTGGATTCTCTTCAATACTCAGCAGGGGTTGACGAGACAAACAATCTCGTGGGGCGCGTCCTTCCCGTTGCAACAGCACCTTGTCATCTCAAAGGCCGCAGCATTGCGCCGGTCTGGAACGAGTCGTGGTTAATTAACATGCCCTTCCGAGAGCTTCTTAACCCCAATGTACTTATGCTCTTCGAGATAGTCGATTTCAATCACATTCAGTCGCATTCAACACATCGTGAACACACAGATGGCCTCTATGGCCTAGCCTGGGCATACCTGAAACCTATTAGCCCACGAGGCCATGTCTATGTGGGTGCGTGTGCTTCCACGACTCAAAGTCCGAGCATAGTTGGCAAGACTGCGGCAACTAGCGAGGACCAGACGAAACTCTCGATCCGACTCCAGCTGTATGACTATAAGCCTCTCTCATCACTAGCGCGCTACCAAGCGCGCATCCGGGGCGTCTCGGCGCCCCCGGCGCCCGCATCGCCCCATGTACCTGCGGTCTACCTCCAGTACTTGTCTAAGCATCGGACGCGCTACGCTTCGACGCTTCTTGTGCGAATTCATCCAGCATTGCGCCCTCAAGACTGTGAGGTGAATCGGCGAACTATAAGCCCGAATGAGCGAGAGGTGTCTGATATGGTTTCATTTGCCTCGCAGCCTAAATTTGGCACTCATTTGCATGATGCAAGCAAGGAGCGTGCACCTGATGCCAGGTCTCTCCGTGCAGTTTGCCGCCAACGGCTAGGAAGGGAATGCTGTATCTTGCCCGATCGATTACTCTGCCGCATCAACTCAGGCGCCTGCGGCGCTCTCACAATACAATTTTCTCCGACGGGGCGGCTCCTCGCAGTCGCTACCGTTGAACTTCTTGTTCATCCGATTCGACTCTACGATGCGACTGGATATACCGAGGGCACATTTCGTGATGTGCCATCTGCCGCAACCGCCTCTGTATCATTCGAGCTCCAAGCAGACTTTGGTAAGGAAGGTGCCATACTCCTTGCAGAGCTTGATGGCCATCACGGCATGATCTATGAACTGTGTTTTACGCAAGACGAACGTTTCCTCCTGTCTGCCTCCTCTGATGGCTTCGCCAAAGTTTGGGACCTTGGAGCTCTCGCCGCTCTGCCAGATGCCACCCGCCCGACTAGAGCGCCCCAGGTTCTCTGTATCTTTCGTGAATCTGCCATGCACTACATCTATGCTGCCTCCTTCGTTGCTCTGGCGAGCAAACCACGCACGAATCAACAAATGCATGATAAAATTAGATTCAACCGAGAAGAAACAAATAAGCACGGCGGCGTTCCAAGCTCCCCACGCGCCCTCGATGCCGCCATGGGGAGTGAGTCGATAGTGACTCCCTGTCCTCCCGTTCTCACTGGCTCGTACAGCGGGGCGATTGCGTACTGGGACCCTGTTACCTGCCGATCACAAGGAATTTTGGGTAATGTGATTTCGCATGACGGCCGTGTACACTGCATTGAGGTAGATCATCGTTCAGGTCGGGTCTACAGTGGAGACTCAGCAGGTGTGATCCTCGTTTGGCGACGAAACGGACATGGTGGCCACGTCAGCCATTTTTCAAAGATTCGCAAGGTTGAGCATCCCGATTTGAAGTGCAAACCCATCATGTCGATGCGACTTCACCCGACTCATCGCCGCGGCCAGCTCCTTGTTCAAGCGCAGTCATCAACGCTCATGCTTCTTGATCTAGCAACATTGAAGACAGTTGCACAGTTCAAAGGCAACGTCGTCGAAACTTCTTTTATACGCGCTGAGTTTAGTCCCGAGGGAAGCATTGTCATGGCTGGCTCTGAAGATGGGAATGTGTATGCGTGGTATACCCGGTCGACAACACCGATTTCTCTGCCAGTGAGCCATCTGGGGTACACCACCCCCTTGTGTGATCTTTCTTGGCACCCGACACAACACGTGATTGCATATACTTGCTATGGTGGCGCCCATCCTGTCCTTCTCTATTTTGCGCATCGTCCTGAGGTGCCAAGCCTCCTCGTTGAGTCACGGGTACCAGGCGACACCGATAGATTCGATGGAGACCGCACAACAAGACGCAAGGCGCGGCTAAAGGAACTCCAGGCTCGCTACAAGAGCCTCGCTGGCAGCTCGAAATGAGAGCCTCAGGCTAAAGAGAGGAATACCACCCTCAGAATGTGAGTGCGATTAGGCACAGTCAAGTGATAGTTAAGCTTTCCGGGTAGACCATGCGCCTTGCTATAGGCCACCTTGCTCTTTCCCGGGCCCGGCCTACGAGGCACCGCTAGGCCAGGAGGCCCCGGCGACAAGCTAGGTGAGCGAACTTGAAGTTCCTGTGTATAGTCTACTTGAGGGCGAGGGTGGCGACTCTCAAGCTCCGCACCCAGTCTTTAGCCCGCGGCTCATCGGCGGGGGACAGTGTGATCACGTCTGTGACGGTCGTTTGCACATCTAGCCATAGGCTTGCTACTTCGAGGTCGCCGCCTGCTTCATTTGGGCTAGTTGAGGGAATCCATTGCAAGCCACCCTCGCTCACAAAGGGGCGGTACACGGAGAAAGGGTTATGAATTATAATTTGACAAAATATATTAGCACCCTGCAATATGCATCGAATATCAATCGGAAGTTTTTCGGTTTCTCGCTTGGGTGCGACGACCATATTAATGCTGCCTTCACGGTTGTCGATGCCAAGGAGCTTTTCGACGGCAAAGTATGCGTCTGCGCCAGCAGACGTACGGGCGCAACGTTGAACGAGAGCTTCAATCAATCGGTCAACATGTGACTCATTTCTCTTTCGCTGGCGTGCTACGATCGTAGATGCAAGGCGCCGAAGAGATTTGATGAATAGATGCCCGTCGCCAGAGAACTGTACGCTGTTAAGGACCAGCTCGGGCTCTCTCCAGATATCAAGTAGCGCCTGGGAACTCTCGACACCGCTCGGTGTTCCACGCTCCAGTGCTGTAATCGGTAGACTACATCGTTGAGATCGACTTGACACAGCCAATTGCAAACTTGGCAAGCCTTGGTTAACATCGCGTTTGGCTTTGGTCATGCGGAAAGCAGTGAAGGCCCTGCCAGTGATCGACGTCTGACCGGCAAACGATGGAATTTGCCCGTAGGAGCTCAGGCTGAACTGCTTACGGTAGCATGGTCAAAGCAAGGCAGTTGGCAGAGAATAAGCATAGTCAGAGGCGGCAGATTTTCTTTTAAGTTCAACTTTGAAAGTTGGCTATGGTCAAAGTTCGCAATTCAGATCTTGGAACCGTATATGAACCCCAACCTCCCCCGTACGAGGGAGGTACTTGCCGGCGGTGAGTAACCCGCAGTACGGTCAAGTGCAATGTGAGGGGCAAGCTAACCTTGCCGCGGGCAAGGTAAGCTTGGTGCAACATTCCCCTTCTCTGGACGGGCTGGGGCTCGTCGGCGTGCGGCGGCGCGGCGAGCAGCGAAAACACGCGCGGGACGACCTCGGACCGCATCGTCGTCCCTTTGACGTCCCAGTCGACCTTCCAGCGGGCCTGCTGGCGGTCCCGGGACGGCACGTGCTCGACGAGCTTGCCCGTGAGCTGCTGCGAGCGCCAGCCCGTCCCGAGGGCCGCGCGAAGGGCCGCATCCAAGCCGGCCTTGTGGGCGACGATTTCGACCGCATCGCCGACGGCGAGCTCAGTCTCCCGCGTCGCCTGGCGCGTCATCCTTGTCGATTTGAGCAAACTCAAGTCGTGCGGGCATCTACGCGCCGGCGCCGAGGCAGACGAAGTCGCAGCGTCGACCGATTAATATAGTTAAATTAGTTAACTACTTAGGATGATCTTTTGTCCGAGTTGATAGAGGCGATGTTTTTAGGTGAGGAGGGCGAGATAAGCGATCTCGGCCATCGTAAAGAGCCAAGGGGCGGAACGACACAAGGACGACCAAACTGCGCCCCTGTGAAAGAGCGAGCTTGCATAGGACATGGTATACCTTGCGCTGACGAAAGTATCAGGAGGCCTGTTTGTATGGATGACCCATACCACGTTCAGACATCATTGCCTCGGCACCCAAACATGCATTGTACAGTCGAGAAACCTACCTGTGGGGAAACTATTGTCAATGGTGTGGTTGATAAAAAAATCGAAAATTTCTCCCACCGTGATGAGGTGACCGTCTGTTCAGCGCCTTCTGTTGTGGATGAGCCCAATTCATGGAGCCAACTATCGAATTGCGAGCACGGTAAGTATTGACATTTTAAATTTGCATTATATTGTTACGTATAGGCGTATTCGATCGTCTCATCAGAGATACATCTGAAACGTATTGCAATCGACCAGAGAAGCGACAAATGAGTCGATCAGCCTCGTGGGCTTCTCCCCTTGGTGGACCGGACAGAGATAAAAAATCATTACCTGCAGGATTTGATTTTGAACAATGCCATGATGATGAAGATGACGACGGTGGCGCTATAATCTCGGCTCAAGATGCACCCCATCGCCAGTGTATTGGCAAAACGACCGGTTCACGATTATCACCACGCCTAGACCGCGGTCGGGAGTTCAGCGGGCCGAACGCAGCAGATTCTCGGGAGAAAAGGCAACTCAATCCAAATCCAAATGAAATAGCTGCTCCTCCCAAATCGGTTATAGGGAGCAGCTCCGTGTTGGAGGCCAGAAAGGACCAGCCAATCGCGCTACACGTAACAACAGCTTTTGGGGGGCCAGAGCGGGCTGAGTTTCTGAAACATAGCGTCCTGCCCAAACAAAGAGCAGCCCTGGCGGTTGCAACGGCTGCGGCACATGCGGCCACTCATGCCGCAGATATTGCAGTTGACGCGGTAGAGGACTGTTTAGCAGCACGTATGCGCTTTGAACATGCACTAAAGGCTAAATCCTTGGCGCAGCGAGAAGTGGACGCGGAATTGCGGGCAACCCTTCGCGGAGCAATCAGTCATACGCTTCATCGTAAATCTCTCGAAGATGGCCTCAAGTGTCTAGACAGTGTCATCAAAGAGACTGCAGCACATGTGAGTCAACTCAAACCCTATCCAGCATCTTTGTTCCCTAGACCTGACGAGCCCCCCCTGCTTGATAAATGTCCCCTTCCACGGAAGAAAGCGGGTGCTGCGATGGAGAATGCCACTCGCCGGGCAATCGCCACGCCAGACTTGGCTCGCCTTGTTGGAGAAAACCAAGTTTTGGCTGCTGCGGCGCAATCCATGCTCAAATCTGTATCTACAGCGGGGTGGGAGCCCGAAATAGGGAGCAGTACTAGAATTGCCTTGCCGACTGGCATATCAGACGCACTATATCAGTCGCCCATGGATTCACCACTATGGGATGTTAATAAAGCGCGACATACTGTGATCGTGCCAGCTCTGCGTACGTTTTTACAGAAGCAAACAAACGAGCTCTGCAGTTTCTGGACAGATCAAGTCACTGATTACGATGGTGCGGAGGCACGCTGGAGCAAAGGTCTATCTACACGGGAACAGCAGGTCAAAACCACGTATCCCAAGGCACGCCGTCACCGCCCAAGCGTCGCCAACCAGGCAACGTTGGATGGCAGTACCGCTTTGCATTCCGACGAGAAAATGACGTCAGCCAGTAGCAAGGGTGGAACCTGTCCTTCACTCTTTTCTCTGGATTCATCTCGCGCAACAGCAGTATCTCGAGTTTCAGTAACATCACGCTATGCACCAACGCCTATTGATGGTGATGAAACGGGAGGGACTGGAGCACCGACTCGTGCACGCAAGGCACTCCGTGATGAGACTGAGCACGAACGGCTTGTTTCCGAAGTCTTAGCCTCGTCTGCAAAGGAAGCGCGATTTGCCCGTGGTGCTGTAGATGAAAGCGAGCTACCGATACCTCTACCAGTGTTGGTGCTCGCGCAAGAAGACTCACAAGTGCACCTGTCACCCCTGAGTTGCCGTGCTGTCCTTGATGCATGGGGGGAAGAAACGCGCTTCTCTCGAAGTTGGCAATGGACGGACCTTGAGAGGTGCATATTTCTTGATAAATTTCTGCAATACCCCAAAAACTTCGGAAAGATCGCTGCTTTCTTAGCACGCAAGCGTGCCCGTGATTGTGCTCGGCTCTATTATGACTCAAAGTACACGATTGATTATAAGGCACTCCTCCGCGAGCACCAGCAACGACGGCGTGGAGTGCGTATTTGCTGGGACATAACGGCCAAGGCTGTAAGTTCATTTGGTGGTGAGATAGAATATGACGCGCAGCGTCATCTTGTCTGGTTCCGTCTTCCGGTGGACGATTTCTCGACAATGACCACCAGCAAGCATTTACCTCAGGACGAACCTCCGAAAAGTAACTTGAAAAGCATCGATGCCACCTGTGGAAATAGCACACTTTCTCAAAACGCATCTTCAGGTTCCACCGCGTCTAGCCCATGCTCAACTTCGTGTGGAAGTGTCAAGGATAGCAGAGGTTCGAAGGCATCGATCACGTCTCGAGGAAAGCTTGCACGCCAGTCTATACAGCGCAAGACACGGCCGCCTACGAAGGGCCCCAAAGCAATACCCGCTGTACTCATGGGAAGTCACGACAGTTCCACAAGAATTGCAAACTCAGCGTCGTCTTTCAGGGAAAAGCGTGCTGGAGTTGAAAAGAATGCTCCCCTGCCTGTACAGAAGCGACTACGGCCGCCGCAGCCGCATGAGACCGCACCATCGTCACCATGCCCAAGTCAGCATGAGCAGTCGACCAGTCATGTGACAGCCATGCACCTTCAAAAGCAGTATTTGCCGCCGGCCGGTCCTCCCTTTACTAATATGTTCAGTCTTGTGCATGTCGATGGTGGCTACAATTATCTCAGCCACCCTGTAGGATTATCACCTGCGCTCTCGACGTCTACTAGCCCTATCGATTCTTTGTCTCGTCGCGCTGATGCGGAACAGCTACACAAACGAGAGAATCAGAAAGAATCGGAGCATCCGGATATGATTATACAGCAGAGCCAACCTCTGCACCAAATGCGACGGGGGCACGAAGAACGTGAATGTCGAGAAGGCGTGCAAAATGATCCGACATCACTGCTTCCTGGTCTTCGTTCGTATAGCGGTCACACAGCACATCCTATCAACGAGGGGGGGCGACTCGCTTATGATCGTTTGAGGCAGATGGCGCCTATTTTATCTTCTTTCCCTGGCAGTCAAATGCCGTCTGGTCATTGTGATGAAGGTCACCAATTTAACTGCCCGCAAGCGCATCAATTTTACAATCGTGCTCCATGCATAAATAGCCACGACCCAGTCAAGCAGGCAGCGATCACTGGGTCCGCTGATTTGCACAGCCCGGGTGGGCAGAGTGCGTCTATGTGTGAGGCAAATAGCCAGCCACGAGGTACATCTAGATGTGGTACCAGCGTTACCCTTTTACATCCGTATCTTCGGCCAGGTGCCTCGAATGAGTTTCTTGGCAGCCCCCCTGCCATTCATCACACCACATTGGATGCACTTGTTCGGCGCAGCGAATATTGCCAGTCGGATCCCTTGACAGTTGGAGTAGATGGGCAGGGGGTTGGCCTCCCGCCTCCCGCCCCAGAACCACATCATGCTGCAGCTACTGTACCTTCTACGTTGCGAGTCGCTGCATGTTCAACGGAGCATATCCCAAACCCTGTTACTTCTGTGAGCGACGATAATTTACCTAGTTCGATGAATGATGGTGGTCCCGTTCATGAGTGGTCTCCACACGAGAAATCACTGTTTCTTCGTCACCTTGCATCGCATGGAACAAATTGGGGGTGTCTTGCACGTCTCATCCCAACCAAAACTGAAGGTCAAATTAAAAATTACTATCTGAATTACAAGATTCCTCTAGAAGCCGAGGACATATTGCCATCACCCATTGATGGTCCTGACCGCTGCACTCAGTATACCAAGCTCTCCTCAGCCATTCATCCTTTTGAGTCAAAGCCTCAGGACAGTGACACTCTCCCCGCAGCTACTACTTGTACTTCCAGCTCGCAGTCAATACAGGAGCCCGGTATGGCTGCGCGCACTTCAATTGCAATCACTGCACAGAAATGTAATTTGGATCATCTCCAAATACCCCCCCACCAGTTTGCGCAAGTACAAGTGCCGCAGTTGCAGCATAATCCCATGAGTCGACTCCAAGAACTACATGGCTTTGTAGATGCACGGGGAAGCGCCACTTCTGCGGCATTCTACCAACATGTCTCAAACCTTGAGTCCAGCAGTCATGCTATCACAGAAGGTACAAGTCTGAGGCGCCTCGAGGCTCCAGGGCTCTTTCCAAGCCGCCAGGCTCAACTCTGGCAATCCAACTACTTTACCCCGGGACAGCATCACATCAATGCCCCTCCTGGTCAGCAGACTTGGCCACAACGTGCACAAAATCTCGGCCCACACACCGTCTCCACTTCTTCCGCAGAATTATCTGATACAAACCTAGTTTCGTCTTCATCTCAGTTGTCGTCCTCCATCGCCTCGGCCCCATCTGGTCACTTACAAAACTCACGCCCTAAACCTGTCGTGAAACAGCACGTATGCCATCTTCCTGAATATGAAATGCAACATTGTTTACACGGCCCTGCGCCTGTCCCTTGTCCCAGTATAGATGTGGCATCAGATTCAACTCAATACAGTCCGTCGCAAACACCTGCCGCAAAAAACGGATCACTGAACGCGGCTGAGTGCACTCAGTGAGCCCGTGTAGCCTTGGTGTAGCCTGTGCACTGAGTGATCCAGCTCGAATCTCGGACTAACTGACACTGGCATGTTGACAATTTCAAGTACTGGTCTCCCCGACCCCCTCGGCTTTCTTAAGTGCCGCCTGCACGTTTTTACTTCTGCCCGGGGTGGGGCGTGGCATTCCGCGGGCTGGCGTTGGGTGTGAATGAAGTGGGGTCGAACGGGTCGACTTCCGGGCGCCCGCGCCCGTGGGGCCCGGAGTCCGCGGGAAATTCGACGCGTTCTAGTTTGGGGGCCGCCCGGCCCTGGCCCGGCCCCCCGACGCCTGAAATAAAGCCCCCAACCGCCGACCAAAAATTGTCGGGGGCGTTTCGGGTTCCCCGGGGTCCCGTCTGGCGCAAGGGGGGGGGGGTTGGGCCGGGGCTGGGCAGCGGGGCTGGGCGAGGTTCTGCCGCCGCCGGCGGCCGCGGCAGGGGCCGCGGGGCCGCGGGGCCTACTAGAACAAATGTAAAGGAATGTAAGCTCCTTCAAGGCCGAAAACAAAATCTGAAAACGAATACTCTAGGGTGATATTTCCCTTCAAGTCAGCGTTTTGTTGAAAATTTAATTACGACTTCCGACCCGAACCGGCGACCCCACACCCTTGAAATCCCCCAATCGATACGATTAGCGCTATCCCGATGGGTCGGCTTGGCCGGGGACATGATTCAACAATTTTGCCACGATTTCCGTCCGGTGGTCGACCCACGCGCGCGCGGTCGACGGAGGACCTCTATGACATACTACGGCCGGCGGCCAGAAAGAATAAATAAGCACTTCTATGGGGCGC
>MDSX01023532.1_pt1 | contig 10453 bp, 9 predicted proteins | sample 811141 | NCBI WGS metagenome assembly MDSX01 (sample SAMN05326642, study PRJNA326480) | marine metagenome | isolation source: seawater | place: Atlantic Ocean: South East | collected 2010
CTCTGTTACAATTGAATATGTAGCATCTCCACCCTCGTTAGCCTGATGGCTCCAATATTCAAAATTATCCTCTTCATCAACATCTTCAAAAATACCATTAGCCAACGGTAGTTGGTTTTGTGACATTAAAGAACACAAAGACAAGTTTAGCAAAAGTATTATAATTTTTAATTTTCTCACTGTTGTATAATAATAATGCTACCATTATTTAAGATTTAATGGCAGCATTTTAATAAAACTTAAAAATTAGTCTATTAAATCGTTAGTGTTAATTTCAATTAAAGGTATAGGTAATGACATAACCTGTGATTCATCTGTGCTTAAAGTCAGATCAACTGTTGGGTTATGCAATGGATTATTATTATGAAATAAAACTGTCTTATTTAAAAAATAATCAAACCCTCTTCTTCTATTATTATGAGCATCTTCACCTTCACCTAACATTTCAAACCTGTACTCGTACATAATAGCTTCTCTAAATTCATCCCTTGTTCCAAAGTAAGCTCCTTGAGGGCTCATTCCCACCCTACTAAGCAATTCTGTAATAAATCCTAATTGTTGCCCATTGTCTAATTCATTAGAAATTTCAGCTAACATAATTAACAGTTCTCCATATCTATAAATTATTACATTTTGGTCACCATACTGATTACTATGCTGCGTATCTTTTTCTGTAAACTTAAAGAAATAAGGATGTGCTTTTGAAAAGTTTGGTCTGTTTGGATTAGAAGGATATACCGTGACTAAATTTCCGTTATCAGCTCTGTTATAGCTGTGCAAGTAAGTTGCTGCTAGTCTTGGATCATTTGGATATGTTGACGCATGATGATCATGAACATCAGCAGTAACCCTCAACCATCCAAAATGTTGACCTAACTTATATTTCCAAGGAGTAAAATTTCTGCCCATTTGTGAATTTGCTGCGTCTTGACTAATCTGTAATTCCCAAATAGACTCAGATGTGTTTTCATTAATATCTGTGAATAAGCTACTATAATCTGCCACTAAACTATATTGGCCATAAACCTGCATAGCCTGATCATAAGCCATTTGCCAATAGTCCATTTCACTTACTCCGTCAGCTCTTAAATCAGAATTTGTTGCTAATGTCATATAAACTTTTGCTAATAGCATATTAGCAGCAAACTGTTTAGGGTAACCCATTCCATAATTCCCATTCATAAGTGTTATTGCCGTCTGAGCATCAGAAATTATTTGAGCATATACTTCTTTGGATGTAGATGTCGATAAATGTAAATTTTCATTATTTGGCAAAGAGAGCCAAAGAGGTATATCTCCCCACAGTCTGGTTAACGAAAAATATGACCATGCTCTAACAAAATATGCTTGACCGGCTATGTCGTTAAAACCTGTTTCTTCAGAAGATGATGGTTCAACAACAGTAATAATATTTTCAATAGCGCCATTACATCTGGCAATAACCGAATATATTCCGCCCCACATTGCCTCGGTATCTGCATCATATGTAGGCTTAAGTGAGAATAGATTCGCATTATTAATATTATTTACATTATTACCTCCGTTTTTTCCAGCAGTAAATAAACCAGAAAATCCATTAATTGCAAAAATTCTTCTTTCCTGTGCGTTGTAGCTGGTTAACGCCTGGTAAATACCGTCGAGAGCTCCTTTAGCTACATTTATATCAGAGTATACTGAATTTGAATCCAAAAATATAGGATCTTCGTCAAGATCGCATGAAGTTGCAAAGAGGCCTATAATCGATAATAATAATATTTTTAAATTTTTCATATTAAAATAATTTAGTTTTTAATTTTTTAAAACCCCACATTTAATCCTAAAATAAAAGTTTTAGCATTTGCTCTTCCGTTCCAGTCCACACCGTTTATAAGTCCGTTGTACAAGAAGCTTGAAATTTCAGGGTCGTAACCACTATAATCAGTCCAAGTGATTAGATTTTGTCCCGCAATAAACATTTTTAAATTACTTAGCCAAGTAATATTATTGACGTCAAAATCATAACCTATAGTTAAATTACTCAGCCTTAAATAACTCCCGTCTTCGATTATTCTATCTGTCATTGCTGGTTGACCATTGGTTGAATATCCGATTCTCGGATAAATATTGGTTTGAGCATCAGGTCTCCAAGCACTATAATAAGCATCAGGTGAAATATTTAAATATGATAAGCCTTCAGCATTATTCAATTGTAATAAATTTCCGTTTGCTATATCATTCCCATAAACTCCGTTAAATAATATGTTAGCAGAAAGTCTTTTATAACTTATATTAAAGTTAAAACCATAAACAAAGTCCGGATTAGGATTCCCGATAATGGTTCTGTCATTCAAATCAATGATTCCATCTCCATTTTGATCAACAAGCTTAACATCTCCTGGGACTGCAGAGTTTCCAAATACTTCAGGTAAAATATCGCCATTCTGATATATCCCATCAGTTTGTAAGCCATAAAATAAACTTGTTTCCTCACCTTCGATAAATACATTAGCAGGGTACCTAAACAGGTTGCTTCTGGTTACCTCCGATCCAAAATAAAATCTTCTCTCCTGAGCTACCCCATTAATATAAAAGTCTTCTAATGGCTGGGAGGAGAGATCAGTTATTTCTGTCTTGTTAAATCCAACATTACCACCAACGGAAAAAGCGAAATCTTGTTTTGAAACTGCATCGAAATTAAAAGATATCTCTAAACCTTCATTCATAATTGCACCTTTGTTAACAAGTATGCTTTGGAATCCTGACGATGAAGGGATGTTGGCTCTTTGTAGTAAATCAGTAGTCTTTTTACTATAAATGTCAATTGTACCAGAAAGTCTTTGGCTCATAGTTTCAAAATCAATACCTAAATTAGCCTGAGTTGTAGTTTCCCATGTTAGATCTGGATTTGCAACATTCTGCAAAGCAATCGGAACATTTGTCCCGCCATCGGCATTCCCGTATAGGTTTGCAGAAACCCCATAATTTGAAAGTGTCCCATATGATCCAATTCCATGATTGCCAATTTGTCCCCACCCAAATCGAAGTTTCAACTCGTTAAAATATTTTAAATCTAATTCATTGTGCATGTTCATTGCAAAAGCAAATGAAGGGAAAATTCCGTATCTATTATTCTGGGCAAATTTTGAAACACCATCCCTTCTTAATGTTGCTGTAATTATATATTTGTCGTCATAAGTGTAATTAACCCTGCCCAAAAGTGAAAAAATTTGCTGATCACCTTTTATGAAAGTTAATGGTCTAGTAACAACCTGTCCATACGCAGGATTTTGTGTGGTAAATTGGGTAGTCACAAAATCCTCAACCGCATAAATATCATTAGAAACTTTTCTTACATCATATGTCAAACCCAATACGCTATTAACTCTGTGTTTTCTGTCAAAGGTTCTATTGAATCTCAAAAAATTATTTACTTGGAATGAAGAGTTATTTAGACCTGTGATTTGCAGTGAGCCATTAGCGTTATTACCCTGCCATGTTGTTGTGCCAAAAAACCTTCTTCTCTCCTTGGTTCTGATATTACCGCCAATTTTTACTTGGTACCTAAGGCCCTTAACAGGTAGCTTATATGTTAAAGCAAGATTACCAATATATCTACTCTCTTTTGAAATATCTTCAAAGTCATTGACCCAAGAATAAGGATTAGAAATGTCAAGATCCTCACCAAAATTTTCAAATTCTTCTGTAATAATGGGTCTAAAAGAAATTACTTGTTTGATAAAGCTTTGATTGGACCCCCCTAATAAGTCTCCGCTTTCAGCAAAGTTTGTAGAACTTAAATATCCGCTCATTCTAGCTTCAAGAATTAAATTTTCATTTAGATCTTGATTAAAATTAATTCTCATATCTCCACTTTGAAAAGAAGAAGTTGGAACAATACCTTCCTGATTATCAAACCCAGCAGAGATATAATAATTTCCGTTATCACTACCTCCAGAAACTGAACCGCCAACTTTTCTGCTTATTCCTGTTCTGTATATTTCATCTTGCCAATGATAAGATCTAGCAGGAACATCTGAAATAGAACCATCATCATTAATTCCATATATAGTGTAATCATCATCAATAAAATATCTCGGAGCTAAACCATTATTATTATTAATCTCATTTGCATAAGCTGCAAACCCGTAAGGGTCAAGAACATCATACTGCTTAGTCATAACTCTAACAGAGGTGTTAGAAAATGATTGAATATTTAACTTACCACTTTTACCTTTTTTAGTAGTTATAACTACCACGCCGTTTGCTCCTCTTGATCCATAGATTGCGGTAGCAGATGCGTCTTTTAATACTTGAATGCTTTCTATATCCCTTGGATTTATACCGTTTAAACCGTTTTGACTTTCCTGGCCCAAGTTTCCAACACCAGCCGGGAGGACATCTTCTCCTGCAGAAGAAATAATAACTCCGTCAACAACATATAATGGCTCATTATTTCCTCTTAGACTATTAGTGCCTCTTATTTTTACGCTTATACCAGAACCAGGATTAGCGCCATTTTGAACAACTTGAACTCCAGCAGCTCTCCCCTGAAGTAATTGATCAATTGAGTTTGATTGATTAGCAACTTCCTTTTCTACTTTGACAGATGATAATGAGCCTGTTAAATCTTTTTTTAATACTGAGCCGTAACCAATTACAACGACTTCCTCTAATTGTTCTAAATCTGGGAGCATCATTATACTAATATTTTCGGTTGAAGAAGCATCAATCTCTTGAGTTGAATAGCCTAAATATGAAAAAATTAATACTTTGGGCTTATCTGAGGGTATAGTAATTAGGTAATTTCCATCAAAATCAGTTAAAGCTCCGATATTTGAATTTTCCACACTAATGTTCACTCCGACTAGGGGTATATTATTCTCATCATTCACTGTTCCCGAAATCGTTTTAGTTTGAGAATAAACAAAAATTGGAAATAGAATAAATACTAAAAGCAGTTTTTTCATGATTAGTTAATTTAATTTATCAATTATAAATATAGTACTATATAGGATTTATTAAAACAATTTTTTAATAAATGAGAGATATTATTATTAAAACCACAGAATATATTTGCTTTGATTGTTAAATTCTCAAAATATTATTTACTTTAAAAATCAAGTTAAAAAACATTAGTTTGCTATGTGCGCATAGTATTTTGTACATTTGTAAGATGAAAAAAATTATTTGTTTTATTTTACTTTTTTTTAATCTGATACTTAATGCTCAAATTAATATGCCTATAGACTTTGAAAACGCGCAGGTCACATTTGAAGATTTTATAAATTTTAACGGAGGTGCTGGATATGTGGTTTATAACCCCCAGATTGATGATGAAAATGCTAGTGAATCCGTTGGGCTTATAGTAAGAGATGGGGGTGATATCTGGGCTGGAAGCTATTTAGAACTAGAAGATTATTTAGATTTTAGCACAAACACTACTTTAAATATGAGGGTGCTTTCGCCATACCCTGGACTAATGGTAAAATTTAAAATTGAAGGTGACCAGGGTGATTTCCCTTCTGAGCCAGCAACAGAAAGAGATGCATATACCACAACTACAAATCAATGGGAAATTTTATCTTGGGATTTTTCTGGCGAGCCGTCAAATACCTACAGAAAACTGGTATTAATGTTTGATTTTGGAAATATTGGTGACGGAACAACTGATTCTACATTTTACTTTGACGATATTTTTCAAACCGATCCAAGCGGAGGGCTTGCTCAAATAGATTTACCTGTAACATTTGAAGATTCGTCCGTATACTATTCATTTACAGATTTTGGAAATAATGGACCTACTACACTTGTTGAAACAGTTTCTGGAAATTATGCTAGAGTTGAGAAAAGCAGTGCTGCAGAAAATTGGGCTGGAGTAACTATTGGAACTGAGGCTGGATTTGCTACAAACATTCCGGTAACTACAGAAAATAACAAAATGTACATAGATGTATATGTACAAGGAAGTAATGCGCCAACCGGTTTACCCATTAGACTTAAAATTGAAAACTCTAATGACCCAACACAATCTGTCGAAACAGAAGCATTTAATTCTGTGGTTAACGCCTGGGAAACCTTAGAATTTAATTTTTCAAATGAAGCAGAAGGTACAGCTGCATTAAATCCTGATTACCCATTTGACAAAGCGTCTGTTTTTTTCAACTTTGGATCACCAGGGTCAGGATCTGATACAGACGGAAACGGAGTTATATATTATTTTGATAATGTATCTTTTGGATCAACATTAAGTATCGAAGAAAATTTATCTGAAAATTATAAAGTGTATCCAAACCCGTTTAAAAGTATCCTAAATATTCATGGTATTGAAGGGGGAGAAAAAATTTATATTCACGATATTTTAGGAAAGGAAATCTTTAAAGGAATTGAAACCGAAACAATTAATCTTGAAGACTTGGATAAGGGTAATTATTTTCTGGTTATAAGCAAAGATGGTCGGAAAAACTCATTTAAGATCATAAAAAAGTAATTTGATGGGTAATTTTTGGAATCCAAATAATTATAATAAGCTATTTAATATTGCTATTTTTTTAATTATTCTTGGCGTAATACTTTCTATTATTGAGTTACTAACTGAAAATAGCAGTTCGATATTTATGTCGGGAATTATTATACTTATTTTATTAGTTGTTTTTAAATCTCGGTTTCACTAAATTATTTTCTTATTGAGGTTGGATTCGCTAAATCAGTTGTTACGTAAGCATCTGGGTTTACTGATTTTATTATTGATAGAACTTTACTAAGCTTTCTTCGAGGTACAATACACCATGAAATAGTAACAGCTCCGTCTCTTCCTTTTGCTTTAATGTCGGTAACCATAAATCCTTTCTCTCTAAGTGGCTTACTAATATTTGCTGATTTAGACGTAGAAAATACCCTAACAACGGCACTACCAATTCCAATAAATTTTTCTAACTGAATTCCCAAAAGAGTCCCTCCCGCAAAACCAAAAGCATAGGCAGCAATTAAAACTGGATCATTTATGTCTTTGATTACTTGAGAAACAGCTAAAATCCAAATTGCTGACTCAACTAGCCCTATGAAAGCACCAAGAACTGGTTTTTTTGTTACAACTAAAGCCCTAACCGTAGTTAAGGATTGATCTATCAGTCTTAATACAAAAATTAACAGGGCGGAAAGAAAAAGAGTCATAATTTTAAAGTAATAAATTAGTATTATCTAAAATTAGATGATTTTATAAAGCATTTAATTTTAAATTTGTTTTTTTATTCACTTACTTATGATAAAGACTGGGAATATTGCTGATATTGATTGTGTTTTAGGTATTACAAAATCTTGCGCAAGACACATGATTAAACAGGGCGTCTATCAATGGAATGAACAGTATCCAGACAGAGATTCATTTGTCAACGATGTAAAAAATAACGAACTACATGTTTACGTAGAAAAAGAAAAAGTAGTAGGCTGTATTTCTCTTTGTAATGAAATGGATGAGGTTTATATGGCAGTTCGTTGGAAAACTATAAATCTTAATAGTTTATATATTCATCGATTGGCTGTTCACCCTAATTTTCAAAAAAAAGGGGTTGGAAAGGCGTTGATGGATTTTGCTGAAAATTTTGCAAGAAAAAAAAATTATGAATCTGTTAGGTTAGACACATTTTCTAAGAATAAAAGAAATCTAAAATTTTATAAATCCAGAGGTTATCATCGTTTACAAGAAATATATTTCCCAAAGCAAAGTGAGTTTCCTTTTTATTGCTATGAATTAATCCTTTGAAAAAAGCTGTTAAAATTTCCGACATTCAAAAGCTTGCAATACCTGCGCTAATTTCTGGAATTGCAGAACCAATCTTATCAATCACTGACACTATAATTGTAGGTAATATTCCAGAAAATGCAACTATATCATTAGGTGCAGTTGGTATCGTTGGGAGTTTTATTTCGATGTTGATTTGGGTGTTTGGTCAAACTAGAAGTGTAATCGCTTCAATTATTGCACAAGCTGTTGGTCAGAAAAATTTAAAGGAAATTGAGACACTCCCTGCGCAAGGTATTTTAATTATTATATCCAGCAGCTTTCTTATTATCATACTTACTTACTTCAACTCTGAAAATCTATTTAAATTCTATAATGCAAGTGGTAATCTTTTACAGCTCTGTATAGACTACTTTAATATTAGAGTTTGGGGACTTCCTTTCACTTTATTAACGATTGGAATATTTGGAATATTTCGGGGGTTGCAAAATACTTTTTATCCGATGATCATCGCTATTGTTGGTGCATCATTAAATATTATATTGGATATAGCTTTTGTCTATGGAATTGATGGATTTATCAGTCCTATGTATATTAAAGGCGCTGCATATGCTAGCTTAATTGCGCAGATAACTATGGCTCTTATTGCAGTTATATTACTATACAAAAAAACTAATATAAAGCTTGCTGTTAAATTACCTTTTAATCCTAAAATAAAATCATTTCTTGGGATGTTTGGAAATTTAGTAATTAGAACTGCATCGCTAAATGTAACACTATACTTCTGTAATGCATTTGCTACTAAATATGGAGATGAGTTTATTGCTGCTTATACAATAGCAATAAATCTTTGGTTTCTCGTTGCGTTTATTATCGATGGGTATTCTAGTGCAGGAACAATTTTATCAGGAAAATTGTACGGAGAAAAATCATATGGTGTTCTTATGAAATTTGAAAATGATTTAACAAAAATTGGAATTAAGATTGGAATTATCATGTGTGTTATTGGCTTTATTTTTTACTATCCTCTTGGAAAAATTTTCAATAACAACCCTGTTGTTTTACAAGAATTTTATAATATATTTTGGATTATACTTGCAATGTTTCCTCTATGCTCAATTGCGTTTATTTTTGATGGAATATATAAAGGTTTGGGATGGATGAAAGATCTAAGAAATGTATTGCTTTTTTCGACTTTTATCATTTTTGTGCCATTTGTTATTTTATTTGATCACTTCAACTTAGGGCTTCATGGGATATTTTATGCATTTACTCTTTGGATTTTAGCAAGGTCAATTCCGCTAATAATTAAATTCAAAAAAACATTTAATAAGCTTTCATAAAAAATGTAAATTTGAGGCTCATTAAAAACAGAGATGGCAAAAATTAGAATCACTAAAAATTTTAGATTTGAAGCTGCTCATGCCTTGTACGGATACAATGGCAAATGCAAAAATATCCACGGACACAATTATAAGTTATTTGTCACCATAATAGGCATTCCAATAAGTGAACCAACAAATGTGAAGTATGGAATGGTTATGGATTTTGATGATCTAAAAAAAATTGTAAAATCTGAAATAATTGAAGAGTTTGATCACTCTGTAATATTTAATAAAAATTCGCCACACATAGAATTGGCCAATGAATTAATTAAAAATGGTCATAAAGTAATCTTAGCTGATTATCAACCAACGATTGAGGAGATGATTGTGGATTTTGCAAAAAGAATTTCTTCCAAGCTACCTTCTCAGATTAAACTTCACTCACTGAAACTAGAAGAAACTGAAACTTCATATTCTGAATGGTTTGCTAATGACAATTAATCTTTTGCATATCTTTAACTTTATAAGTCATGAAAGTAACTGAAGGAAAAAAAATATATTTTGCATCTGACAACCACTTAGGTATTCCTGATACCAAGTCAAGCTTAATTCGTGAGAAGAAATTTGTTAAATGGCTAGACTTAATAAAAGCTGATGCGCACTCGATATATCTTCTTGGAGATTTATTCGATTTTTGGTTCGAATACAAAACAGTAGTTCCTAAAGGCTTCACTAGAGTTTTGGGAAAAATTGCTGAAATAGCAGATTCTGGAATTCCAATTTACTTCTTTACTGGTAATCATGACATGTGGGTAAGGGACTACTTTCAGTCAGAACTTGGAGTAAAGGTGATTAGTAAACCACAACAATTTAAGATTAACGAAAAGAATTTTTTCATAGGACATGGTGACGGATTAGGGCCTGGGGACACGTCTTATAAATTGATGAAAAAATTCGTTACAGGCAATAGATTTTTTATGTGGTGTTTTAGATTAATTCATCCTGACATCGGGATTAAACTTGGTCAGTTTCTTTCAAAAGAAAAAAAGTTAATGTCGGCGAAAAAGGATATTGGTGATGTCGAAAATCAATGGCTAACCCAGTACTGTAGAAAAAAACTTGAAACAAGTCAATATGATTATTTCATCTTTGGTCACTCACATATCCCTCTTGAGGTTGAATTATCAGCAGAGTCGAAATACATAAATCTTGGGGATTGGATTACAAATTTTACCTATGCTGAATTCGACGGAGAAAACTTATTCCTTAAAAAGTTTGATTAAAAATTAGCTGATACGCTAAATATATATGATCTCAAACTTGCAGGCTCATAAAACCTGTTTCCAAAAGCATTCAGACGAATATTGTCATAATATTTTTCGTCAAATAAATTTCGTATTTGAAATCCTGC
>MDSX01027196.1_pt1 | contig 10452 bp, 8 predicted proteins | sample 811141 | NCBI WGS metagenome assembly MDSX01 (sample SAMN05326642, study PRJNA326480) | marine metagenome | isolation source: seawater | place: Atlantic Ocean: South East | collected 2010
CGTTCCAGAAGAACCTCGCAAACCTTCAGCCCATACTCAGCCGGCTGGTCAGGGACAGCGACGTGGAGCTGTACTCATGCGACCTCGTGGATACGTCCGAATATGACAAGGTCCGCGCGAGGTGGAGGATGACGGGTAACTTGAGGTTGCCGTGGCGCCCTCGGATAGACCTCGAGGGGCAGACCACGTTTACGTACAAGAAGTACGGCGGCGACCGAGGGTGCCTCATCACGGCGTACCAGGAGGAGTGGGGGCTGTCCGCGGGCGAGGCGGTCATGCAGCTCGTGACACCGTTCAAGTGGTAGCATCCGTGGCGTGGATACGGCGTAGATGTAGGCTTTTCATATGAACTCGAGTTGGGGTGCTGACCTTCGTACAGCTGTGCATATTTTGAGATAACTTTTTCACGACGCCACGGGGGAGCTCACTCTTGACCGCACGCGGACGCACCACCCCATATTTTTCGCTCCCCATGGGCGCACCCTCTCCCATCGCCCTCGATGAGAACGTAAGTCCCTCGTCCTTCCCACCTCCGCGCGCGCTCGCGTCCATCATCCCGCGCGCTTTCCGGAGCCCCGCCCGTCGCGGTTTTCACGCGTTTTCTTACCCCCCGCGACGGGGCTGGCTTTTCGCGCGCGCGCGGCAACCATCTCCGGCGTATCGCCGCCCATCTCGCCCCACCGCGCGCATCTAACCTTCCTCCATCCATCTCTCTCGCCCGCGTCGCAGGGGCTCACCCCGTACGAGCGCGAGCGCGCCGCGAAGATCGCCCGCAACATCGAGAAGATGAAAGCCCTCGGCCTTCCCGCTCTCGGCGGTATCGTCGGCTCCGCCCCGAACACCGCCAGCGGCTTCGTCCCCGTCCGCCGCAAGAACCCCGCGAACACAGAGCCCACCGTCCCCTTCCGCATCATCCTCCGCGATCGCACCCTCAAGCCCGTCAACTACAACGTTGACAGCTTCGACCCCGAGGACGACGTGGAGGAGGGCCGCGACCGCAAGCGGTCCCGCCGCGGCGACACCACCCGCGCCAAGCCCCGCGCCAAGCCCCGGGCCAAGCCCCGGGCCAAGCCCCGGGCCAAGCGCTCCCCCAGCGACCTCTCCGGCTACGAGGGCGCCTCCGACGCCGAGGATGATGAGAACGCCGTCGACTCCGATGGCGGCTCCAACTCGGACTCGGACTCGGAGGTCGACCCCGACCCCCCCTCCGCCGACTTCATCCTCTACGGCGGCAGCCTCGACAAAAAGTACGAGGTCCCCGAGAACCGCGCGCGCGCCAACCTGACCGCCGCCATGTGGGTCAACGGCACCAACTGGCTGGAGCAGACCAAGCTCTACTTCAAGGAGTGCCGCGACAGGACCAAGGCCCGCCGCCTCGCCGAGGAGGAAGCCGCCTGCGACAAGCAGGAACGGAAGCTGAAGAGGAAGCGGGGCGAGGGCGCCGGCCCGATCGTGGTCCTGCCGGGCGTCGCGCCCAAGTCCGACAAGAAGGACGCCAACGGTAAGGTGATCCACTGCCAGGGGCACTACACGGTGAAGGGCGCCTCGGGCAAGTTCCGCGTCAAGTGCGATGGCGAGACGGAGTGCGCCAAATGCGGGGTCACCGCGACGGGCAAGTGGTACGGGACCGACGAGAAGCTCTGCAACTCGTGCTACTTGGGAGCCAAGGTACGTATCTGCCGGTCCCACCTTCGTGTTCCTCCACCCCACTTTCCACCTCATCGCTCCTCTTCGAGCAGGCTGGCGACGGCTACGCCTGCCCCGGGTGCGGCTCCGAAGACGCCTCGAACTGGCACCTCGCCAAGGGCTTCCTGCTCTGCCACGACGGCCAGGTGGTGAACAAGGGCGTCCAGATCTGCGCCAAGTGCACCGGGAAGGAGGTGCATTCTTACTTTGCACGTCCTGTCCGACCCGATCACTGACTCTGCTTTTCCTCTCAGCCTCCGTGCGCGAACGCGATGTGCGCCGGCGTCGGGTGCCAGAACAAGGACGTGAAGAAGTGGCGCAAGTCCAAGCACCAGAAGGACCCCGACACCGACGAGCGCCTCCCCATGTGCGGGCTGTGCTACGACGCCGAGGTGCGCATCCACCCACCTTCGATTCACTCCACCAGATTTCCCGCCTCTGACCCTTCTCGTCCCCTTCGCAGCCGGCGCGGGTCGGGGACGAATGCGCGATGTGCGGCAAATGTGACCCGCACGCCTGGGCGAGGTCCAAGAAGCTCGAAAGGGCGGATGGAACACCCGCTCCGCTCTGCAAGTCCCCCTGCTCCAGCAAGGAGTGCGCGCAGATCAAGAAGGAGGCAAAGGCGGCCTGATCCCCCACCTCCCTCCTGACCCGACCGCCGCCCCGCCCCACCACGATACGAACACCGCACCGGTCACCCGCCGCGACACGCCACGTTCACACACACTAGGCTGACCACAACGTTCATCCTCACGTTTTGTACATAACATCTCACGAATAAACCTCAACGTCTTCTCGCCTCGCGCCTCCATCACCCCTCTCGCCTCCGCCGCCGCTCGCTCGAAGATTTGGGAAACCGTTTTTGTGATGAAACAGCCCAGTTTCAAATTTGGCGCGATCTTTTTTCTATCCACTGACCCGCGCCTCGTGGTGCCACTCTCGAGGGCACGCGGCTTCACACCGTCGTCCGTACTGACCCCCGCGCGACTGTCCAAGTCGTCCACGCGCGGATCCTCCGGTTCGATCGCGCGATCCTCGGCCCACGCCTCTCTCCGCCTCGCGTGATCGAGATGAACGCCGTTTCGCAGATGACGTCCACCGTCGCGCGGCACGGCCCGTGCCGCGCCGTGCCCGCCGCCCGCGCCACTCGCGTCGCCGGCGCCTCCCCGCGCACCGCGATTGCCGTGCGATCCCGCGCGCGTGCCTCGATCGCCACCGCCGCCGCGTCCGAGCCCATCATGGTCGTCTCCGATCTTGACGGCACCATGGTTGGCGACGACGCAGCCACCGCCGAGTTCTCCGCCGCCTGGAACGACCCCTCCGTCGTCCCCGAGGGCTCCTCCCTCGTCTACTCCACCGGCCGATCGCTCGAGTCATTCACGCAGCTCATCGCCGAGAAGTCCGGCGTCATGGCCGCGCCATGCCACCTCATCTGCGCCGTGGGCACCAAGATCTACAAGCGCAAACCCGGCGTCGAGAAAACCGCCGCCGCCGCCGCTGACGTGAGCACCTGGGAAGAGGACCCGACGTGGACCCAACGCCTCGACGAGAACTGGGACTTCGCCTCGGTGGAGCGCGCGTGCGGCGCCGCGGTCGACACCGTCGGCCACGACAACGCGCACTTCCGCCCGCGCGAAGAATTCAACGAACACAAAATCACCGTCGGATGCAAAGACGAACACGTCCAGCGCGTCGTGGACATCATCGAGGGTGCCACGAACGCGGACGGCCTTCGCGTCAAGGTCATCGCGAGCGGCGTCGGCGGCTGGCAGTACGTCGACGTCGTCAGCGACTGCGCCGGTAAGCTCGAATCCCTCGAGTACGTCAGGAAAAGCGTCGGCGTCTCTCACGGCAGATGCGTCGCCTGTGGGGACTCGGGCAACGACACGCTGATGCTCGGCGGCGATAACCGCGCGATCATCGTGGGCAACGCGCAGCCGGCGTTGATGGACTGGGCGACCGCGCAGGACAACTGCGACGGGCCCGACGCCGCGGGTAGGTGCGAGCGTCGCATGTACCTCGCGAAGGACCGCGAGGCTAAGGGGATCCTCGAGGGTCTCAAGGCTTTCGGGTTCCTCGGGCCGTTCACCGAGCCCGCCGCCGCGCCTACCCCCGCCGCTGCCCCCGCCGCCGCTCCCGCCGCTCCCGCCGCTGCTCCTACCGCCGCTCCCACCGCCGCCGCCCCTGAGGCTGCCCCTGAGGCTGCCTCCGAGGAGCCCGCCAAGAAGCCCCTCTCCGCTTACATGATGTATTGCGCCGAGGCGCGACCCGCGCTCAAGGGCATGAAGGTCACCGAACAGGCCAAACAGCTCGGCGCGCAGTGGAAGGCACTCGACCCCACGGTCAAGAACGCCTTCGAGGAGGCTGCCAAGGCTGCGAAGCACGCGTGGGAGCTCGCCAACCCCGAGGCGGCGAAAAAGAAACCCGCGGCGAAAAAGAACGGCCGGGCTCCCAGGGCTAAGAAGGACCCGAACGCGCCCAAGAAACCCCTCTCCGCGTACATCATCTTCAGCAAGGAGCGAAGGGCCTCGGTGGTCGCGGAGAACCCCGGGATGAAGGTCGGCGAGGTCGCCAAGGTACTCGGCGCGCGGTGGAAAGCCATCGGCGCGGAGGAGAAGAGCGTCTTCGAGGCCAAGGCGAAGGAGGATAAAGTTCGGTACCAGGCGGAGATGGAAGCCTACGAAGCCACACAGAACACCCCGGCGTAAAAGCCGCACCGCGACGACTAACCATATTCTTTATTATACACGCCAAATGATGAGCTATTTCACCTCGACCACGAACGGCGCGTTGCACGCCTGCGGCGGATGCGCCACCTTTGAAACTCTGCGTCCGCTCTCCTCGTTGGACCAAGTGAGTTTATAATCTTTCAACACGAATACTCCCTTCGCGAGCGCTTCCGCTCTCAGCGGCACGTCCAGGGTCTCCCCCGGCCGTACCGTGACCGTCTTCTTCACCGCGCCCGTCCACATCCAGGCTCTACCCGGGGGCATGGTCCGGATGGGATACTTTGGCATGGGAGGCGGCGGCGGCGTCGGAGGTGTCGGCATTGGGGGCGTGGCGACAGTCGTCGGCGCCGGCATCGCCACGGGCGGCGGGGTCGTCGGGACCGGCACCGCCGCCGCCGGTTCACCCCAGCCCGCGATCGCTGTCGCCCGCTTCCACCCACCCTCGCCCTTGACCTCACCGCACGTCGACTGGAACGTCAGGCGGATCGTGTTCGGCGAAGGGTTATGAGCGCGAAGCGTAACCGGAATCTCGACCGATCCGCCCGGGTGTTCCGGCAAGGTGACGACGCCCGGCCCGACCAGCGTCCACCTCACGTCCATGTCCGGCACACCACCCGCGTTGGTGTTCACCGCTCTCTTACCGAGAACACGGGCGCGTTGTGGGTCCCTCGCGAGTGTGCCCGCGACGTTGAACACGTGGCACGCGCCGACACTCGGCGATCGATCGGTGACTCCCGCCGGTAAAACCTCGAGCCATTCGACTATGGCGTCGATACCGAGAAGGGATCCAGGGAACGGAGGCGGCGCCGCGGTGAAATCCAGCGGTGTCTTCGCCCTGTGTAAGCGCACGTGCGGCGGTGGGGGTGCCGGGGACGGCGGTGCGTCGCCAACGCCGAATTGCAGTTGCGTTTGCCCAGAGTTATTAGAGGCGGACCCGTCGTCGCCCGCGTCGGACTGAAGCGCCAGTATGGTATCCCATCCCGTGCCCGGAGCCGCGATCCTCGGCTTGTCCGTGGGATGCCCCAGCGGCGTTAGCCGCAGCGCGCTGCCTTCCGCGGCGCGCACCAGCGTCACGCGCGTCATCGCGAACGAGCTCGCGCGTGGATCCGCGCGCGAAACGTCGGAATGCGCCAAGGAAACCTTGAGCACCCGGCCCGACGGATCGCCCGTGTGGTGATGCGCCGTCACCGCGCAAGTCACCGACGGGGTCACCACCGTGCCAGCCGCCAGCCGCACCGTCCGGTACTTCAACAACACCGGCGCCGGCGCGGGCGGCTCGAAGAACACGACGATCGGTAAGTCCAGCGGCCCGAGTTTCCCGGTCGGGTGCAGCCAGATGTTCATGCGTACCTCCTCGCCGGGACCTAAAGCGCTCCAAGCGGCCGGCGCGTAGACGAGCCCGTCGAGGCTCGCGGGTGAGCTCGCCAGTGGAACCTCGCGTCTCGGCGGACCCCCGGGCTTGCTCGGCTCCAAGCTGAGCTTCGCGAGGTCGGCGAACGAGCTGTTCGCCGAGAGGGAAGGCGTGGCGGTGCCCGACCACCCTCCACCGTTGATCAGTTCCCCGCTGACTTCATCGTCGGCAGGGACGCAGACTCCGCCGCCGGGCAACCGCACCCGGACGCGATTCGCCACCGGACCACCTACCGCTGACTCGTTCTTAACTCGGAGTTGCACGAGGACGCTGGCGCAGTGCGGGATCGTGGTCGGTACGCCCGTCAGCGACACCGTGACTTTCGGCGGGGCTTCCACCGCGGTGAACGCGAGTCGTTTTTCGCGGGGCACGTCGCGGACCCAATCCCGCGCCTGCGCCGCTCGTCGCGTTCTCGGCGCGCGCACGTCGAACGGCGCGTACCCTGACTCCACGCCCGATAGCGTCCATGCGAGACCGAGGATTTTCATCTGTCCCGGGGTTGTCGGCGTGCACGTCAGTCGGACAGTTTTGGTCTCTTTGGGCGCGAGCGTCACGCTTTGCCCATACGCGACGATTTTCTGTCCGGGCGAAGAGTTCTGCCCGGTGACATCTTCCTCGGACTCGCACACGAGCCGAGTGTCCGTGACGTTCACCTCAACCTTGAGCGGATTCGTCATCTTGACGTCCACTCCGATGGTCTCACCGGCGGCGCACACGCCGCGTTGAACCCCGCCTTTTTCCCTCGGCTTATCGAGCCTGTGAACAAAACACGCCGTCATTCTAATTGCCCGTACAAAGATAAAAAAATGAACTCACCACGTCGCTCCACCGCCCTGTAGGCCCGGCGGCACGAGGCCGTCGTCCTCGAGCGCGTTCCACTTGGTCCTCGGCCACGTGGCACACTTTGGTGCGTTGGTATTCATGTTCAACCCGTCGGTGAAGCCCAGGTCGACGCGTGTGTCGTTGAAGTGCACCGAAACGTCGCCCGCGTCTATGAGCGGCACCGGCGGATTGACTTTACTTTTCGTCGCATCATCCGTCGCGGATCCGTCGCCGGCAGTGGGGTTTAGGGTAGGGTTCAGGGTCTCCATCGCGCGCTGGCACACGAACAGGTACTCCTTGAGGTACGTCGCTTGCGTCGCCGCCGGTTGCGACTCGGCACACGTCAGCAACTCCCGGAAGTATCGACACGCGCCGCTCATCTCCCCAGCCGCCGCCGCTTGCCGTCCCAGCGCGAAGTGCAGGTGCTCCTTCGCCCTGGACCAACCAACCTTTCCCGCCAGGTCCCCGGTTCGAACCCGCTCCGGATCCAATCCATTACTCTTACCCTCACCCTTTACACCACGTAGCCGACTCCATGACGCGGCGAGGCGCCCCAGCGGCGCACCCTTGTGCGCGTAAACAGTCAAAGCGGACGCGTAGCACCGCACCGCGAACGCTCGAAGCTGCGCTTGATTAAACCGGTGACCCGCGAGGACCATGTGTATGGCGCACTTCCTCGGCATCGGAACCTCCGCTCGAAGGTACGCGTGCGCGGCACCTTCCAGTAACAACGCCGCACGCACGTGGTTCTGCGAATCTTCAGCCGAGGCGCGCATCAAGGGCGAAGCGCACTCCCTATGCGCGCCGCACGACGCGAGGAAAGCGGCGTGCGCCAAACCCGCTTTTGTGGCCCACCTCGCTCGATCCGTCGCGGGGATCGATCCGTCGGGCGATGGCACGGATGGCCCTGCCGGTGGTGGTTCGGGCACCGACGGGAGCACCGACGCGCGCACGTGGCATCCCGCGGCGGATTCCAGCGCCGCCTCCGCCTCGCGCCGCGCCTCTCGATGCGGCGGTCCCTCCGATGACCACCGCCGCGGCGTCATCGACATCGCTAGCGCGTGACCGAGGCTTTCCTGCGCGGCGCCCAGCCGCCGCCACGCCTTGTCCGCCTTGTAGTCCGCGGCGAGCAGCCTGTACAGACCGGCGGCGCCCTCGTAATCGCGAAGCGCCATGGACAGGTCCGCGGCTCGTCTCATCTGCGACTCGATCGAATCCCTGTGAATGAACAAAACACGTCAGTGTCCAATCGTACGTAAATAAATGAAAAGAAATGTACCTGGCGTAACCCCCGTCGCCCTCGGGCTTGACGATCTGACCCGTGCTCCGGCCCCAGAACGACTTGAGCTGGTTCTTCAAACCTTTCCTGTTGGCGATGATCACCGCGTTCAGAGACTTGGCGCGCCTGTCCATGGACGGGAGCAACGACATGTTCACCAACTCGGCGACGAACACCTTGTGCCGCTCGACGTCCTCGTCGGAGAGGTACGCACCCCTGGGCGACGACCCGACGGTACCCGGTTCGATCCCCACCGGCGCCACGAGCCTAGTCTCGACGTGCGGCGTCCACGCATCCACTCGGCCCGTCACCGGCTCGCGCGCGCCGTTCACGGGAAGAACAAAGACCCCGCCGTTCGCCGCCGCTCCGATTGAATTTTGCATCGACGTTCGCAAGGCGTCGAGGTCTGAGTCCGTCGGCGCCGACGGCGACGATGCGTCGTGTACTAACAGGCAGTGCCTCGGAACGTCCGCATCTGCCAGCGTTGTATCTCGCAGCACCGGCGGGAACACGTTCGGATCCTCCGCGAGTCTCCTGTACGCCTCCGCCGGGTCCTCCCCAGGCGTGTTTGCCATGACTGCGTAGACGATGCCGACTGGATGATCGACGGCTTCGTGGTCGGCGAACTGCATGGCGCGATCGAACCGCGCGTGGTACGCGTCGAGCCACGGCGCCGCGAATACCTTCTCTCTGTTGGTTCCATCGCGCACGCCGGCGGGTTTGTCGCCCGGGTTTGTCATCCCGTCCTCGCCCCTGGCGTGCGCGATGAGGGACGGGACGTTTGATGGGACACCCTCGAGCGCGCTCGCGAGTCCGTGCGCGTCCGCGGGGGACCACGGCGTCAGCGCTTCCGCCGCGTGGGCATCCGCGACGGCATCCGGCACCCGCGCGCACTCCCGCGCGTCGTGGAACCGAACCCCAAACTCGTTCAGCACGTGCGGGTACCCGCTCTCGGGGTTGAGCCGGACGCTGAAGGAGATCCCGCGGACGTCGCTCCACGGCCGCAAGGCGTCGACGAGGCTGAGGCCGCTCCGCGCGAGGCACGCGTCCACCTCGGGCGCGCTGGCGACCGCGACGACGGGGCGGTGACGCGCCTGCGTGCGCCGGCGGTACTCGGCGATGCCGCTCATCGCACCCCGAGCCCACGCACCCGATGGCGCCTCACGGTTTGAAGTCGAGTTCATCGATGAATGAATGTCCAGCAACCTAACAACAATCGCGTCGGAACCGTCGTCTATTAACGCACTACATCGCTAACAATACCGTCGTTAATACCATCTCTAGACTCCCTCCTTCTCCCAGTACCCACCCGGCCTCTTCAGCACGAACACGCTCCCTTTGTTCCCGCGCGATATCCTCAGACGCTCGTCCAGGTACGTCGTCGCGAACCATCCTTTGGTCTGCCCGGGTCTCAGTTTTTCCAGCACGTCGAAAGGGACAGGGTAAGGTATCCGCATGCCGTCCGGTCCTCCCCACGTACCCTGCACGTCGAAGTACCCGCCGCTGAACCTGTAGAAGAAGGAGTTATCGTCCCTGATGCCCTCCATGACGGCCTCGATGGACAGAGACGTCCCGGGCGGGCCGAACTCGACCACGTTTCGCTGTACACAAAACACGCGGTCAATCTAATTGGCCATACGAATACAAGAGAAAATAAACTTACCCACTTGGCTCCGTTCTCTGGTGATCCCCTCGGATCCTCCAGCACCTGGAACACGTTGTCCACCGTCCCGGCTCCGACGACCAAGGACTGCACCGGGGACGGGCCTTGGTCGAAGATGTACTTGCGCCAGGATTCCGGGTCGGTGAATCGGACGTCGCCGGTTCCCGGCTTGAACGTGGTGACGAGTTGCCACTCGTGCAGGAGCAGTCGCATTGAGGCTTCGGACTCGAATGGCTTCGGGGTTGGGTTGACCGCCTCGAGCTGGTCCACGAGCTGCTCCAGCCTGGATCTGTCCACGAACCGCGCCATGCGCTGCTCGCCTTCGCCGCCTTCGCCGAGCAGCGCGAGGAGCTCGTCTCGTAGCGTCGAAGCCTCTGGACTGGCGGTGCCTGTGGGTACTGCCGCGTTCGCGCGATGGGTGGTGGGTGCGCGACGACGTGTTTTTGGTGCGTCGCGGCGGGTCACCGGGCGCGCAAGGGACCGCGGGGCGATGACCGCGGGCGACGACATCGCGATACAACGATGGGTGACGTGCGGGAACGGTGTGTGCGACTGTGTCCGGCTCTCGACGTCAGAGTCTATCCTCCGGAAGCCGGGGAGTTTTCGGTTAACACTATATAGGCCACTTGTCATGTACGTGAATCAGTTAGGATATTATATTTTCTATTTCAACTGCAGCACTATGCGCATTTGCCGTTTGCTATTACCAGACTCGGAAGAAGGTGTTACTCCATTTCTAACGCGCCGCGGGCACGTTCGCGCACCCACTCGGACGCACGGCGCGCTCCATGCGCGACAAGGCGGAGCAGACGATGTCACGTGAACGCTCCCACGCCGGCTTCATCGTCGTATCGTGCGCGGC
>MDSX01022565.1_pt1 | contig 10451 bp, 10 predicted proteins | sample 811141 | NCBI WGS metagenome assembly MDSX01 (sample SAMN05326642, study PRJNA326480) | marine metagenome | isolation source: seawater | place: Atlantic Ocean: South East | collected 2010
ATTTTAATAAAGGAGATGACAGGGAATGGAAACCCACAGTAGATACAGCAGGAAACGGTTATGCCGTTATTAGATTCTTGCCCCTCTCTAAAGGAGCAGGAGACACTGATGTGCCTTGGGTTAGAATTTTCAACCATGGCTTTCAAGGCCCTGGTGGGAAATGGTATATTGAGAACTCTCTCACAACTCTAAACAAAGCAGATCCTGTTTCAGAATTAAACTCTGAACTATGGAACTCTGGTGTTGAGGCAAACAAAGAGATTGCTCGAAAACAAAAAAGACGCTTGAATTACTGGGCTAATATCTTGGTTGTTGAAGATCCATCTAATCCTGAAAATGAAGGCAAAGTCTTTATTTACAAGTTTGGTAAAAAGATCTTTGATAAAATTAAAGATGTTATGCAACCAGAATTCCCTGATGTTACACCTATTCCTAATCCTTTTGATTTCTGGGATGGTGCTAACTTTAAACTAAAAATTAGACAAGTAGAAGGCTATCGTAATTATGATAAAAGTGAATTTGCTAGCCCTTCAGCAGTGTCTGACAATGACGAACAATTGGAAACAATTTGGAATCAACAATATGACTTAGGTACACTTGTTGCTCCAGACCAATTCAAGTCTTACGAGGAACTAAAAAACAAACTAGACATGGTTCTAGGAGGTAAAAAGGTTCCTACAGCAGAAGCTATTTCTGCCGTAACTAATGATGCAGAAGACGATCAATTTATGGAAAAAGTGAAAAGCGTCGAGGCAGCAGCACCGGTATCAACTCCAGAGTCAACAGACGAAGAAGACGATACACTTAGTTACTTCAAATCCTTAGCTGAGGAGAAGTAATATAAACTTTACAATAGAGTTTGGGAGGCACCTTAGGGTGCCTTCTTTTTGTACATAAATAATTTTATGTTTGATATTCCTATATTACATGTTAAAGATTTTTCAACAGACTTAGTTGACAGTTTGAATACTGATATATCAAAAGAATATGATAGACGATTGTTAGTAGATAATCCTAATGACTTATACAGAAAATTATCTGTATATGATAAAGACGGCAACCATGCAGCTAAAACAGGAGACTTTACAACACCATTTAAAAATATATCTCAGATAGATGAACTAGAAAAAAGAATCAGAGTACATGCTATTAATTATTTAAAACAATGTTCAAGCATGAGTGATATACAGGAAAAATTATTGTTACAACATTGGCATCACTTTGGGTGGTGGTCTTGTTTCCAAAATAGTGATAGTTATGATTATCATTCACACCCACAGTTTCAATTGGTTTGTACCTACTATGTAAATGCTACTGAAGGACACGCTCCAATATCATTTAAACATCCTATATCTGATGTATTAGAAGCTTGGTGTCCTGGACAACCCAATTTAAATTTAGAAGAAGTTATATTGCCTAAGACAGGAGACTTGTTAATATGGATGCCGTTCTTAGAACATTATGTAATGGACTATAAATCATATATGACTCAATTACAGTCAGGAACCTTTGGAGAACGAGCGTTAAAGCACTCAAAAGACTTCGACTATGAACAAAAAACCGCTGATGTTATAAATAGTATTGATTGTAGAAAGTCTATTACAATAGGCTATCAAAAACTATCACAACAAAATTTAGGATATTTAAACCAGGGAAAATAAAATGGACAGAGAAAAAATTTACGAGGACCTAAAAAGAGATGAAGGTTGTGTCATGGAGATATACAACGATCATTTAGGTTACGCAACATTTGGTATTGGACACTTAATTAAGATGAACGATCCTGAAATGGGAAAGGAAGTAGGAACTCCAGTATCTGAAGAAAGAGTCAAAGAATGTTTTAATACAGATGTTGAAATTTCTATTGTAGAATGTGAAGCTCTATTTAAAGAAAAATGGGACTTGTATCCTGGAACACTTAAAGAAGTTCTTGTCAATATGATGTTTAACTTGGGTCGTCCTAGACTTTCAAGATTTAAAAAATTTATTGCAGCAATTAATGAGGCTGATTGGGAAGTAGCAGCAATTGAAATGATGGACAGTAAATGGGCTGTACAAGTAGGACCTAGATCAGAAAGATTAAGAGATAGAGTTCTAGGACTTCATCAAGAAAATGATATCAATGATGTTGCAGCTATTGGTCTTTAAACTCTAACGCCTGTTCTATCGTTTCGTCTAACTAGTGTACTACTAGCATTTCTAACATTTGGAGAACTAACCGCTATTAGTGGTCTATCATCTACGCCACCTGGAGCTGGAGGTGGAGGATTATTACTTACAACTACCGGAGCAGGAGCTCCAGCCTCGGCATCAGCTACCATATTGTTCATATTGTCTACTGCCTGTGCAGTAGGAGGTGTGTTAGGCGACATTGCCATCATTTGTTTTTGTGCCAATTGATCTTTAACTGCTTGCATATCTTCATCACTTAGATCATCATCTTGTACGATTGCTTGTAACTCTCTTATAGACGCATCTCCTAATTTTGATTTATCTATTTCAGAATTTCCTAACCAATCTTTATCATACAAGCCACTATCTTTGGCAGAGTCAAAAGCTTTTTCTGTTTCTTCACCTAACTTCTTACCTATCTCAGCTCTGTCAACACCAATAGCTTTTATTGCTTCATCGTTATTCATTAACGCTTTTACAATGGCAGCATTTTTAATAGCTTCTTTATCGTTGTCGGATACTTCATCACCTGCTTGTTCTAATAGTTCTGCTTCTATATCTTTTGCATCTTGTTTTATTTTGCCAGCTAAAGTAGAATCTTTCTCTTCAATCTGTTTCATTGCTTCTTCAGCTTGTGCGTTAGACTCTGCTAATTCACCTGGATCAACATCAATAGCATCTGCTATTTTACCACCAGCTTTCTTGCCTAACCAACTACCACCAAAGTAACCAATAGCTCCACCAATTAATCCACCAATTGCTGTTCCTACAACAGGAATAACAGAGCCAATTGCTGCACCAGCAGCTGCTCCTGCTAATGCTCCGCCTGCTCCACCTGTACCTTCTCCTATTGCTTCTGCTTTTGCTTTTTGTTCTTCTTCTGCATTTAACTCACCAGCGTCTGCCATTCTCTCTGCTTCTTTAGAACCACTGACAGCAGTATAAACTCCCATGCCAACTGCAAGTGCTGCTCCGCCTACCTTAGTAGCTAAGCCCATCTTGCCTCTCATCATTCCCTTGCCTTTAGCTTTGCCTTTTTTATTCTTTCCTTTGTTCTTTCCTTTGTTCTTACGACGCATGAACATATCCATCATGCCACCGCCACCTTCTTCTCCTCCACCAGCAGTTTCTGCTAATAAGTCTCTGATTTCTATTAAGGTTTCTAATTGTTTCTCTTGTACAGACTCTGTGTCTTGCCCTGTTCTTTTATCTACTTTAGCTTTAGCTGCTGCCTTACTAGGACTTGGAGTAGGAGCTGCTGGTTCATCAGCAGTGGCATCAGCTACACCTTCAGTTGCTTCTGATACTTGAGCAGCTTGTTGACTCCCTTCAGGTATCCATTTATCTCGCCACTCTTCTTTTTTAGTTCCTTTTTCGTCGACTAGTCCAAGACCCTCTTCACTCATCATTCTGCCTTGAGCTTCATTCTGAGACTGTACTTCTTTTGCTCTTCTAGCTGCTTCCTGAGGTTCGAGATCGCTTTGGAAGGCTGATAGTTTAGCTAATGAAAACTTACCGCCTGTGTCTGCACTACCAAACAATCTATCTGCAGAAAAGGCCTGTTTCAATCCATCTTTAGAAAATAGTTTTGTGCCTTGATTAACACCAAATATATTTTCTTTTAAACTTGCTCCTATGTTACTGCCTAAGCCTCCTTTAGACATTTTAGAAACACTATCAAGATCAAGCATCTTAGCCATATCTTCACCGCCAGATAGTTTAAGCTTTTCTACTTGTTCTTGTACTTGTTTTCTTCCTACACCGTCTTTACCTGCTTGTGCATCTTTTAATATGTTTGCTAGATCTGCTAAGTCTGTTTTAGCTTCTAAGTTATTATCTATTGCATTTTGTAACTCACCAGCATTAGCACCTATATTCTGTGCTAATATGCCAGAAGCTTTTGATGCCTTAAATTGTTCTCTATTTCTTGTTGTTCCTATAACACCTTGTGATATTCTAATATCTTCTGCTAGAGCTTTTACAGGATCTGTTGCTGTAAATTTGTTTGTATCGGCATCTTTAAATTTTGCTGTGCCTGTACTATACTGTCCTGCTCTTTCTAAATTCTTACCGCCTATTCTAAGAGTCTCTCCCTCCTTCATTCTGAGAGCGCCGTCTTCTAACTCATCTACACTAATTTTTTTCTTGTTTAAACTTTTATTTGTTGTCTTTACATCATCAGATAAACCATGTATATCTGCAACACCACTTTCTCTAAGTGTTGCTTTCTCATCTCTAGCTCTTTGATTTGCATAGTCCTGGTCCGACATACCATAGCCGGCTCTTTTATCTTTTGTATCTAATTTCCTCTTATCAGGACCTATTGTTGTTTGATCTGCTTTGGATATATCTGCCTGATTCTTTTTAATTACTTTTGTGTTTTCTTCAACAGCTTTATTTAAAGCATTGCCACCACCACCTTTGCCACCAAATGCACCTTCTAAACTATTAAGCTGTTGAATAATAATTTTGTTTTGCTCTAGTATAATTTCACGAGCATCTTTGGCACCTTTGTTATGTTTCTTCTGTAATTCCAGACCTTTGTCTTGTCTGTCTAAACTTTGCTTTACAGCTTTAGCATTATCTCTTCCTGTTGCAAAGTCAAAAGCTTCTTTAGCAATTTGAATCTTGTTAAAGTTTTTATTAGCATCAGCATCTTCTTTTAGCTGTTTTGTATTAGCTTCTGTAGCGTCGTGTCGACTATGTAACTCCTTTGATAGTTCCTTAAGTTCTTTTGAATTTGCTAAATCCTCCGTAGGATTGTTAGCATTAGAATCTTTAATTTCCTTAATTAACTCTCTTAGTTCTTTATCGGTAGCCATTTTTTATTTCCATTTGTTAGCTTCTCTTCTTTCCTTAGCTTTTTCAGCCTTCTGCTGCAAATGTTGTATAAGCATGTTGACATATACTTCCCTTTCCCAAGGCACCATGTTTTCAAGTTCTGTCAGACTATATTGGTGCTCTTGCATTAACAAAAAGTTCGTCTTGTAAAAATTCCCAAGACGCTCCTGAGAAAGGACTAGGCGAAAAAATGTTCGTATCCGTTGATACTAATCGTCTGGTCTGTCTCGCAATGGGGACAAGTATATTCAACTTTATGCTCTACATACGGCATAGTTTGAAAAAACTCCCTCATCTGTTCTAACGCACTGACTGGAAGATCACCCATAAACTCTGTAAGTTCTTCAGCACTTACATCTTTTATAAAAGTTTCTTCTTCTTCAGTTACAATAGAAACTATACATTTAGCAATAACATCAATATCTGTCATGCCCTCTAAATCTGCTACATCTAAAGCAGATGGATATTTCATACGAACAATAAAATTATCTCCAATTTTAATATTTGTATCAGGTAAGTTATCCAAACCTTTTGCTCTTAAATTTTCAAGCTCTAAATCATATGTGATTGTCTTTTCACATTCACCACATACTAAGGTAAACTCTTGTGTTTCACCTACTGACTTTTCTCTAATCCTTACAAATAGATCTTGCATGTCAAACATTGTCATGTCTTCAGGCATAGCTCCCATTGTACAATTAGAAACAATTTGGTGACAAGCATTTACCATGCCTTTGTAATCACCTTCTTCACTGGCCAACATTAGAATCTTTTCTTCCTTCACTAGAAAAGGTCTATATTTAATAGTCTCTCCTGTTGATGGGAGAAGTGTTTCATACATTGGCGTATCTAATCTTGGTAACATAATTTTCTCCTATAATATATTATCCGAATGGACTATCTTTTCCTAAGTCTACAGTTACACCAGGAGCTGTCGGAACATCCGTTGACTCCCAATATGCTGAAGATATAATAAGTGTAGTCCTTACCACACTAGTGGTTCCCATAGATAAAGGAACCAAGTTTAAAACTTTTGGTGTGCATTCATGTAGTGTCCATTGCTTATTAACAGGTACAAGTCCCCCTACTTCTCCTGGTGGAACATCAGCGCCTCCTAATGACAATGCTTTAATTTGTATCTCTGCAGATATGTCATCTAAATATGAAACTTGTTTTCCTGTAGTATCTACACAAGCGGCAATCCAAGCTTCAAACATAGACCTAAGTCCCCAATTTTCATCAGTTAAAAATGTCATGTTTATTTCTTGTCCTAAGAAACCTACATTAGTATTTCTATAAAACTTCCATGGACCTAAATTAATCTCTTTGTTTTCTACAACCATCCCAGGTATTTGAATTTCTTCACAAAACAAGACAACATCTCTTTCTCCTGCAGTTTTGTCTATTCCTTCTATTTGTGGTATTGTTAGACTTACCTCAAATCTTTCCGAACGCTGCATTGGCCTTGTTTTTAAGGCCTGACGGAACAACTCTAAATTTCCTAATGCTCTATCTACCATTTACACTTCCTCTTTTTCTTTTCTCTGGTCTTGCCAAAGTATTTTTGTATACTGTTCTTTCCGAAGCACCAACAAAATTTTGTACGGGTAAATATACTGCGGTGTTCCAATGTTTATAATTTACTTCAATCATTTGTCCTGTTATATGGCCTGTTAAATATTTTTTAACACTACCTCTGACTTCTGGGAATCTACTAAAATTTTTAATCATCGCCCAGCTACTTTTTAATGTAGCTTCTTGTTGATCCATATCTCTATCCCACGGCATTCTAGCTCTTGTTAATCTATCTAAAAGTTCTGCTCTAGCTTGTACAGGTAAATAATGAAAATTAATTCCACTAAAACCTTGTGCTGTAGGTTCTGCAATTACTACAAGAGGAACAGTATCATAATAAGGTAAGTCTGCTTTTCCTTTAGGATCGTAACTAAACATATACATTTTACCTACTTCTAATCGTCTAGCTACTTTGCCTAAATCAGACTCTTTTGCCTCTTGAAATGTATTAATAGTTCTTGCATACTTTCTTATAGCACTGACATACCACTGATGTGATCTTTCCTGCTTATTAGCAGCATCTCTTATGTCTTGCATGGGCGTGTTCATATTAGTATTTATACTAGATACCCAATTCTTTTTCAGTTACTATCTTAAATTCCATACCCTGAGATTTACAAAAATCCATTGCAGATTTCCACTTCGCCTCATTAACACCATATTGTGCTATCTCTTGTAAGTATTTTCTTGTCTTTCTTTTACCTGGTTTAGGAGGTTTTGTAAACCTCTCTGGTTTTACTTCTATTAAATATTTCTTAACTCCGTCTTGTTCTTTAACCTCTATATAAAAATCTACGAAGTATCTGTGTACTTTATTGTCCATTGGACTACGATAAGGGATAGCAATCTCTTCTGAAACCCAACCTTGTATTGAACTATTCTTATCGCACCAGTTCATAAACTTCAATTCGTAGGAAGATCTATAAGTAATAGAGTTAAAATCTCCTAAATACTTAGCCGGATTTTTAGGAATAAACTTTCCTTTGTATATTTCTTTCGCGTAAACCATATAAATAACACTATAATACCTAGTATTTATAGAGGCGAATAAATGGCAACAACATACTACCCGCAAGAACTTGGCACAGAATCAATGCCTAATGCTATTAGATTTTATATTAACGAAAGATCTACATACGCACCTGCAGCTGCACAGAAAGAGGCAGGCGGAGAAGAACATACAAAAGCACAAAATGCTTTATCTAAAGATTACACAAATCAAAATAGAGCAAAAGAAGATCAATATACAAGAGCATTAGCAAGTGGTGCAGCACTATCAGCAACACTAGGTATGGTAGCAGGAGGCACAAAAGCATAAACAGGAGAGGGTGCCACTATGATGGGTAAGGCTCTTATAACAGGTGGAACAGCAGTAGTAGCTGGTGGGGCAGGCGCAATGATGGCAACTGAAACAGAAACTATAAGACTTATAGATGACATTGCTCTTTATGTTCCTCAATCTTTTATAGCAGCATACGCAGCTAATTGGGACGAAGTAGATACAGGAGTTGCAGGAGCATACTTAGGAGCAGGAGCTAAAAGTTTAACAGATTTATCAGGCACAGGAGAATTTGCAGCTAGAGGATTAGTTTCAACAGCAGCAGCATTGCCACAAGCTCTAGGAGCACAGATGGATTTAGGAGCAGTATTAGAGGCTTCAAGTAAGAAAGTTAATAATCCATACAAAGAACAATTATTTAAATCAATGGGTTTTAGGCAGTTCTCATTTAGTTACACATTCTCTCCTAGAAACAAAACAGAACAAAATCAAGTAGAAGAATTAATTAGAAAGTTTAGATTACACATGCACCCAGCTAAAGCACCTGGAGATTTATTTTTAATTTATCCAGCAGAGTTTAGTCTTGTGTTTGAAACTTTAGTAGATGGTAAGATGCAGAAAAATGAGCACTTACCAGCAATTTCATCATGTGCATTAAAAAATTGTAAAGTAGTATATGGTGCCGACGGAGCGTTTAATACATTCAGAGATTCAGGTGGTGCAGCAACAGAAATTACTATGGAATTACAATTTGTAGAACTAGAAGCACTAACAAAAGATCGTATTGAGGCAGGACTATAATGTATTTCAGAGCTTTACCTAAAATGATTTATCCTTGGAAGGATGCTAATAAAAAACAAAGACAAATAATTGTACCTGATATTTTTAGAAGAGTACATGTAGATAAGTTTTTTAAAAATAAATTAAATCTTGTTGCAATGTATGTAAACGACGGAGAGACTCCTGAGAAAGTTGCATATGATTATTATGGTTCTACAAAGTATCATTGGATTGTATTGTTATCTAATGATATTGTAAATGTTGCAGAAGAGTGGCCTAGAGGACAAAGAGATTTAAACAACTATATTAAAGATAAATATGGTTCATCAAATGCTACAGATGTACATCATTATGTAGAAACTGATAATAAATCTATTATTGTAGATTGGGACGCTACAAGATTATCTAATGCAGAAATAGAACCTGTTACAAATACACAATATGAAGATGATTTAAACGAAAAGAAAAGACAAATATTTGTCTTAGATAAAATATTTTTAAAGGACATAGTAGCACAATACAAGAAATTGGTGAAGTAACATATCATGGCAGACATTAAGTCAGAAGAAAATTTACAACAGCCCGGACAACTTATTGTAGACGAGCTGTTTCTAACTACACAAACATTAGAAGATATCGATATTACAAACATGTATATTGAACTTAATATATATGAAGATGTTTGGAACCCTCACATACATGGATCAATATTAATTAAAGATGCTATTAATTTAATAGGCTCTTCACCTATAGGAGCAGGAGAGCTTATTACAATGAAACTTAGAACTGCTACATACGAAGACGAGCCTGGCAATGTTATTGATAAATCTTTTCAAATTTATTCTATTAATAACAGATCATTAAACACAGATAGAGAACAAACATATGAATTAGGCTTTATGTCTATTGAAGGATTAACAGACGCAGCAGCTCCAATATCTAAAAGATTCTCAGGTAATACAGCAGATCTTGTTAATCAAATTTATACAGATTATATGCAAGAATATCGTAGACCTGTAGAAGCAAAAGAACTTGCAACTTTAGTTATTGGTGATACACCACATTCTTCTAATATAAATTATATATCTAACTATTGGACACCCTCTCAAAATTTACAATTTATTTCAAAATACGCACAGGGAAATGAACATATAGGTTCAGACTTTGTATTTTATGAAAGTAATAAATCTTTTTATTTTACTTCTATACAAAAATTAATAGCAGCACAAAAAGAAGCTTTATTTGAGGAATATGTTTATTCCCAACCAGGACTTGAAGTACCTCATAGGGGAGGTGGAGAAAGTTTTGTAGGTGTTAACCTAGGAAAGAAACATTGTAAAATAGAAGATATTAAAATACCTAGAACTATTGATACACTAGACGGAGTAGATAGTGGATATTATGCTCAGTCTATAAGAGCGTACGATATGTTTACAAAAGAAAGAACAGAAAAATATATAGATGTAAGAGATGACTTTGGAAACTTTGTTCATACAGACGATGGTATACCAGTACCCTCAGGAACTCCAAGAAGTCCTTACTCACAAATGGGAATTAAATTATTAAATAGTTTTGCATATGGTAATGTACCAATGGGTATTCCTGGAGGTAAATTAAAAGCAGCCAATGATGCCGTTGTAAACAATAGTTTATTTAGAGCAAACTATTTTAATTCATTTAAAGATTACACATTTGAAATAACAGTTCCAGGTAGAACAGATATTGAAGTAGGAAAATTAATAAAAATGGTATATCCTAAACCTGTAGACAAACCTTCAGATGCAACTTATGATGACATTGTAGA
>MDSX01103413.1_pt1 | contig 10451 bp, 13 predicted proteins | sample 811141 | NCBI WGS metagenome assembly MDSX01 (sample SAMN05326642, study PRJNA326480) | marine metagenome | isolation source: seawater | place: Atlantic Ocean: South East | collected 2010
AGAAAAAACTAATTGATCACAAACGCCCGCAAAGGGTGGATACACAAACTAAGTCACAAACACATACACACTTCCTACTCCACACACTCGTGATCGGGGCCTGCACCCATCAATCAATTCCCATCAAAGAATTGGCAGACACGAGGCGACCTCTGATGTTCAACTCAGGCTCATCTTCTGATTGCGAAGATTCCGACACGTGAGAACCGTATTTTTTCTCACAAGCCGAAATCTCCTCAGCGATTTCGTCAAGAGCCGCTATCATATCAGCATGTAATGTTTGCCCAGCCAAGAACATTAACAATGGCTTGGCTTTCTCCGAAGCATTCATCCTGTCTTGCATGGAAGGATTGAAATTGTCAACCCCGCCTGGGTCATCTGATGGAAGGCTTGCTCCAAAGCGATCTTTCTGTCGTTCTTGGAATAATTGAAATGAATCCATCCATTCCAGACGTATCTCTGAAGCGGGCGTGTTCTCCCGTGTGGTTGATCCGCTCCTCTCAGGGACCTGCTTCATCACCTCAGTTGATGATGGTGGGGAATCAGATACTGGGATCATCTCAGAATCGGTGCGAGTCTTGAAAACATCGTCGAAATCGAATCTCGGTGCGTACTTAACGTTGCACAGGTTGTGGACCTGAACACGGCGATCCTCGCTTTCCTCTTCATCTCCAACTGGGTTCTCGTGGATATATCTTACCAGGTCAACCTTTTTTGCAGGCGGTGTGTACTCCCTGGTGTCTTCATCTAGAATCAACTCTACCGAGTCGTCCTCTTTATCTGGAGGATTAAGAAATGCGTTCATCCTCTCTGACACCCCTTCAAGCGTTGGAATCATACACTGCCGCTTAGGCCGCTGTGGAAGAAGAATTGGACTTACAGGTCCAGAATCCGGATCTTCATCCACTTCCTCCATTTCCTCCCGATGCCTCTTCCTCACCTGTTCCAGCTCTCGTGGGTCGGAGCGTGTTGGTGCTTTGCCTGCATCGTAGGCATCGTTTTGAGTGAAGTCCTCACCAGGAATTGGGAGTTCGACGTGGTGGTCCTCCATATATCTTATCGGCATCTTCCACCCTGGCGTTCGCGTCTATCGACGTTACTAACGACACTCAATCTTACCTCACTTAAATACAATTCGCAATTCAATCGAGACAGGAGCCATTGCAATCACACTTTTGTTGAGCTCGACTGAGAAATCGTAAGAAGTCTCCCCTTCCCACCCTTCTGCAGCATAATCTTCCACTCCTGAAACGCGACCGAACCCAGACTCTGCGTCCCCATTAGCTCACACGTGCAAATCCTTGCCATCGAGTTGCGACAGATGCTGAACATGGGACATCTGAGGACAGCCGCGGTCATTGCTGACAGATCTACCTAGGTTATATAATCTGAAACACTGCTAAACCCTAAAGAGTCGTGAAATGTACGATTGCCCTGTATTGCCCAAAACAAACAAGACCAAAACCTCGGTCAAATCCACTACTCAGACTCTACAGGGCAGAGGTCGGCTATGCCGACCTGATCGGCGGGGAACAACATGCCTACTATGACGCATCGTCCTTTTTGTCCGCTTCCGCCAAAAACTCTTGCGTCTGTTGGAGGAGGGCGTTGTGCTCATACTTCAGCAATTCCAGCTTGTTTTGTTTCATCAACTGCATCAGCTCTTTCAGTTTGTCCATACATTTCTGGACAGTGTCGAGCTCGTCTTCACGTTTCTCTGCGGGGTCAACCCGCGTTGGCCCTTCCATCGCGGCAGGGCACTCATCACCTAATATGATCTTATATACCATTTTCACGATGTAAAAATATCAATTCACTCGTATCAGCCCCAGCAAAACCCCCACGCCCATCATGACAACCCTCCACCTCGAAGCCCATTACGAAGACATTGGCGGCCCGCGTGTCAATATCACCATCGAGAAAGACGGACACAACTTCTATATCATCGACCCCACTGACGACCCAACTGACAACCCAAGACGACTCATCGTCCAGACCGAAATCTCGAAACGATACCGGGGATCGGGGTGTCAGTACTGCTTCCACTTTGAGGACATGACACGCAGTCATTACGGAGTCCCGACGCGCGACTCGCGTAATCAATACGCAAACGCTAATTTCCTGCGGTTCATGCATGGATATCTGAAAGACTAGAACACAACTACGTTGGTTATAGATGAATACTTAACAGAATACATAAGTCAGTAATACAATGTTGTAATGAAGCATGACATGTATTTTGTCGGTGGTTCAACTTGTTTCACTCCTTCAGAGCGTCAGTGTTTGCAATTGGATTCAGTAGGTATGTTCTCCACCACATTTGCATGGGAGGCACTCGAAATCTGCAACATCATCGTGAGCATACCAGAGCTGGCAAGTCTGAATCGCAAGCTTGTGGTGACTGATGCCTGTGCCGGGTGTGGAGGAAACACGATGTCATTCCTGAGCGATGGCCGGTTTGCATTGGTACATGTGGTGGAAATAGACCGCAACCGAATGAATGTATTGAAACAGAACCTCAATTTTCTGACTTCAGTGCGTTCCATCAAAACCGAATTCGAACTGTTATGCGACGATTACACAAACTGCATGCTGGCTCTACAGCAGGATGTCGTATTTTTGGACCCGCCATGGGGTGGCGTGAAATATCGAGAGGATCACAATATTGATTTGAAGATAGGTGGCATGTCAGTGGCGGCCATCATAACAGCGTTGATGCAGAAAGGTGTTTTGTGTGTGGTTGTGAAAGCTCCCAAAAACTTTGACTTGTCTAGGTGCAAAGATGAGTTGACACACCCAGAAAACTTACAATCAATCAGTTTTGCTATGTGGAATTTGTTGACGTATACATGCAGGACAAAAATTCATGAAAGCTTATTTGACAGACTAGATAAGTCCGCCAACAATTCTCCACACATGCCCATAACATATCCATCTGACACCTCGTTCCAAATTGCCGAAGCATTGGACCTACAGCGATTTCGCGCCATTCTGAATCAAATGTTGGAAGGCCACGAACCACTTCACGATCGAGACAATAGGCATCGTGTGCTGAGCAGATTCACCGAGTCATTACCAGAGGACAGCAAGCTCAAACACTTACTAACCAGCCAGAAGGATCACGAGCATGAATTCCAGAAAAAGATCAGAAGTCTCTTGAATGAACCAACATATGAAGCTTTATTGGTGTTACAACAAAGCGGTATTCCAGCAGCAAACAGTCTCATTTTCGCCAGCACCGCGACTGCTAACAGTGGACACGACAGTGCGCCAGTGGCCGCTTTACGATTACTGGGTGTGGACAAAGATTTGGACATTCAGTGTTGTAGTACGGCTACCACTTTGGGGGTTACTGGAGTGTCAATGGTGAAACCCAAGAATCCGGCAGTGTATTACGATCCTTGCTGTAAATCAGAGGAGTGGTCGCACATGAGTGAAAGCATCTTCAAGCAGATGTACAAACTCAGTGCTGATGCTGAATGGTCTGGAAATGAAGGGATACTGAACAAGTACACACACATCTACCACTGGGGATGCATCAGTCAGAATTGGCAGCTGAATTTATTACAACGCAAAGTTAGTAGTTGGAAGTTCATGGAGCATTGGAATTTGCTGATGACCATTGCCATGATGCGACATGCTGTAGTCACTTTACAGCCTGGAGGTCAGCTGTGCTTGAAGGTACGCATTTTCAATTGCGCCGAGACATTGGGATTGGTCAGTCTGATGTCCTCTCTATTCGAGCGCATTCAACTCCTCCCCAATCCGAGACAACTCGCGGCTTTCGTAACATTCGTAGGGCATAATTTGACAGATGATCTGACACTGAGAAGCCAGGTGTCCGATATTCTGGCCAGCTGCACTGACTACCAGCCTTCCAACATTTTCCTCAACGCCATTCAACAGACCCATCCAACCTGTAAACAAACCATGCTAACATGCCAGGAAATTCGAAGGAGTATGATTGACTCCAAAGCGTCGATCCATACCACATATCTTGCGTGTCTGAGACTGGTAGATTTGTACTTTCAACATGGCAGGTACGAAGAATTCAAGAGAGAAGTGATGAAGCTTCTTGAAAACACCTTAGAAGCGGGGCATGCACGCCATATTTTCCATGAGCTTGTGAACGCTGCCAGAGATATGAATCATTTCGAAACGAGAATGTTTGGTAGAGTCATGGCATCTCCATGGATGCAAGACAACTGTTGATTTGATAAACACGGATCAACACTCCTCACTGCCTTCACTTGTGAGGTAATGCACTCCTCCCCGTGTAAGCTTTGTAAACTTTCGTAAAACGGTATTCGCATCCTGTTCAAACCAATTCTGCGCGTCTTCAATGTCAGAGGACGCGTTGCACTCAAGCCCCCATTCGAGAATGTCCCAGAACTCATCATATCGATTCTCACACCCCTTGCAGAGATAGGCGTTCTTCAGAGCAACTTTGGTTGTATGACCGGGGTAAGCAAAAGTGTGAAGAGTGTTTCGCTTAGCTTTGGAGTCGTACTCAAGCATTGGTTTGCATGTATCCGGGGAACATGGCCCAGCACAGATATCGATATTGCGACAGTCCAAGGGAGTGTATTCCATACTGCTCGTCGAGACTTTATGAAACTACACGACTACTTTGGTTTTTTTGAAAGCATTCCGGCATCGCTACCGAGTGTAATTCCTGAGCTCACACAGCGCATCGTATATCTTTCTCATTACCGATCGCTTCAGTCTCCGTCTCTTAGGCCTAATAATGATGCGGTCGTCTTCAAAGGTCGCCTCGTACACCAGTTTCTTCATCTCCGACGCTTGCATGGAAGTCAACCGGAGAGACGGCTCATAGACAATAGGAATCATCGTTGGTCTGAGTTCCTTGCTAATTTGCCTGTCACTACCATCATTCGGCACAGGAGTACACATTCTCGGACACCATGCGGAGGTCAAAGTAATCAGTGACAGAAGCAACCCGTAGCGCAACATTTGTCCATGTCAGTCCCACTCTTTATATACACTGCCCCCAAGTAAGAAAAAAACAATGTCAGCGTGTCTGTCTTTCTCAGAAAGCAGCGCAATGGACAGCGAATCTATCTCCAACCTTGAGTTCAAGGAACTAGTCCGAAAATACCTGATGACCCTGGCATGCAAGTACGTCGACGACGATGTCACCTTCATGAAACATCTTAACAAGCAAGCCTTACTCGGGAACGAGGACGCAATCCACCAGCTCTCCATCATGAAGCATTTCGAGAGCATACTGACTAACATACAGAAACACATCTCTGACTTTGCTCTGCTTGGCTATCAACGGATCGCCAACGTATGCCTCGCGATTCAAGCCCAGCCGGCGATCCCATTCCCGACCAGTCACAACTGGAACGTATGCGCCCTTTCCGGAGTCAATACCAACAGCGTCTTTGTGCTTGCTCAAGACAACGCCTCTCTCTACCTCGACGAGCATTACCTTCCGTTTGCTACCATGCTGTGGACCGTCACACACATTGCGACCATTGAATGTAATCGCATCAACAACTTCATGACCTCGGACACCAGCCTCAATATCAAGCAAAGCATGGAACTCTACCGAAAGAGCGAGCAGATGACAGGGGAAGCGCTCGTCAGCAATTACGAGATTGCCTTCACTGCGGTTCTCGACGTGCTCAAACAGACGCGACTAGAGATTGAACTCAATGTCTGCGGGGACCCGACTCATCCTTTGCGAGTAGAAGGCTGTCGCTAAGCGCATTCATTACGAAAACGTAATAAACACGCAGATGGCTCTCAGCCAATATGACACACACACATAGATACACATACACACCAACACAGCACACATTCACTGTTTCTAATTGATGTCTCGGGGAATAGCGATTCTTGTCTCTCCCTTAGGAACAAACGAGATCACTGTGAAATCACCATCCTCCGTCGATACAATGCATTCGGGAGGAATACGGCACTGAATTCCAAGGTCAATCGATGTCCGAGGCACCTTGTGATGCTTGTGCACGTAATTCGGCTCAACCACCTCAGACGAAGCCTTCACGACCTCACGAAGACCTTGAAGTCCATCTGGCGCTGAAGAGGCCATCCATGGCCTCTGCGTGGTCTCTGCGGGAGTATTGGGAGGGCCCTGAAGCATCGACGATGAAGTAAGCGTTGCAACCCTCTTCCTCCGAGGCGAGCGACCAGCCCATGCTCCAGGCATTCCGCGATCAAAATCCATGTCAGGAGTAGGATCGGGATAGTCCTTGCCAGGCACCGCCCATTTTATCTCTGCGGGAGACGCCGTCGGACACTTCTTTCTGAAATGATGCGGTGTACCGCAAATCTCGCAAGCCTTCGTCCTGACGTATGGCCGCTTCTCTGGCTTGCCTGTCAGCGTGGGCGCTTTCCTCTTGTGCTTGGCAGACTTCGATTGCTTGCGACCAGCAGGTTTGCCTTCTTCAGAGGTCCCGAATTCCTTGTTATACGCCTCCGGAATCTCGAGTCCGCTCTCAGCAGAACCGACAACCTTGGTTTTCTGTTCCGCCATCTGCGCGTCTTGTCGAATTTGATACTTTTGCAAAGCATAATCATTCCTGCATGGTTCGCACAGTCCATTGCCCTCCCACCCCTTCGGCGTGTACATACTCTTGCGCTGTATTTTCTTGCACTTCAAGCACATCTTGCTTGGCTCCGGGGGGCCAGAGTGATCTGACCCCGACTCCATACTGGTAACAGAGCTCCAATCGCCTCCCATGCCTTATATACACCTCCTCCACCGAACACGACCACGTTCGCTGCCCACGTTCGCTCTTCTTCTTATTTGACCATTAGTCAACTTAAAAAAAGATTTGACCATAGGGTCCACAAGTAAAAAAGAAATCAACTTTTGACATGACTTAAACACTCCCACCAAAATCGAGAGTGGAAGGGCAGATGGCGCTCCCCCACGACATTGCGGCGGCTCTGAAGACACCGGGCGAGATCAAGGCCATCCGCGACCTTGTCGCGTTATCCCAAAAGCCCTCATTTGATCCTGAGGAAATGCAGAACCGCGTCATCTACGTGCACACGCCTGGTCTGCCGGACCAGGCCATGGAAGTCACTTTGACCCCGATCCGGATCCGCTGCCCGGTGAGTCTGCTCCAGATGTGTGCACAGAACATTCGCGACACATGGTTCAAGAACGCCGAGGACATAACACTTCCCGATATCGACCAGCACCACACCATTCTTGACCTCATCATGGAACTGGGCGAGGACATAACACTTTCCGAAACCGACACACTGGACTTTCATTCGGTGTACACGTGCAAGCAACTGGTGAAGGAAATTGAGTACCAGCCATTCCACGTGAAGGAGAAGGCATACAAAATGGGGAAGGCGGCCGAGATCTTATGTGGACGACTAAAAGATCGGAATGCGTAGGGCAGGAATACAGGCCTTCAATTGCATCAAATCTTCAAGTTCAGAGCACAATTTCAAGGTTTCAGCGTCATTTTCACTCAAAATCATCAGTTCTGGCATGAAAATACACTCATAATCACCCATTTACACCCCTTTTCACACACTATATATATCCAACTCTCTACTTCCCCTTCTTCCGATGGGCCTCTCTCACTCTCATGAGCTCCAACTTGACCTTACACTCAAGCTTATCACGCTTCTCCCGGTCCCCATGCAGCCATTCCATCTTGTCATCGGGCGATAAACGGTTATAGAAATGCTTCTTGGACTCCAACACCTTGCGTTCACCTGTATTCGCCCCAAACCACGCCCGTTTCATCGAAGCATCCATCCTCTTCAGGCGCGGGTCGGTGGACGAGACGCGTTTCTTCCTTGGTTTCTTCTTCGTCGTACTGTCTTCGACGGTGCTCGAGACAAGACAGGATTCGAGGAAAGCCTTTGCTTCCTCCAATTCTAGCCTACTCTCATTGTCTATTCCATCTTTCACCACACACTCGTCTTCCTCCCGACGGGTTTCGATCATAGCTGACTCTAAAGCACCCCACGTCTTCCCACACGTCGACATTCTATTTTTCTGGAGAATCGACTGTAGACAAGGTATAAAAGAGATTCTACGCATATTACATCATGCAGCGCGACAGTGATATGGTACATACGGATGGAGTGACGGATTTAGTCAAAGGCGTGATGAGTGTCTCCGAACATCGAAAATTCAAGATTAGGGTATATAATGCGATAGTTGACGTGGAGAACAAGTTGGAACTATCCGATCCAGGCGAAAAGAAGGATATATCAGGAGACAAAGACCTGTCGGCAGACTCTGTTCTCGATCTTATTACAGCACTCAAAACCAAAGTGGACGATTATCTGTCTACACAGCGGTACGCAATGCACGCCGAAATGAACAAGAGAAGTCTTGCCTTCGCAGACGCAACTGTGAAATTGCATGATCAATGGGAAACCAGCAAGACTTCTATCAATCCCGGTCCAAGAGGCGAATACAACCCTTACTTGATAGGCTCAACTCCAACAGGACTGACTCCCAACCGCACAGGAATAACTCCCAAGACTCCCAAGCCTCCCAAGCCAAGAGAGCTAGAAAGCCGTAAAACTCGCATAGCCGATCACAAGGAATTTGTGGATCCCAAGACGATCAAGGCCAAAAACAAGAAGGAAATGCTGGAGAGATGGGAGGCAATGAAGAAGGAGCTGGAAGCAGAGGGTTACACGAACATCCACTCACAATTTCACTGACAACCATTATTTCATCACAAGGCCACCAATGCAAACAAGCCCATCATACATAAAGCCATAAATGCACATACACACGCCACTTTGGCGAGCGTAGACCCTGAGCCGAACATTGCCTGTAGGCCTGTCATTTCTCTTACTGACAAGGAAGCTAAATATGGCAAACAATCACATCAAACAATCACCGCCTTGTGCTCTAATAGTTCATCCGTGTGCTCATCCGAGTCAGCTTTGAAACGATAGATCTCCACGCATTTATAGATAGTCTTCGAGGAGACATACACCGTAGCGATGGTGGGAATGAGTGTCGATAGGGTGATGATCGTAGTAATCACGGCAAAGTTCGTCACGGAGAACGAAGAAGCCAGTAGATGTCCACATATCGTGTTCTTGAATGTCATCACACATGTCACCAACACATTCGCCGTCCAGAATTCAGTCACCGTAACTCCGCCAAACTCAAGCAAACACGCATCCACCTGCAATGGGGTATGAGATAACGCCAACAAGACGAGCTCACCCCACAACACCCCACGGACCCTCGCCTCACTGACAATATCCACCACCTCTCTCACAGGGCTTATCTTGATTCTCACCAGATATCCCCCTATAAGCACCAATTCCCACACACAGCATAGTAACCACCCCCATAATGGGCCAAGCCAGAACCCATACAGAATCTTCGTCACGTGCATCATCGGGAAGAGCATGAGCACTTGGAGCAGATGGAGGGTCATCAGGAAGACAATCTGGTGCACCTTACTCGTCATATGCAAGGCTTCATTCACTTCATCTATGCTCTCTCGCCATGTCGTGGCATTCCAATCAGAGGGGATGACGCTATTCAACTCCTTCCCGGCGAACAATGTCACTGACAGGCCCACACATATCGGTATGATGATATACCAGCGCTCCAGTAACAATGTCAGTATTCGTGCCATCCAAAGACAGGTAATGTCATGAATATATAATTCATCACACTCAGACAAGAGAAACATGTCAACAATGTCAGATTCACTCACAATTTCACTGACAATCATGGGGGTCTATTACATAAACCCTCCACCCCGGACCCATAGGAAGTCCACCAGATTTCATAGGAAGTCCACCCTTTTAAAAAAAAACTGACATTTAATTCAAAACCTCGTCTGGGCGACGAAATACTGACACTCATCCAACCTCATCCAACCCAAATCCACCTCGACCCCGGACCTAAACCCGAATATAATAGACCCTAGGTGCAAAAACCTCGTCTGGGCGACAAAATCTCGACATTCAGCCAACCCAAATCTGCCTTGACCCTAAGATTCTCCACCCCAAAACACTTTTTGGAGGGTCTATTACTACCAGACCTCCACCTTCGTCTAACCATTTTTGTACCACTAATCGCGGGTTTATGTTGGGCTCGGGCCAGATATGCCCCCCCCCTCCTGAATATATTTTCCTGAATATAAACCCGAATATAATAGACCCTTTGTGAATATATTTCCTCGCCAGGACGTGCTCATACGCGCCTTTTTGCGTGCATCTGAATATAATAGTACACCCTTGAATATAAACCTGAATATAATAGTACACCCCCGAATATAAACCCTCGCCCAGACCTGCACTTTTAGGGCTTTTTAGCCCTAAACCTTTAGGGTTTAGGTTCTAGAGTTTCTCCCCTATCCTTCAAGCTTTAGGGTTTTGGACACGCGCATACGCCCGTACGCATGCCCACGCGCTTCCGTGCGCGTTTTTATGCTTAAAAACGCATATAT
>MDSX01015785.1_pt1 | contig 10448 bp, 11 predicted proteins | sample 811141 | NCBI WGS metagenome assembly MDSX01 (sample SAMN05326642, study PRJNA326480) | marine metagenome | isolation source: seawater | place: Atlantic Ocean: South East | collected 2010
CAACATGTTCTCCTAACCAAACGGAGTCCAATCCTATTTCTTCTGCGCGGCGCCCAAAATCCATGATCATTTGTGTATTCGCTATGGGCGACATAAACGTCGCAAACACTCCAATTTTCATACTTCCCTTTCCTTATCAATCGATTTTGAGATCAAGATACCGTGATATTGACACCCATAACAACCGGGCAAGTAGTCAAAGAAACCCAAATCAAACTGATCAATGACTACCTTGGCAACCCATTTGATTCACAAGTTTCGGATTGGACCACTTAAAATGACCCAGAAGAGATACACATCTAATCCTTGGCCGATAAAGACCACACTAAGGGATAATCGTCCCGGCCGCATTTCGAAGGACGGTATTCTGAGTAACCTCAGGAAAAATCTCTCTGAACAGCGCAAGCATATTTTGTGTCGACCTTCGATCGGCAGGCTCGTAAAGTCTCCCAGGTGGTCCCAGAGAAGGCGGCAACGCAAAACCATGGGGTGTTTTGGCATGATGATGAAAAACCCAATCGACGCCAGCTTCATCCATCTCTTTAAAAAACCTTTCTCTGCTGTTGTCTGGTACCAGTTGATCCTCAGCCCCGTTCTCAATCAACACCACCGTTTTCGTGTTGTATTGATTACCACAGTATTTCACGGGCGGACGGACGGCACCGAAGTGCGCGGGATTAGGATCCTCCCCTGTTTGTAATAGCCCATGAAAAGACACCACTCCGCTAAGACCTAATCCTGCTCTGACCGCCTCGAGAACAGCCACGCCACCAAAACAGTAACCAATAGCCGCAGGCTCAACAGAGTGGTCAACACTTTCATCTTCTAACCCTGTCTTCAACCAACTTTCAATTAGGCTACGAAAAAATTCGTGGTCGCTGTCCAGCCTCACCATCGCGTCAAAGCAAAGTTTTTGAAAACCAGCCACCTTTCTAGAATCCTCAGGAAATAGCCGTTCAGCCGCAGGCACGTACTCGCCATAAAGATCAATCGCCAATCCTACATATCCAATTCTCGCGAGATACTCGGCAACATCCACATCGAAAAACTTCAAACCTTGATAATTGTGAATCACTAATACTAATGGCCGTTCTCCAACATCCTTTGGCGGAGCAACCAGATGCCCCAAATACCTAATGCCTCTGAATTCAATCTCAATGTCTCTACGTTGCAGATCTGCTTCATCCGGCCAAAACATTGTGTGCGAGCTCATCCAAATCTCTCGATAATTCAAAACCGTGTTTTACCAGAACTCGTCGACCGACAAAACATGCAAAGAAGCTGAAGACGCGTTATAAATGCGATGAGGAGTCAGGAAAATAAAGGGAGAGACCAGAGCAGATGAGTGATAATGCCGCAGATCCATATACCGTGCGCGAGGAAGAAGCTCATCCTCCCCCCACCTCACTTACTGGAAGACTAAGCTATCTAGGGCCCAGCCTAATCGTTACCGGGGCAGTCATCGGATCCGGAGAGTTAGTTCTGACAACCAGTCTTGGTGCCGTTGCGGGTTGGTCACTTCTCTGGTGGCTAGTCCTGTCTTGTTGGTGCAAGTCGCTTGTTCAGGCCGAGCTTGCCAGATACACCATAGTATCTGGCGACACCTATTTAAGAGCGATCAATCGACTGCCAGGTCGCATCTGGCGAATCTCTTGGCCAATCTGGCTAGGGCTCATTGCTTATATACCTGGAACCCTCGGACTCGGCGGTATATTTGGAGGCACGGGAGAAGCGCTTTCTTTTCTTTTATCTAACATGGACATTGAGCTAAGCGGAGTTTGGTGCACCGGCATCATCGCGGTGGTTGTCGCGGGCATCCTGAGTACCGGATCTTACAAGTGGATAGAGGTACTGATGCTACCTCTGGTGCTCTTATTCACTATCACAACGCTTATCTGCTCTATTGCCATGCAGTTCACGGAATATCAAGTCTCTCCCGGAGAATTACTTACAGGAATGACTCCTGACTTCTCAGCCTTTATCGCAATGGCTGCGTTGGCACTATCCGCTTATGGGTACACCGGGACCACCTCGGGCGATCGATCAGCCTATACCTATTGGGCGATCGAAAAGGGCTATCCAAGTTTCCTAGGGTCTAATCGTGAACATCCAGACTGGGAGAAGCACGCTAGAGGTTGGATGAAAGTCCTACATACCGATGTTTTGTTTGGTCTGATCATAGTGACCTGTGCCACCGTGCCATTCTATGTGCTTGGTGCTGGGGTTTTGAATCAAATGGGACTGGAACCGGAAGGAAGCGAGGCGGTGATCGGCACCTTATCCAATATCTTTACACAGACACTGGGCGAATGGGCTCTGTGGTTATTTAGTATCGGTGCATTCGTGATTCTATTTTCGACAGTTATATCAGGAGTCGGCGCGGGCGGACGCTTTATTCCTGACTACCTCATCGAGATGCAATTTATGGATCGGTCTAATCTCAAACTACGTAAAGCGATCGTTCGTTGGTACTTGGGGTTCCTTCCCTTTATCGCTTTCTTTTTCTATCTGATGGCGCCTAACTTCGTCATATTAATTATGATTGGGGGTCTTACCTCAGCAATATTCTTGCCGATTCAGAGTGGCGCAACTCTTTGGCTACAAGCCACCAACATGGATGAAAGAATCAGACCTAGGAGGCTAACGTATTACAGTCTTTGGCTAATCTTCTTTTTCGAGTTAACCATGGCAGGCTTTGTGATCTGGTTTGTTGTGCTGCCGCCGCTTATAAATTAGATACCGTCTTACTGATCTTTTTCAGAAGAGGCCAGAAATTCTTTTAGCGTGTCGACATCAGGTAGGTCGTTCGCCCTTCGAACGAAGGCCTCGGCACTAGATCGGGACTGCTTCCTTCGACGACTCCATTTGATCATCTCCTGCAGCTCGATCAAATCGATCATCCAATCACCTGGCGATAGAAAAGTAACATCTTTACCGAAAACAGCAGAGCCCTCCTTACCCAGGATCATTGCGAACACTTTTTCGCCATCCGCAACAAGCTCTAGCTCCCCTTGAAACTCTTCTGCGTATCTGACATGAAAGCGTCGGCCTTTGTAAGAGAACCCAACTCTAAGATTACGACCTAAACGAAGCTCTTCCTGAGTCGCTTCAACGTGCTCGACACCGATTAGATCTGCATCAGCGAAATGAGCTTGCACAACCCGCTCCGGCCACGTTTCGACTTTCAGATATAAAGTCACTAGCGCATCATCGAGACCAGACAAGGCCACAAGATGTTCTGTATCTTCGATCTTTCTTTGCGCCAGACGAACCTCTATCTGGCCTCTAGATTGCGCCTGGTTCAAACGAGAGTTGACGGCCTTTCTAAACTGCCTGAGCGAAACACCCAACTCCTCTATTTGCTCCGGATCACTCTCCCTACCTAAAACCGAACCGGCACCAAGCTCTGGTATTTTGTCCTTTAACCAATTGAACATCGTTCACCAAATGTCTATTCCACCAAGACCTTCAGTGTACAACAGGACAAAGCAAAAGCCATAGCCCGACAGATAGTCTTACATAAAGGACCTAGCTATTTCGCTTGGGCAACCTTACGCCGTTCCGCAAGTTCCTCTAACATTTTTTTGTGCATATCGGGGGTCAACTTGTAACCAAAGTAAAAAAGCACAGAGATAAAACCCAAAGCCGCCACGACAGGACCATAAAAAATGGCCATATTGATCAACACCTGGGGGTCTAGATCAGCCGCACTCTGAATATTTGCGCCCACCGGCCACTCGATAATCCACAAAACAAAACCCGCAATAACTGTTCCAAAACCACTAGTCGCTTTAGCCGAGAAGGCGACTGCCGCAAAAAAACCACCTTCCTGCCTGCGTCCAGTATTGTATTCGTGTTCGTCACAGACATCGGCCATCATAGAACCATAACCTACATTAGCCTGCGCAGTCGCAAAGCCCTGAATCACCTTTATAAAAATCAATGCAGGCACTAAAAGAGGGTCACCGTTTTCCGGAAAATAATCCAACAGCCTTAATACTACGGGCACATTCTGAAAAAATGCATATGCCAAACCTCCGATTATAAGGCAAGTTTTCTTGCCTAACGCCGCAAAAAGCGGTACCGATACAAAAGTGCCCAGGGCATTGCCGATCGCGTAAGCAAGTAAAACGGGCACTATGATTCTTTCGTCTAGCTCCCAGAAATAAGTAAACATGTAAAGATCAAGCGCGCTGGTCACTCCGACCATGATGTAAACCACAAACACGCCAGAGAAGAGAAAACGAAAATTTTTACTTCGAATAACGTCTTTGAAATCTCTGAATAACTGAATAAATACGCCAACGATAGAAACGCGGCTCTTTTCGGTGATCTTCTTTAGGCCGGGTATGACAGACCTGGTTCCCCAGGCACTCCAAAATATCGTTGCGCCCATAAAAACGGCCACCAAGAAGGCCCAGGGTACGTAGGCTTCCTGCACAAACCGCCCGCTAGTTTCACTACCTCCAAAATAGGGCGATACAATCCAAAAGAAAACCATGAGACCGAACAAATAACCGATATTTCCAAAAAATTGTCTATAAGCGACTAAAGCAGAGCGGTCATTAACATCTTCAGTGATCTCTGCGCCAAGCGCCAGATGCGGAACGTGATAAAGCGACAACATGGTTCTAGACAGATTAGTAAAAACCAACAACCAGACCGCCAACCCAAACTGAGAAGACACCAGAGGGAAAAATAACATGAAAAAACACAGGCTCAGCGGTAGGAAAGATGCATACATGAACGGATGTCGGCGACCCTGATCAGACTTCCAATTATCTGAAAGCGATCCTGCAATCACATCCGATGCGCCATCAAGAACAAGAGCAGCACCGATCGCGATACCCGCAAAAGCTGGGTTAAGCTCTAAAATCTGGCTATAGTAAAACAAAAGGAAGAACGCAAGCCCCGAATTAAAAACGCCTTCGCCTGCCTGGCCTACCCCAAAGGCAAACTTCGTACTAAATTTTAATTTACCTTCAACCACTCGACCCCTCCTTTTTGAATCAGACCCCAAATACCGTCAAATCAAACCTCATCACCGTACCTTCCCACAAAAAGACCTATCGATTCAGAGCCAGTTTTCTAAATTCATGGCCCTGGAATAAGTAATCTCAGTTCAACACGGGCAGCTCTTTCAACAACCAATCAATCTTTTTCGCTACGCATTACCAAAAAATCACGATTCATTACGGGCTCTGGAATCGCAACGATGTAGACTACTTTGTCTTTGACCTCGCCTTCAGCGTGTAAAGCCTTCCCTGGTATTATCACCTTATCGCCCTTTGTCACATCTAATCTTTCGCCCGAATCACTGTCCATGAACCAGGTCTCTCCCTCCATCACATAAGCGTGGACTTCATAATCGTGCCAATGTTCGGGAAGGCCTTTTGATGGCCCACTGACAAAGGTCGTAGGCCATGTGCTGTTCGATTTCACATCATCAAGCACGTCGCTAAGATTAGCAAAGAAAGCTTTCTCGACCGTTAATCCCATAGACACTCACTCCGACAACTGAGTTTAGATTTATCATTACTGAACCAGCTCAATGACCGTCCCATCAGGATCCTTAAAACAAACGAATCGGGTTACGGGTCCGTCTTCGAGTTTCACCTCAGCAGGTTCAGACAAAAACTCAACACCTTCGGCTTTAAGCCGGGCCATATCTTGTTCCAAGTCGTCACTGGCCAGAGCTATTCTGTTAATGCCTAGGTGGTACAAATGATCATAGGGCGGATCATCATCTTTCGGATCCTGCCATTCCAGCAAATCAATCACAAAGGGAACTTTTGCATTTTGCAGTGCGAGCAAAGCCCCCTTGACTAAATAGGGAGGCATCCCCACCGCCGCCGCGACCTCTTTGGTGTTCGTACTAGGCACATCCAAGTATTTTTTAAATCCGAGAAGCTCATAAAATTTGAGCGAGCGATCAAAATCACTGCAGTTCACATTGACGTGAACTAAACCTCGAATGGCCATTAGGAGGGCGTACCTAACACAGCACCTTGGTCAATCACCAATTCGGCACCGTTCAGGTGTTTCGATTCGTCCGACACCAGAAACAACACCATGTTAGCGATATCCAAAGGCTCGCCGATTCTCATTTTTTTTCTCGTCGCCTCAGGGTCTTCTTGCTCCATCAATTTAAAACCCGCCAGACTCTCTAGAGCCTGATGGACCATTGGCGTAGAAATACTTCCCGGATGAATTGAGTTACAACGAATATTGTTACGCGATTCTATGCAGTGCATCGCGATGGACTTCGTCATGGAGCGAATCGCGCCCTTGGCCGAAGAATAGGAAAGGTAAGCAGACAAACCCACCAACGCAGCGATCGAAGACATGTTGATGATCGAGCCGCCTCCGCTCTTTGTCATTATCGGGATGGCTGACCGACAGCCAAAGAACGTCGCGTCAACATGAACACCCATCACTCTTCGCCACTCTTGAGTCGTGGTTTTCTCAATGTCTGAAATAGGAGCGATACCGGCGTTATTAACAAGCGCATCGAGTCGCCCAAACCGGTTTAGAGTTTGATCAATGACCAAATCCCATGACTCTTCTTCGCTGACGTCTTGCTCGATAAATAGAGCGCCTTCACCAATTTCTCTGGCGAGCGCCTCTCCATCGTCACGATTAACGTCGGTAAGCACCAACGACGCACCCTCCTCAGCTAATCGTTGCGCATCAGCGAAACCAAGACCAGAAGCAGCACCCGTAATCAAAACAACCTTTCCTTCGACTCTTCCCATTAGATGAACAATCCCAGAATGGTTAGGATTCCAATACTTTCTTCGCGTTATTGATGGCGTTACCGTATATCCCTGAAGCCAGTTTAACTGCTTTTTCTTCCTCTATGCCTCTGGACTCAAATTGTCCCGTCCAGTCCACGCCGGTAGTCCCATCACCATTGTCGCTTAAACGGATAGTGGCCGAATAATCGGCAAAAGGTAAAACGGAGTCTTCATTGATAATGGAATAAGTGAAAATCTTATTCTCCGAATCGTGCACGTCTAAACGTTCAACCACGCTCCCATTACTCATGTTGATAGAGCGGGTCATGCCGACACCTTCTCCATCATAATCTACTGAGTCAATTCCAGGGCCAGCCTTAACCCCTGAAAAATTACCCAACTCCGCCCAAACAGCCTCGATATCGGCTTTGATTGAGTCTACTACTTTTGCCTCCGCCATGTGGTCTCTCCCTACTTAACAATAATTCAACCTTACTCGTCGTTTACTGGCTGAACAACGCCAAATCAAATAAATTGCTTCGTTGCAATGCCGCATACCCAGCCATTATGATCGAGAGCCAATCCACAACTAGCTGTAAATAGTTATGGAACTTTAAATAACAAAGGAAAAAAATGAAAAAAATTATAGCTTTACTGCTGGCTTTACCCTTTAGTGCTGCTGTTCTTGCTGATGGTCACGGCGAGAACTACCGTGGGATGAACTTGGATAACAACTTTGGGATCCAATTTGAGATTTGCGAACTACGAGACGGTAAGACAATGAGCGACGTGAATAAAGTAAACAGGTCAATCGAAAAGGTTCTTACTAGTATCGAGTCGAAGGGTTCAATATTGAGATTGACCCCCTTTTACTCTCATGGAACTCCCGCCACACCTGCGGCAGATTTTCTAGACTTGTTTGTCGCTCCAATAAACGAAATAGGAAGAACCTGGACAGACTTTCTTAACACATCTGAAGGACCTAAGGCCTACAGTAACTTCCAGAGCGCAGCGAAGTGTCACAACAAACTGGCTTATGGCACTCCAAAAATGACTAAAGTTGACGAGATGATGTCTACGGACGAAAGAGTGATCACTTTAAATTGGTGTACTCCAAAACCGGGAGTCTCCTATCAACAGCTAAAAGCAAAACACGACTCATGGCTCGCGGCAAATAAAGACGGTTTTCAGGCAGCAGCCTGGAGCGTCATCGTACCAAGACAAGGTGCTGGAAATGCTCAGGGTAGATTTGCTCATATGAATGTCTTCACCAGTCTTAACCAGATGTTTGCTAACGAAGAATGGATTGCTAATGGCGGCGGTAGAGACGGCATCAACGATTACTACAGTTCTTATGCGGATTGTGATGGCGACTCTTCCTATACGGCAGAGTATATCTACAAAGCTCCGAACTAACCCCATCAGAGGGCTCTACCAGGGCCCTCTAAAATCACCAATAAATTAACGGAGAAGTCTATGGAAATTCTTACCTCTTCGCCTGAATTAGACGAGGGCCTAATTAAACCTGAAAATTGGGCCAACGAGGATTGGATCCATAGTCAGCTGAAATGGTTAAGAGAAAACGACCCTCTCCGACTAACAGAACCCGATGGATTTGACCCCTTCTGGAACGTCACTAAATACCATGATATTAAAGAGGTCGAGCAGAACAAAAGTGTCTTTATTAATGATCCCAGACCTGTGTTGGGACCCAAGATGGTTAATGCAGTAGCTCAACAATTGTCAGGACGAAAACATCTGGTGAGGTCTCTAGTCCAAATGGACGATCCTGATCACATGAAGTATCGACGACTAACCCAGGGCTGGTTCATGGGCACGAACCTGAGGAAGCTACAAGGTGAAATCGAAGCGCTGGCCGACGAATACATCGAACGGCTTGATAACCTTGGAGGAGAATGTGATTTCGTAAAAGATCTGGCCATCTGGTACCCACTACGCGTAATCATGACAATCCTAGGTATTCCCAAAGAAGATGAACCGTTGATGCTTAAGCTCACTCAAGAATTATTCGGAGGTACCGACCCTGATATAGCTCGATCCTTTGAGCCAATGGAAATCATGAATGTAGTTGGAGATTTCGAAAATTATTTTAACGAGCTGACAATCAACAGGAGAAAAAATCCAACTGAAGATCTTGCGTCCCTAATCGCCAACTCCAAGATAGATGGCGAAAGTCCACCCGAGCTCGAAACGAACGGCTACTATATGATTGTAGCCACCGCAGGTCATGACACGACGTCCTCGTCTGTTTCCGGTGGTTTGCTGGCTCTAATGGACAACCCCGCAGAGATGGAGAAGTTAAAAAGCAATTTAGATAAATTGATGCCCACATTCATCGATGAAACAATCAGATGGGTCACGCCGGTTCGACACTTTATGAGAACGGCGACCGAAGACTACACTCTCAGGGATACTCAAATTAAACAAGGAGAGTCCGTCATCCTTTGGTACCCCTCAGCTAATCGAGATGAGGAGGTCTTTGATAATCCCTTTGACTTCAAGGTGGACAGAAATGAGGCAAAGCAAATCGCCTTTGGATTTGGAGCGCATGTTTGCCTTGGACAACATCTCGCCCGAATGGAGATGTCTATCTTGTTTAAAAAATTACTATCGCGACTTGAACACATTGAGCTCGCTGGAGAGCCAAAATACACGCAAGCAACCTTCGTTGGCGGATTAAAAAGTTTACCAATTCGTTATAAGTTAAAGTGAAAAATTTGAGCGCAATTCTTTAAAGGACAAAGAAAGGGATAGGCTTTAATTGGGTGGTCGATTCGCGGCCGACATCATAGCAATCGTATCTAAAAAGCTCATATACCTAACGATCTTTCGGTCCTCAAAGTAAAATATCTGGAGGCCCTTGGAATCATCAATTCCATCAACCCTCACCTTTGTGATCGCGAAAACAACGTTCTTTGCTTGATGTAGTTCTACCACTTCGATCTGAAAACCAGGTATATAAAAGGCCGTCTTATCAAATACATTCGAGACGACTTCGTCGATGCCGACAAACGTGCCGCCCGTTGGCAAAGATCTCTGAGCCTCCCATACAACTTCTTTACTGGTTAGCTCAGTCATCCGCTCAACATCTCGACTTTGATATGCGGTATAAAAGTCCATCACCAAGTTAACAAGGGCGCTTTCTGAGGAGTCAGCATGAGACAGCTTCGGCAAGCAGAGCATCAGAATACAAATCATCATCGTGAATTGGACTGCTAACTTGTTGGTTGTCATTATCCCACTTAGAGTTGAAGCCTGTAAGTTACTGTAATGTAGCCGATTTCCGTTATCAATTATTCGACTTTATTAAAAGGGAAGGGCTTTTCATTAGTAGAAAAGCTCAAATAGCCCACACAATCCTTGAAATACTCTACAAGCCAAGAGAAAGCGGAATCCAGCTGATTAGGGGTATCCCATGAAGCCAAAAACAAGACCAATCTGATCGCTGCTAAAATCAAAATAAGCTGCACACAAAGATACAAAAAAAACGCATATAAAAGCGTAAATAAGGCTCTCTCCCATTTTCCAGGATTGTCCTCTGTAACCGAGCCTTCATAGATTTCGTTCACTTTTGTCTCCAGACTTTTTAATTTACGACGCCCACTATTTTTAGGCGAAGAAACGGAACTTGTTCGATTGAACGTCTGGGGTGAATTGTAGGCAATGACAATCCGAAATAGAACCGTTGAG
>MDSX01022213.1_pt1 | contig 10448 bp, 7 predicted proteins | sample 811141 | NCBI WGS metagenome assembly MDSX01 (sample SAMN05326642, study PRJNA326480) | marine metagenome | isolation source: seawater | place: Atlantic Ocean: South East | collected 2010
AAAGACTTCGTCGTCATCGCTCGAGGCCGAGGACTCATTCTTCGCGCGCTGGCGCGCGTTGGCGGCGGCGCGGCGCCTCGGGTTCACCCTTTCGGGTGGGTTCACTTTATTAAAAAATTTATTGTCTAACTCTATTAGTGCCTGGAATACTAGACCATTATGATGTTCATTACCTCCTAATTGTTCTAAATTTGCTCTTATGTCTGGCCGTTCTTCTAAATAGGCATTAAAAAATTCTAATTCAAATTTTTCGGCGGGAACATTTGATGAGTCAGATAAATGTGTATGGCTAGTTCTCGGAACAGTAGGACGACCATCTTTACTTATTGCTGGTATTTTTCCAAGGGGTGTACTTACTTCAGCGATTTTTGTTCCGAGGTCGGCGAATCCTTCGGCAGTTTGGGCTGTCGCTTGGATTGGAAAATTTAAATCAGGGATGGATGTATTTTGTGTTTTAATACTCTCATAAAAAAATAAGATCCTTGATTCAATTTGTTTTTTAATCATACTATCAGTTTCATCCGAATTCAAAAATGTTCTTTCGGAATTAATTTGATTTATAAGTTGTTCATCCGTGTTATTATCTAAAGTATCCAATATCTTATTAAGCCATTTATCATATTTTTCAATTAGTTGTAGCTTGTTTTTTGTTTCATCAGGTGGGGGTCCACTTACTTTCCCTAAAGGCACAGATTTGGCCTTTTTATGAAGATATGTTCTAGTCATTATAATGTTGAAAATAATTCTGTGTAGTATGTCTTTATTCAGATAATGACATAAGATTTCTAAGATATGAAGCATATTTTCTTTACCAATGTCTTTGTTGGTATCAGTACAATATCCAGATAACATCCTTACACCTTTTGGAATCCATTTACTTGATAATCCGGGCTCTTTGTATATGATATTATCATCGCCCTCTTTATCTTTTTTGGTTCTATTTCTAATTTCCGAATCTAATTCTTCACATTTAATTTTATCAAAACAATTAGCCCATGCAAATAGCTCGTTATTAAATTCTTGTACACGGTGAATCGAAGGAGAAAATTTAATACTGTTATTTTCTTTTTCAAGTTTTATAAATAAATGGTCTGATTTAACAGAATTTGCTTTACCTTCACTTAGGTAATAACCGTAATAATTAATGTTAAACATATTTTTGCAAAATTCTGCTTTTTCCATTTCAGTTTTATAACCCAAACAGTCCAATATAAGTCTAGCGTCTTTATCATTATACAGCCATAACATTTCTCCTAAATCCAGACCATATTTTTTTATAACATCAACCCTATCTTCTCTAGATACAATATCTGTATCTCCTGTCGTGTTTTTTATATTAAACATATTAAAGCTACGTTTAGCGCGGTCGAGGCCAGAGCCAGATTCAGTTATATTATCATATGCAACAAGCCATTCAATAAAGTCTTCAGAAGCGTCAGTCCACTTCGTAGAACTTCTTATCACTTTTATTTCTTCATTATAATTATCTTTATTAATTATTCTTGCTAAACCACCTCCAAATAAAAGCATAAAACCGAATGGTATTACATGTTCATCCTCATTTTCATCGGACATAGACGTTGTTTGTCCTACAGTTGTTCGATGTATTTTTACTCCTGAGAACCAACTATAAAATTTTTTAAAATATTGCATTTTCTTCACTTCTGTTATTCTATTAAGACTCGATTTCCCCATAATAATGGGATTGGGTGGCTGTGTGGCTTGGATCATATTTGCAGTGGGCGAGTCGGCGGCTGATTCCGTGCGTTGTTTTTTTGCTGCAGGTTTTGATGATGGCGGTGGCTCAATCACATGGAATCCTGTTTGTATCTTTAGAACTTTGGAGGCGTCGGGCCAGCGAACGAAGAAGGCCGGAACTTCTTGTCCTTCAACCGCGACTCCTACGAGAAATGCGTATGGTGGTGCTGCGTAGTCGCCAGGTGGAGCTGCTGCTGGCCCATCGACGGTGGGCCGGAAGGTCGGCGAGTCGGTACGTTGCGGATTTGCTCTCGCGCGCCTCGTCACAATAAAAGGCTTCCAATTTGGAGCGACTGGCTGTGCAGCGATTTCAAGCACGCGTACTACCGTGTCGTTGAGGAATGCAGTGTCGTTGGGCTCTTCAAGATTGGCGACATCGACCATTACCTTTTCCCCAATTGATGGTGGAGCTGTGACTTCGTTCGCAGCCGGCGGAGGCAGGACGAGCGCTTCGCGTTCACGCCGGCGCTCCTCCTCCGTCTCCTTCTTTTCCTTTGCATATACTGAATTGGGTGGTATTACAGGAATATTTTGTTCTTTAATATACGTTTCTAAATGAATAAAAGGAGGAGCTTTATTGTATTCATCGGGTGTTGCATCTTTAAAAACTCCAGCCATAATCATTTGTGTAGAAGTTGAGCCGGCGATTCCTTCGTGTCTTTTTCGTTCTCCTTCAAGTTGTGTTGAAGTACCTTTTTTAAATAATCTTGATAATGTAGCGAATTCACTTTCAGTAACATCATTCGCTTTTGACATATTATTAATAAATAAAAAAAATTATATTTTTTTTTGTGACTCCTGATGCCGCGCTCGAAGAAAGATTTATAAATTTTGTAACATTGTTATGAATCTACCATTCGAAATTGTTAAAGAAATATGTGATTATGCTGGACTATGTTGCTATATTTGTGAACAACAATTATATCCTTGGAATATGATTGCTAATTCAAAATTTTTAGTATGTAATAAAGAATGTTACGTGTAGTCTGTTACTACATTTCAAGTTTATCCCTGTTTGTGTCAATCCAGGCACCGGAGGCGTCATCGATAGCATCATGGTTATGTGATATTGGATCCGATATATATTCTCCATTTCCTGGATCATTTTCAACAATATAATCTAAAGCGACTCCAGTATTGCAGTAACCATATCGCGAGTTGTGGTCATTACTATAATCAATTACATATCCTCTATCTTCCATCACACCTAGAATCATTGATGTGATATACTGATATTTCTGCACTCGATAGGTCATAATATCATTGGGAATTACAGGATGACATAATGGATTTGGTGCATGTATATCTCTCCAGTTGGAGGGTACATTCTGACCGGCGGTATAGGGCAAAACGGTGTCACTTATAATATCTAAGTCCTTAGCACGTGCATCAATAATAGTTGGAAGAAGTTCATACGCTTCTATCGTCGGCGTAGTAGCGCCGGGGGCGTCTGCGGAATGTCTCCCCAAAAGTGCATGATTAAGAGACACGGGTTGTATAACGTTTTTAGCCTGTATTAATGATGGAATGTATTGTCCATCTGCATTTGTTTCGTATTGTGCATTTCCAGAATCATCGAAGTATGACATCTGTTTTCTAACTCCTTTTTCAAAATGATAATCTTGGCTACCAGCTCCAAAATTATCTTCTAAAGGTATTCCCACAAGATTATCGAAATGATTTGTGTGTTCTCCAATATTTGTTTCAATTTCAGCATTAGTAGCATTTTCATCTAAGCGTCCACCATGCCAGTACATCTTATGGTCTGTGTCAATGCTACCATCTGCCTTTTTGGGAGTTAGTAATCTTTTATACTCTCTCAATCCAGCATTTCCTATATAGTAATATCTGAAGTTATCGGCGGGATTTGAATTTGGTCCATCAGTCCTACCTGTGTCTGATGGAATAGTGTCTATCCATGCTGTGTTCCATTGTCCCTCACCGTTGATGACTTCGAATGACCATTCATCTGGAAACTGTAACGCTTTGTAACCCGATTCAGCGACAATCTCTCCTGCAGCGTTAGTGTATTCAGGATTTCCCTGTCTAGGAAGATAATGTGTTGTGTAGGGCAAGGTGGCCGACGCTGGGTGGCCGCCACCGAGCCATACTTTACCACATGGAAAATTTGAATCTGGGATACCTGCCCAAAAATTGTCATACGTAGTTGCAATCCCCAATACATGAAGTATTTCGTGAATGATAATTCCGACACCCATAGGTTCAGGCCAATCATTTACATATGTCATGTGGTCTGTTCCCACATAATCATTACTGATGACAATTCTAGCAGAACTGATATTACCATTACCATCGTCAATTCGCGGCCAAGCCGCTCCGGCTGATTGGCTTAGATGTCCCTGTTCTATTGTTATTGGTAAATTCGCATCTTTTGATGCGTATGTGGGTGTTCCATCTTCATAATTTTCATTATATCCTTTTAAAAAACTATGAATATATTTTGATGCTGTTTCTACATAGTTTTTTAAGTCTTGTGACGGTGGTGTTCCAGGATTACCAGCGTCTTGCCATTCTGCATCTGATGTACCTTCTGGTGGTTGTTCAATGGCAACGTTCTCGTCTTCTTGACCCCATTGTGTAAATATGGGTAATGAAAATTCTGGTTCTGATTCTATTAAAATCCAATATCCTTTATTAGGAGTTAGAATTAAATTAGCATCATGCGTGTCTAACATAAGCCAACTTTCATTTGTAATACTAGTGCCATCAACAATGGGTTCTGAAGGCAATCTATAAATATATCTATAAATAGAATATCCTGTTAATCCCCACCAATTAACAGCATCATTCCAACTAACTTCATTATTTTCATTAATATCGTGTATAGCTTTCATATACCAACCTTTCTCAAAGCTGCTACTCATATATTTTAACAATAACTTTCGTGTATATTGGATTTAAAAAAAAGAGTTAATATTCTAGCTTAGGCCTTTCAATTAAGTAAATTGATTAAATCTAATTGGGCGCTTATCATCAATATAATTTTTGAAATCATTTGGAAATTCCTTTGCAAGTTCAATAAATTTATTCGGAGTAAATAGTGGATGGGGATTATCTAACATAAATAGATAATCTTCAATAGGAATATATTCTTTATCATCAAGTTCAATAATTTCTTTAATAACTTGTTTACGATGGGAATTTTGGGTATCCATTTTTGTATTATGTGTATATATATATTTACATTTAGTAGTTCATTTTTATGTTATTTATAAAAAGCGTTGTTTAATTTTAACCAGTAATCCAATAAAATCGGGACAAATTTTTGTATTTTTAACGCAAATAATTTTACCAGTCGACCATTCCCAATTATCTATGACATTATTAACACAAAATGTAAGTGTTAAGTTGAATTGTTCTGCAAACTGTTCTTGTTTTATAATTTGATTAGAAACATTTTCAACCCATATATTATCATTGACTGTTATATTGTCATAATTTTGTTTTTCAAGTTCCCACTGATGTTTCATAAAAGATCTACATGGTTTTTGATTTCCTGGATACCATAATTCATAACTCCAATTATGTTTTTTTAATGCTTTTAGTAATATTCCGAATTTCTTGCGGTGTTTTTTGTGTTTAACATATGTTATGAATCTATTTTTCCATTTATTTCTATTAGCAATATGTTCTTCTAGTGATAATTTGGGTTTTACACTAATATTAATTTTATAAAATCTGGAACTATTAATGAAATCTTCAAAAATAATTTTAAAATTATTTTTATGTCTTCCAAGAATGTGTTCTTCTATATCTAGAACTGAGTATTTTTTGCCTGGAGAGTAATAAACAGTATGAGAACGAATCATTTGTATGATATGTTTTTGAATACAAATCTGTAATTCAAACATTTTATTTAAAAAAGTGTTAATATTTGTAGAGCAATGTATTCCATTGTTTAATGAGTGAATGGAATTAGTTGGCAATAAGAAGAAATCGCTTTTTGGTATAATCCAGGGAATAATACTGTGTATTAGATGTGTCGGTATTTTACCTATAGTGTTTTCACATTCTGGTTTAAGTTGACATAAAAGAATAGTGTTAACAGTATCTTTAACATAATGTGAATGATGTTTATGGTTTTTAATAGTCCAAGTATAGTCATGTGATATCCATTGTTTTGAATATGGAATATAATCACCAATAACAGATATAATAGCCTTTAATAGGACGGATATTAGTATTTTTGATTGTTTATAAAAAATAATTTGTTTTAATCTTAGTAGTTGATACCAGGTATTATTCCAACTATTTGAGGATTGCGATTTAAGATTTTGAATATATTCTGAGTTAGTAGTTTCTGGGTCATCTCTTAAATAAGAGTTATTAATTGTGTAATGATTAATAAAAGTTAAAAGTTTAGTAAATGTGTTTATAGATTTAGTAGTGGTGTTTAAATTATAATAATTCATAACTAAACCATCAATAACATTGTCTAATGGGAAATCATCGGGTAGTTTGTTGTTATTGTACCACACCAATGCAATTTGAACATTGAATTCAAGTAAAAATAATCTAAAAGTGTTGTTTGTTATTTGCGAACATCCCTCAAAATTAAGATTATTTAATAAAGAGACACGCCTATCTCCTTTTGTAAGAGCTCCCAAGTTTTCTAATTTATTAGTTAAACCATGGAAAAATCTTATTTCACTGGGTATATTCGTAACTATAAAAGTAAATTTTGGCGGTGCATATGAGTTAGTTCTATGCGTTCTTCCAAATTGTTGAACAAGTATATCTGCTGATTTTGGTGGTTCGATAATAATGTGGTGTCTTGTTTTGTTATTAATATTTTTTTGAGAGTGTAGAGAGATTCCAGATGAACCAGACCTTGTGATAATTGCAATATTTTTCGTTCCATTCTGAAATTTAGAAATTTCACTGCCAATGGATGGAATTTTTATCCAATTGCGTGTTATGCAACAGCGTCGCCTTTTTCGTCCCGAAATTTCAGCGACATTGTCTGAACCAAATTCGTCTATAATTAAGTCTATGGGATTTCTGTTAAATTCTATTAAGTTACCACTATAGTCAAATACATCTATACTATTTGTGTGTTGTTCATATTTATTAAATAGATCTTGTAAACATGAATCGTAATCACGATTACAAGATAATTCTCCAGTAGTTTGTAATCCTATTATAACTGATTCATTGTTATTAATTGATTTTCTAGTTTCTTCAATAGCAAGTTTTATCTTGAAACCAGTAATAAGATATTGGTAAAAATTGAAGTTATCAAATGTATTTATGTTATCTATATTTCTCCATTTGTATGTTAATGTATTAAAGTATTGTTCTTCTTGTTCAGTGAGTTTGTATGATTTTATATATATATGTACTCCATCAAATCCAAGTTGTCTACTGATAAGTTTACCCGAATGTTTTAACTGTAACGCAGCCATTTCCATTGCCATTGGACCATATCTTTCTAATAAAATACAGAATTCCTGGTGACTATTTTTCCAAAGACCAAGTCTTTCCATATAATGCATTTCTGATATGGAGCTTGCTGCAGTTGCAGTACTGTATATAATTCTAGGATTATATATTTCACTTTGTAATGTTTTAACTATTTTTGCTTTTTTAGAAGAATGTGATTTCGCTGTATGGGCTTCATCGAATATAATAGTTACATTATCATTGTCCCATCCTAACCAATTGAATATCATATTGTAATGTTTTGAGTTCAGTAGGGAACCATATGTTGTATAAAAAACACCATTGCATTCTTTTTCCAAGTCTTTTTCATTTAACCAAGGTGTTTTGTGTTTTTGTAATTCTTGTACAATGTCAAATTCTTTTTTTGCATCGTTTTTAAGATTTTTGTTAATACTTACCCATATTGCTCGATATTTTTTATTATTTCTTATCCATAATTCACTAAGAATACCACTAATTACTCTACTTTTACCAACACCAGTACCATCTCCCAGAAAAAAGCCTCTAGTATAATTATTAATAGATGTTTCAGAGTCTATGCAATTAATTGCATATGCAATACCTTCTGTTTGTACATCAGAAATAAAATTATTAGAATGAGTAGAATTGGTTTTCAACAATAGTTTAATATTTATTTTTGGTAAGTCAACCGATGCCATATTTTCGGATTCATAAACTTGATTCGGATGCTTAGTAGATCTTCGTTTTGTATATGATGGTTTCCAGATGCTATAAACACTCTCCTGCATTAGTTATAGATTAATTAGTTTATTTTATATGAAGTCATATTAGTGTGGTGAAAAAAAAGTATATAAAAGGATATAAAAATGAAATACTAATTTATAATAATTAGTATCAAAATGAGTTGTTTATCTTTGTCAAAGATAGATGAATATGAATCATTATTTGATGTTAATCATATTACCCCCGCAATCTCGGACGATTCGGTATTGCACAAGTCTCTTAAAATAGTAATTTGTAAGGATTGTAATGTACCAGGAACAACACATGGTTTGGACACATGGGAATGTCCAAATTGTGGGGCCTTTTTAGAAGAGCTTATTGATAATACAGCTGAATGGAGAATGTATCCGGATGGTTCACGCCCAGAATCTATACGTTGTAGTACTGTTGTAAATAATTTACTTCCTCAGTCATCAAAAGGAACAATAATTCTATCAAATGCAAATTCAAATTATAGTATGAGAAGAACACAAAAAGTTCATTCTTGGTCAGCTATGACTTATAAAGAGAGATGTTTAAATAATATTTTCCAAGACATATCATTACGATCATTAAATGGATGTATATTGGGAAATGTAACAAAATTAGCACATGAATACTATAAAACTGTGAGTGATTTGTATATTGCGCGTGGTGTTATGCGTAAAGGACTTATTGCAGCCTGTTTGTTTATGGCCTGCAAAAAGCAGGGGGTGCCTCGTACATGTCAAGAGATAGCTGAGATATTTCAAATAAGTGATAAATGGGTAACACGTGGTAATAAAAAATTTACGGAATTGTGGTCTAGAGCTGGAAAGGAGCATATTAGTTACAGGGATGATTGTCAGTCAATGGATTATTTGGCTAGATTTTGTTCAAAACTGACTCAAAATTGTGGTGAATTATTGAGTAAATCGAGAGATGTCAGTTCAATATGCAAAACGAATTCTATATTAACTCAAAACACACCTGTATCAATTGCAGCTGCTTCTATTTATATGGCAACAATACTATTAGATATAGATACAAAGGTGTTAAGAAGTGATATTGCAGAGGTTGCAAAAACATCGCAAGTTACAATAGGAAAGTGTTATAAAGAAATGTTAAAATATCCTGAATATTTCGATTTACGAAGTCAATAGAATATAATGTATTTAATATTAATGAGTTCTAATCGTTTGAGATATGACACATGTGCTTATGAAACACAATTATCGGAGAGTGTTGATTATTTGTCCTACTTATTGGACCCAAGTCGTTATTACAGATGTTCGCCATGCAGACCAGAATTAGGTATTGTTGGTGGTAACAATGTTAGTCAAGTTAAAGGTAATTTAGTAGATTTAGAGAATGATTTACGTGGTCAGACTCGTTTAAATACAAATTGTCCTGCAAAGAAAAATACTTTTATGCCGACGCAAGACAATTTGATAAAAATACCTGGTGAGTTTACAAAGTCAGATGTTGAAATTGATGCAAATAAATTACATCTACCCCCTTGTCAGATGATACGTTATGAACCTGTACCATTACCACCAGGTTTAGACCTTCCTAAATGTCCTCCTCCTGCATATCAAATGCAGTTTGCTAAGAAAAATCAATCGTAGGAAAAAAATATTATAAAGTTCTAATATGAGCTTCAATCGTTTGAACTACGATATGTGTCAATACAAACAATCTATATATGAGTCAACAGGACCTGGAAGTTATATGTTAGCGACTCCATCATCGAGTTGTGATTATTGCTATCCTAAACCTCCAACAGTACGTTTACAAAAAGCTGGTGATAGTATAAATCGCCAACAGGCTTTAGTAGATACAGATGGTGAATTAAACAATCGTCATCGTTATACTTCTAAATGTCCAGAAAATAGATTATTTTCTGATATGAAAATCCCCGATGGCGCGGCAAAAATAAGACCTTCTTTACGTGAACTTAAAGAACCAAATTATGCTAAGTTTGAAGAAAGTTTTACTAATTTTAAAGACAATGGTGATGGATTAACTCATTGGAAAGATTGCTTTAACCATACAATAGAATCAAGACATGTAGATCCTGCTTCAAATTTGAGAGGTACTGGATTTGACCGCTGGGAATATTTATGCTTTAATCCTCAAGAAAAGGCGACAATTCCATTTGATTACAATGTATCAAATCGTATTTTAGTTAAAGATAATCACAGACCATGTGTACCAAAACCAATTGATCCAAAATCGGGATATCCTCCAGAATCAGGAAACCCTATGTGTGAAAAGACAATGCCTGTGTGTTCTGTACCAACAAATCCAACAAGTTTACCTTGCAAGACACATAAATACTATCAATCTTAGAATTGTGTGCGGTAGAGTATATAATAAGAATTTATGTGTAATTTCATTATGGATAGTGAAGATGAAGCAAAGATTTTTATAATACGTCATGAATATCGAGATAAGAATATGGACATACTTTCTCTAAAGGAAAAATATGCTGATTTTTTTGAAAAATATCCAAAGTTGTTTGG
>MDSX01063421.1_pt1 | contig 10448 bp, 4 predicted proteins | sample 811141 | NCBI WGS metagenome assembly MDSX01 (sample SAMN05326642, study PRJNA326480) | marine metagenome | isolation source: seawater | place: Atlantic Ocean: South East | collected 2010
AGGAAAACTGAATCTTACTAAAGATGATTTAAGAAAAGTAAATACAGAAGTTCTTAAATTAAATGGTAAAGTATCAGCATTACAGAACCAAAAAGAAACTATTGAAGATAGAATCAATGAGGTTAAAGAAATGGAATCTCAAAGTAGATTATTTGATTTCTACTTAAATGCTCTTTCTAAAGATGGTGTTTCTTATGAATTGATTGAAAAGGCATTACCAATGATTGAAGGTGAGGTAAACAATATCTTGGCACAAATCGTTGAATTTGGAATGCAACTTGAAATGGATGGTAAAAACATTAATGCTTATTTAGTGTATGGAGACCAAAGATGGAGTTTAGAAATGTGTAGTGGGATGGAAAGATTCATTAGTGGATTGGCAATTCGAGTTGCACTTATAAATGTATGTAATCTTCCTAGACCCAATTTCCTCGTTATAGATGAAGGATTTGGAACTTTAGATAGTGAGAATTTACAATCCCTTTTTATGTTGTTTACATACCTTAAAACTCAATTTGATTTCGTTATGATTATTTCACATATCGATTCAATGAGAGATGTTGTAGATGATTTGATTACAATTAAAAAAGAAAAAGGATTCTCAAACGTTAAGTTTTAGAAACTCTTAAAACATTTGTGGGTTTTGGTTGATTAATTCTTTGTTTTATTAATCTTTCAATTAGCCCACTTTTAGAATAACCATTCTCACAACAGTAATCATGTAATTCCTTATATAGTTCTCGTTTTACTTGTATTGTAGTGTATTTTCCCATAGTGTATAGATTTCTATTGAATATATATTAGTAAATATAATTTAAATATATTTATAGTAAGAATAATAGGAAATTATATATGGCAATTATTAAAAAATTCTCACCTTTTCAAAATCTTACTAATTTTTCAACATTTGTTAATGATGATGACCCAAATTCAGAATATTTCAAAATTACTGAACTTAAGGAAACATTAACTGGTGGTAAAAATGGATTTCTAATAGAAGGTTGTCCTGAATTAAAAGAAAGTTCTGAAGTTAAAATAGAGTTACTTGATGTAGAGGGAAATCCGATATACTTTGAACCCGGTAATGGTGTACCGGAATATTATGAAGGTACATCCAAACTAATATCAGTTCATATCTATGATGATACTCCAATCGGAGCAGGAAAGATAACCATACTTGGTGAATTAAAAAAATATAGAGATTCTTTTGGAGCTCTAGTAGATGTACCAAATGAATGGAAGGGTGTTTATAATGTTAAGTGGGAAAAAACATTTCAAATAAACAAAAATCTATCAAACGAAAGTATTGTAAGATTCTATAAAAGACCTACTGTTGAAATTACAGAATTAATAAAACCTATATTTTCAAAAAGTATTCCAACCGTAACTGAAACTGGTCATGTACATGGATTTGCACTAGTACCAGATGTTGGTTCTGATTTATCTACATGGAGAGCAGGGACATCATATGGTTTAGAAAGAACAAGTGGTTCTTGGGATGTTGATGTAGATGAAAATATAATTAATCTTGCCGGTTTAAACTATTCTCCTAGAATTATAGAAGTATTAAATTCTAAACAAGTTCTTGTTGATGTACCATATACTGTAAATAATATCGTACAAGATTTTGAATCAGGTTCTTATTCTGTAAGTTATACTGATTTTCAAAATCAAGTAATTGGAGAAACTTCATTAACTGGTTCTTTTGCTAAAATTGATTTTTCAAAACTTAAAACTTTTGTGGGTGATGTTGCTCGTGTTAAGGTATTTAGAAAATCAAGAAATGCTGTTGGTGATTTTCAATTCGTTCAAGAATCAAAATTAGAATCATCCGAATTACTTAGAGATATTACAACAAACTCTGATACCGAATTATCTTATGGTAGATTTGATGAAAGTAACCTTTCCAATTATTGGATTACTTCTTCAAACGACCATGTAGTAAGTGTAGATTCAGATACATTATCTCAAGCATTAAAATTTGATTATAATACTACTGCTGGTGGGGTTCAAAAATTAATAACATCACAATCACTCTCAGTATCTAAAGATGTAGAATATACACTTAACTTTAAAACTATATTAAGTGGGGCTCTCGATGATACCGATAAGAGTATTACTGCATATTTTAGTTCATCTAATTTTACACAAAACTTTTTAACAATCGATGGTTCTGCAATTTATAGAGCAAGGCAATCCGTATCTCAAAATATAATATCAGAAAACACAGGTGATGCAAAATTAGTATTTGAAGTACAAGGTGATGATTGGTATATTTCAAATGCATCTTTAAGAAATGCACAAGATACATCATTTTCACCAGATGAGTTTACCTTAATACAAGATATACCAAGAAAAACAATATCAGAAACTTTTGATTTTAAATTTGAGTTTTATGATATAAATAATAATTACATACCTGTTGATGTATTAGCAGTTGGTGTATTTGATGGAGGTAATGACTTTCCAACGAGTGCTAAGTTACTAACATTTGAATCTGATAGAAACGCATTTAGATTCTCAAGTGGTTCGGTACAAAATCCAAAAGGACAACAAATACAATTTAAACTAACACAGAACAACTTAACAGGTTCTACTTTATTTGAATCATCTGCGTTTGATACAGATGGTAACTATTTAAGTCCAAGTGATTATACACAATATCCTGGTTTACTAACAAGTGTAAATCCTGCAGGTGGTATTATTACTATTAACAATTTTACTGGTTCACGAACAGATGGACTATATGAACCATTCGTAGGTTCAGTTGTTTATACTGCTTCTTTAGAAAGTGAACAAGAATTTGAAACTGTATATAGATTAGAAGATGGTGATAATGCACCTCAACTTATAGTAACTTCTAATGCTAATCAATTTACATATGAACCAACAACTCTTTCTTCAAAACCAAGTGGACAGAGTATAACTGTAAGAGCACAAAGAAAAAACTTAGCTTCATTGATAACACCAATTGAAGTAAATAGTGGGAGTAATAACCCACCTCTTAATTTTATAGAAACTGTAAATGGTATCGATTCATATAGTATAACATCTAATCAGTTTTCTGCATCATTTGCATCAAACAACTTTGATGAAGTAACATATTCATTCACTGGTTCAGATGTTTTTGGAAATAAACAATCTGATGAAATAACATTATCTAAAGTAATTAACTTTGATGCAGTTTCACTTGTACTATCAAACGAATCTACAACATTTCCAGCAAAATCAACTGGTGTTATAATTGGTGGATTAGCATCATCGGTTGGAACAGTTCAAATGAATATTGGTTCTTCACAAATAACACATGATGATGTAGGAGATGGTAGAGCAAAAAATACATTTGATATAACAAGTGTTAGTGGTACTAATGTAACACCTATCAGTACATCACCAACTGCAAATTCATATGGAATCTCTGCGTTTTCAAACACTAAAGATAGTGGTTCTTTATTATTAAATATTGAATATCTTGCAGGTGATAATGCAACATCTCAATCATTTCAAAAAATAGTATCTTATACTAAAGCTAAAAATTCTGTACCAAATATAGAACTTGCTGTTTCTCCTATTGCACAAACAATTGCTGGAAACTCAAGAGGTTCAGGTTCAGCAACACCAAATAACTTAACATTAAGTGCAACCGAGGGTGGTACTTCACGATTTGACTCAATTGGTAATCCAACATATAGTGGGGGATTAACTGGTTCTATATCTACAAATACTATTGTGATTACAGATTCCGCATCTGATATGATATCGGATACTGAAACAATAACAATACCTGTAACCTTTACTGATAGTGAAGGTACTCAAGGTACTAAAACTATTGTATCTACTATTTCAAGAACAAGAGTTGGTCAACCAAACGTAGAAGTTTCTGGTAGACCATTAGCACAAACAATCGAAGCTAATTCACTAGGTAGTGGTTCAGCAACTCCACAAAATATTTCAGTTAAAGCAACTGAAGGAGGTACAGATAGGTTTACTTCAATAAACACTCCAACATTTAGTAATGGGTTAACTGGTTCTATAAGTTCAAACATATTATCTATTACATCTGATGCATCTGATATGACGGATGATACGGGTACTATTTTAATTCCTGTAAAATTTACAGATGGAGAAGGAACACTTGGTCAAAAAGATATAGAAGTAGTTGTTACACGAGTAAGAAAGGCACAACCAAGTTCAAACTTTAAAGTAGAACCACAAGCACAAACAATAGATGCAGATTCATTGGGTAGTTTAAATAGTAATATTACTGATATAACTATAAAGGGAGCAGATGGTAATACCGAGTTATCATATAATCAAGGAACTCTTAGTGCAGGTGAATTTAAAATAACTGATGTAACTGGTGTTACCGTTGCCGATACAACTCCAAGTACATCTACAATAGATGTAACTTCATTTAGTGGAAATTCTGCAATAGGTATAGCTTCAATTTCTTTTAAAGATTTTGAAGGAACACTAGGAACAAAACAAGTTAAATTTAGTTTTTCAAAAGCAACTGCTGCCGTTCCAAATGTGGAAGTTTTTGTAACACCTCAAGCACAAACAATTAACGCAAATTCAGTTGGTAGTGGTTCGGATGTACCAAGTTCATTAAGGATTGATGCAAGAGAAGGTGGTACAAATAGATTTACATCATTTGGTACAATTGCCTTTACTGGAGGACTTACTGGTAGTGGTGATGATTCAACTGAACGTTTCACATTTACTTCAGATGCATCTGATATGACATCAGATACAGGAACTGTATCAATACCAGTAAACTTTACAGATGGTGAGGGAACTGATGGTACTAAAACAATTGAAGCAACAGTATCACGAGTTAGATTAGCTCAACCAAATACAAATTTCTCAGTTACTCCTGCGGCTCAAACAATTGCTGCTAATTCAGATGGTACTTTAACTGGTACAATACAAGATGTAACAATTGATGGGTTTGATGGTAATACTGCTTTAACATATAATCAAACCGCAAATCTTAGTACTGGTCAATATAAAATTGCTAATGTAACTGGTGTAACTGTTTCAGAATCAGGACTATCTACTTCTACTATTGATATTACAGGTTTTAGTGGAGATAGTGTAACTGGTACTGCTACTATTAAATTTAAAGATAACGAAGGAACTGCAGGAACAACATCAATTAAATTTACACTTTCCAAAGCTAAAAAGGCAACACCAACTACAATAATATCTGCAAATCCACAAGCACAAACTGTGGATTCTAATGCAGATTTTAGTACAGTTGGAGACCCATCTGCAGTAACAATTATTGTAAACGAGGGTGGTTCGGATTATGGATATGATACTTCTGGACCAATAGCCAATAATAACTTTAGAATTACTGGTGTAACAAATGGTACAAATAATAATAATGGAACAATAACACCAACTACACCAAGTAATGGTGATGGTACAACTTCTGTTGTAACACTTTCATACACGAATTCAGAAGGAACTGCACTTACAGGTAAAACAATTACAGTTAATGTGGGTGTTGCTGTTCAAGGTGATGACGGAGCTATCGGTGATGATGGTAAAAGAACTGCAACTGGAATGGTTCATTATCAAGTAACTTCATCAACTGAACCAGATGCTCCAACCGCAACTTCTTATACTTTTTCTAATGGTACATTTACTAGTTTAACAACGGATTGGGGATTGGGTGCACCAACATATGAGGGTGGTAATGATAATACATATTGGTACTCGACCTATTCTGTTGTTGAAACAACTGCTGGAGGTGGAACAGGTACACCAACATTTAGTGATTCTAATCAAGCAATTGGATTTACTGGTTTAGTAACGTTTACTGCAGATGATTCGGTTTCGAATGGTGGTGGAAATTCATTATCATTTGGAACTACTGGTACAACTGCAATCCATGGAGATAATATTTCAACTGGTAGGATTATATCTACAAATTGGAATGATTCAGCCTCTGGTACAACTGATGGAATTTTAGATACAACTGGTTATGCTGCAGCAGGTATGGCAATTGATTTAGATGATGGTACGATTCATGCTAAAGAATTTAAGATAACAAGTAATGGTAATGCTTCATTCTCAGGTGATATATCAGCAGCAACAGGTACATTTGGTGATTCAATAGCTATTGGTTCTGCTAATGATATATTCAAAGCAGGTTCTAGTGGGATTCAATTAGGTCATGCTACATTTGCTAGTGCTCCTTTTAGTGTAAACATGAGTGGAGATGCTGTAATGAACTCAGCAACAATTGGACCTGTATCTGTAACAAGTACAAAATTCTCAGTAGGAACAGGAACTTTTGGAAACTCAAATACTCAACTTTACATTGATAGTAATGGACAATTTTCACTTGGAGATAAATTAACATTTAATTCGGATGGTAACTTATCAATGAATGGTGCTATAACAATTGCAGCAGGTTCAACATCTGCAGTTGATTTTGGAGCAGGAGCCGCCGCTTCCGCTTCCGCCGCTCAATCAACAGCTGATACGGCAGAAACAAATGCTCAAACAGGTATTACAAATGCGGCAACTGCATATACAAGGGGAAGTCTTGGAGTTACAAATGCTGCAACTGCTGCAGCAGCCGCCGCATCTGCTCAAGCAACTGCAGATGCACATACTTCACAAATTGGAGGGTTAAACTCATTTACCAGTTCATTGGGAGCGATGGCAGCCATTGATTCAATTGAATCAGGTAATTCTGCAACTTATATAGGAGCTAATAGTATCGTTACTAGTCAAGTTGCTACAAATTTGGTTACTTCAACAAATTATTCCTACACAAGTGGAAACTTTTCAACTGCAGGTTCAACATTTAGTTTATCAACTGGTGATATTATTACACCTGGTATGAGAGTTACATCAACTGGTGATGCATTCTTTAAAGGAACCGTTAGTGCTGGGAATGTATCTTCGGGTGTAGCTATTTCTTCAGGAGCAACATTAACTGATGGAACTAACACAAAAGCGTGGAGTACTCTTTTTGAAATTGATTCCGCCGAAGTGAAATTAAAATCTACTGCTAAAATTGGAACAGCTTCGTTCTCTACAAAATTCAACACTTATGATGGGTATGGAAGTAGTATTAGCTCCATAGAAAGTGATGTTCTTTCAATTGAGTCTTCTGTTTCTGATTTAGATACTTTTGCGGCAGCTGGTTGTGTATTACCTGGTACTAAAATTATTTCTAAAAGAGGTGAGATAAATGTAGAAGATACTAAAGAAGATGATATTATAAAAATATTTAATTTCGAAACTAACGAATTTGGATGGTCTTCTATTGATGAAATATTAGTTAAAAAAGTTAAAGGATGGAGTATAATTAAAACCGAATTAGGTAAAGAATTAAAATGTTCTAATTCACATTTACTATATCATCCTGATTATCCTAATTGTGCAATTTCAATAGATGAACTTGGAGTTCGTGGTGAGTTGTATGTTTATGATGGTGAAAAATTAGTTATTGATAAAATAAAAAGTATAGAAACTTTTGATGAAGAAGTTGAGGTTTGGAATTATGAATTAGATGTAGTTCATAATTATATTTCAGATGGAATACTTTCACATAACGTTTATGCAAAAATGGAATTTACATCTGGTCACAAATATGTAAAACAAAATAATGTAAGTATAGATGTTGGTGATTTGGTTAAATTAGATTCTAATAATCAAATAATAAAATCAACAACTTCTAAAGATACTGAGATTATTGGTATATTATGGAACGAACCTACAAGTGGTTCTAATTATTACGACTCATTTGGTAATGAATTGCCTGAAAATGAAAGAGATGCTAAATCTTTGTGGAAAGTTGCATCTATTGGGGATAGTTTTGCTTCGGGTTCAGATAATACATTACCAGGATTTAAAGTATGTAACCAAGGTGGGGGTGTTTCACGAGGTGATTTATTATGTTCTTCTGATACTGTAGGATATTTAATGAAACAACCATCAGAATATGTAGTTACTTCATTTGATGGAGATAATAATCCTCAGTATGAAGAAAGACAATCACAATGTTCTTATACTGTTGCAAAAGCAATGGAAGATGTAACGTTTGATTCTAGTGGACTCTCTGAGGGGGTATATGGGTATTTATATTGTGGTTAAAAACAAAATTAATGAAAGTTTTTGTAACAACAGGTTGTGGTAACATCATACAAGGTGGTGCTGATATGTGGACTAATAATTTTATAGAATTAGTTTTACCTCATCTTTCTGAATATTATATTTTGGTAGATTCTAAAAAACCAATTGGATGGAGAGATACTTACAATCTTGAAAAACTAGGAAAACTTCACTTTCACTTAGAAGATGTAAAAAAGACAGATTTTATTTTAAAAATGTGTAGTGAAATACATTTTTTGCATGCAAATTATCACAAACGAGACCATCTATGGAAATACAAAGATAAGTGGGAAACTATTTTTGTACAAGCATATCTACCTGATATGTTACAATATGGAGATTCTCTTAGACAGTTTAGTACAAATGTAGTAGAAGATGATGTAATAGAATTACTTACTTATTGTAAAAAAAGAATTTGGATTGGAAATAATCCATCTGAAATATTTAATGATTTCGAAACAGAAACTATAACAAACTTTTACGAATTTAAGCATAATATGGAACTTGGTAAAGTAAATAATAAAATAGGATTTGCATCAAGAATAGAATCAAGGAAAAATGTACATTATTTAGATTCACTTCCATCATATGTTTTAAGTGGATATTATGATTGGAAAAATATAAATGAAAGTGGATATTATGATTTTAAACGAACTAAATATTTTAAATGGAGTATCGATATACTAAACTCTTTTATGAACCTTAAATGGAGTATTTCACATTCATGTCATACTAAAGAACCATTTGGTTATTCCATATTCCAATCAGTTGATTATGGTAAGTTACCAATAATACATACAGATTGGGGAGATGTTGATTATCGATATAGAGCATCATCAAAAAATGAGTTTAAAAAAATATATGAATTAATTTTATCCGATAGTGAATCAGTTCATACAAATGAATTTTATAAATTAAAAGAATATTTAAAAAAATATGATGATAAATCAAGATGGACAACTGATGTTGTAAATCTATTTAACTAATATATATTTATATACATTTATTATTTTTTATTATATTTATATAAGACAATAAGAAAGTTATGACATTACTAAATCTTGATTATCTTCGAGAATATTTAACAAATAATCAAAAACCAAAATTAGATGTAAATGGAAAAGAATTTCATGAGCATACTCCTGTTCCATATCGTTGGACACATGGGGCTACTGATTTAACTTTGGGTGATGGTTTATTAATTTACTCTATAATTCATTATATGAGAGCAAAAGTTTGTGTTTGTTTGGGTAGTGGGGGTGGATTCATTCCTAGAATAATGACACAAGCAAGAGTTGATTTATATGATTCACAAATCTTTGAAGGAAATCGAGATTTTAATTGGGGTGATATAGGAAGTACATATCTTGTTGATGCTGCAAATGGAATTGGTGGAAACGTAGATTGGAAGAATGATGATTCTTTTCTAAGAAAAAACTTTTTTCCAAGAATTATACTAGAAACAACAGAAAACGCATATTATAACTTTTTTGTAAAAGAAGATATTAAAATTGATTATTTACATATTGATGCAGGGCATTCCTATGATGATGTAAAACAAGATTTTGATTTGTACTCTAAAATACTTTCTCCAAATGGAATTATATCAATACATGATACAGATGAATCATTTGAAAAAGATTTAATAGTTACCGAAGATGTTAAAAGTCAAAACCATCAAGATAATATAACAAACGGACCATCGAAATTAGTAAAAGAATTGAGTGATGATAGTGATTGGCAAATTTTTAATTTTTTTAACAATGGTATATTTAAAAGTAGACCATCTTCTACGGGTCTAACAATTCTTCAAAAATGCCAAAAGTAAACTTGGTCACAGTAGTTGGCCACAATACAACAATCCTACCACATATGATAAATCACTACAAAGATATTGTAGATGAAATTTATGTAGTAGTTTACAGACAACATACCTTAGATGGTATTTTAGAAGATGTAATAAATCTCGGTATCAAACCCTACAAAATAGTTACCGAAGAAAAATTTAATTGGGAGAGAGTAACTCAATTATACAACGAAGTTAAACAAACTAGACCCAATGAATGGTGGGTGGTTTCGGATGATGATGAACTTCATGTTTATCCAACTGATATCAGAGAAATGATTTCAGAGTGTGATAAAAATGGGTGGGAATTCATCACAGGAGGATTCCTCGATAGGATAGGAGAGGGAGGAGAGTTTCCTTTGGTAACAAAAGAAACAAATATTTGGAAATCGTTTCCACTTGCAGGATTTTTTAGATATCCTATGAGTGGAGCGATGCCAAACAAATGTTGTGTAATGAAAGGTTC
>MDSX01094032.1_pt1 | contig 10446 bp, 5 predicted proteins | sample 811141 | NCBI WGS metagenome assembly MDSX01 (sample SAMN05326642, study PRJNA326480) | marine metagenome | isolation source: seawater | place: Atlantic Ocean: South East | collected 2010
AATCGGGGGAAAAGTAGCGCATCGTTTGCAGGTGTTTTTTAGCAACCGCCACGTGGTTGGCCGAGTCGTTCGACCGGCGGACGGGCACATCGTCGCTTCGGCGTCCACGTTAGAGGATAGGACGAGGATCGCGAGGAGGAAGATAGGAGACGAAGAAAATAATAATAGTAATAGTAGTAGCACTGATGATGAGAACAAGAGCAACCCAACAGAACAAAAAGCAGAGGGAAGAGAAAGACTCGCGTCGACGTCGGATAAAAGCGCGTGTAAACACATCGGGAAACTCTTAGCCGAACGATTGAAGAAAATCCAGTTAGATGCGATCAATTTCGAAGGCTTACAATCGAGCACGTCGAAAAAGAACGAAAAATACAGCGGGCGACGCGCGAGTTTCCAGCCGAAGAGGAAACGGTTCGGCGGGAAGCTCTCCGCGCTTCTGGAAAGTTTAAAGGAAAACGGCGTTGAAATTCACTAGGTAGAGAAGAAGAATTAAAAGAAGAATTACTTAAGCATCATCGTTTACGGTTACAGCTGTGCGTTTCCCTCCTTTCTCGCTTTTTCTCTCTCTTTCGATGGCGTTTGTCAGGCGTGTGCGTTGGTCCTTTTTCCCTCTCCTCTCGAAAGCTCTTGAACAGAATGGAATCGACACAAAAAATCATCTCTTCACGCGCAGCCCTTTGCGTGTAAACGAGAGAACGGAAGGAAGGCAGCAGCGATACGAAGAAAATGAACGAGTTCGAAGAGCTCGCGACGGAAAAGTCCAAGGAGAAGCACAAGAGAGAAAAAAAATTGAAGAAGGAGAAGAAGACGAAACGTGAGCGAGAAGAGGCCGACGGCGCCGACGGCGAAGATGAAAGAAGAAAGAAACGAAAAGAGAAGAAGAGAGATAAAAACGATGATGATAGAAAGACAAACAACAACGACAAGAAGGGGGAAATGCACACGTTATTTTTCGGTCAAATGCCGTTCGATACGAAAGCGAAGGATATCGCGCCGTGGTTGAAAGCGAACTTGAACAGACAAGGATGTGGACGAGATGTTGGGCAAATTCGAATGGCTGGAGGCGACGGCGAAGGGACGCCGGGGAAGCAGAAAAAGTTTAAAGGGTTTGCGTTCGTGGATTTTACCACCGCGAAAGCGGCGAAGAAAGCGATGAAGTTGCACGATACTCTGTTCAGAGGCAGACCGGTGACGGTGGAGAGATGCGAACGCAAGACGTATCAAGAACCGAAGTCGGTGAGACGCGCGAAAAAGGAGGAAGGGAAAGAAGTGAACACGAAAGAGGAAGGGAAAACGAAGAGAGAAGGATTGAAAGTGTTGACTGCACCAGATGATGTGGAGGTGGTGATTAAGCACGCGTGCGAGAATAGCGAAGGGACGTTGAGGGAGAGCGATTTCGACGATCGATTGAAGTCGTTTTTGGGTTTGCTTCCGAGAGACGTGTGCGAGAAAGCGGCGAACGAAATTCGCAAGTTCACGACAAATAAGAATAAGAAAGAGGTTAAGAATAAAGGAGCGTTTTATATGGGGATTGTGAGGAAGATTTCAAACGCGTGTTGGCAGAAAAAAGCGGCGAAGGATAGCATGGAAGAAAAGATAGAATAGATCTGAGTGATATGGAGTATTACAACAATATTAGTCCCTTTTGTTAATAAAAGTATATTTTTGCCGCGCTGTTTGTTCGTGTGAAAGTGAATGTATGTGTGTTTCTATTGTTTTTTTATACGTGTTCGTTGGAGACTTCGACGACTCTGGAAACGTACTCTTCTCCGTACGTGTACCCCACTCTTTCGATATCTTCTTCCAAAGCAAAAACGGCAACCGTTCTAGACGGGATGTACGCTTGGAAACTCGCCGGGCGACCATTGTGCGCGGTAGAGTCTGCGAAGTAGCTGCCGTCGTGGTGCGTGGACAAGTTGTCCCAACCGCCAAACTCGGGGTTGTCCGAACTCAACACCAACTTATACTTACCAGCTTTCTTGCAACCGATGCGGTAGTCCGAGTACGAGTTGACTGGGTGCCAGTTGAAGACAAAAACGCAATCGCCTCTTTCGAACGCAATCATCTTGTCGCCGTCGTCTTTCAAGCTCGTGTATTGGTGGTTGCTCGCCATGTATTTGAAGAAACCAGCGACGCAGTTCATCTTCGCGTCAAACGCTTCCAAGAATTTGTATCTCAAGTGGTCTGTTTCAGGTAAATCAAAGCGTCTGCGGCACAAGTGGTAGGAGTTACCGTTACCCGGGACGAATTCACCGGTCGAGGCTTCCACGCGGTCGCCTCTGGGAAAATCAATCCACTCCGGGTGACCGAACTCGTTGCCCATAAAGTTCAAGTAGCCTTCGCCGCCCAAACCCATGGTGAACTGACGAATCAACTTGTGCAAAGCGATACCTCTGGTAACGACCGCCGAATCCGGCGATAACGTGGACATGTTTGTGTACATTTCCGCGTCCATAAGCCAAAACGCCGTCGTTTTATCCCCGACCAACGCTTGATCGTGCGATTCCGCGTACGAGATGCACTTCTCGCCATATCGGCGGTTCTCCATGGTAAACACCAAGTTGCCCATTTCCCAGTTTTCGTCCGAACCCCATTCGGATAAGACTTCGACCCATTTATCCGCGATGGCCATTTGTAAGCGATAATCGAAACCTACACCACCTTCTTGCACCGGTCGGCACAACGTGGGCATACCGGAGACATCTTCTGCGATGGTCGTGACCTTACCGTCGTACAAAGTGTGCAACATATCGTTCGCCAAGGCCAAGTACACCATGGCGTCCACATCCGTGGCCATGCCAAAATATTCGTCGTAATTACCCGTAAACGCAACTTGTAAACCGTGGTGTTTGTACATCATAGACGTGACGCCATCGAAACGGAAACCGTCGAATTTGAACTCTTCCATCCAGTATCGCAAGTTGGACAACAAAAATCTCATGACTTCCCACTCGCCGTAGTTGAAGCATCGAGAATCCCACATCCAGTGGTAGCCTTGCGGTCCGCTGTGGAAGTATTGTCCGTCGGAGCCGTCAAACATGTTGATACCATCGGTAACGTTCGAAGAAGAGTGCGAGTGAACCAAATCCATCAAAACAGAAATACCCATGGAGTGCGCTTTATCCACCAAATACTTCAACTCGTCTGGCGTACCGCATCGAGAGGAAACGCCAAAAAAGTTCGTCACGTGGTAACCAAAAGACGCGTAGTACGCGTGCTCTTGAATCGCCATTAACTGGACCGCGTTGTACCCTAAGTTTTTAATTCTCGGCAAAACCTCATCCGCGAAGGCGATGTAGGAGTTGATTTTCGGCTCTCTCGAGGACATGCCGACGTGCGCTTCGTAAATTCTCAACTCTTCCGGAGCATCCGGTCTCGACCATTTCATTTCGTATTGCTCTTCTTTCGGCGGATCGTAGTAAATGCCATCGAAAGGAATGTTCCCCGGCGCTTGCACGGCGAACTTGATCCACGCCGGAATCTTGTCGACCCATGAACCGTCTTGCGTTTCCAAATGAATCTTCACTCTCGAGCCGTGCGGGATACCCGGCGACCCGTCCGCATTCGGCGGTACCGTCACTTCAAACACACCAAAATCGTTTTTGGTCATCCAAACTCCGTTCGCGTCGGTGGCCCAGTTGTTGAAGTCGCCAAACAAGCACGCCGATTTCGCGTTCGGCGCCCACTCTCTGTACGTAATCTCTCCGGTTTCCTCGTTTCTGTTGAAACCCATCTTCTCGTAGCCTCTGGAGAAACCTTCAATCCCTCCTTCTTCGTTGTCTTCGATCGCTTGTCTCAAGTTTTTGAATTTATCCCATCTGTGGCCCAGGTGGCCTTTGTGGCCCGCCAACGTGCCGTCAACCGCGCAAACGCCGAAGCCGTCGCCTTCCAACTGCGGGAACTTGAAGCCACGGTGTCTCTTCGGATCCTCGGTCAATACCGGGACGCCAAACGCGGAAACGGCGCCAGATCCGGCCGATTTTGCCGGAGCAGCAGCAGCGACCGGCTTTGGCGCCGTCGCAACCGCCGTGGCGGCAGCCACGGTCTCCTCTTCAGCCGCTTCCTCCTCCTCCAAACTCATGCGAAGCTTCTCGTTCTCCTTGGCGAGTTCTTCAATAGCTTGCGCGATGTCGTCGAGATCGACGTCATCTTCCGAAGCTTTAACGACGACCGAAGATTGACGACGACCAAAAGCGCGAGACGTGGTCGATCCTCCTCGTTGCTTCTGTTGCTGCTGCGCGCGCGTCTGTGCCCGTGTTTTGTTGGATGAAGATTAGAAACACGAAAAGTCAGTCTTTGAACACTCCTCTAAAAAGATTAATGGATATGCGTGCGAAATTCACTCGCGAGTGCGACCACTCGCGAACGCGCACACTCGCGCGAGTTGAGCGCGTTTCCTCCTTCCCATCTTCCTTCGCGTAAAAGTGAAGCCAAACCTCGCACACAACCACATCTACCTCTCTCAAATGCGTAAAACTCGCGCGCATTTAGGCGCAGAAAATATCCGCGAGAAGAAGAACAAGATGGAAAAGAATAAAAAAAAACGAAAGCGAGAGAGAAAAAAAAAATCAATCACGCACCGCGATGCTTCGCGAGGACAACGCCGACGCTTGGAACCCTTTCGCGAGAAGAGAGGCGGAGGACATGTTTATATTCTCTTCTTAAGAGAATAAAAGGGGTACTTTTCGACGTTCGCGTGTGCGGTAAGTGTGAGGAAATTCGAATAGATTTGGGTAACTGTCGCTTTCAGCGTATGGTCTCTTGTGCTTCTGTTCAGAGCCACTAGTTTTTTTGCGACGAGGTTCCCTAAAAAAACCTTTGAGAGAGCGAGCGAAACGAGAACCCAAAAAACGAAGACGAAACACGAAAAACAGATTAAATTTGGATCGATTGGGTATCACACAACGCCTGTGATATCATCGTGTATGTGGTGCTTTTCTCCACTCCTGTGTGCTTGGGCACACGTTTTTCGCACACGCACGCACAAACATATCTTTTTGTTCCTCTCTCGCTCGTAAACTTTATCCCTCCGAGGAATAACTTTTCATCCCGCGAAACTACAATCGAACAACAGTCGTCGCGGAGAACAACAACAAGAACTCTAGACAGAGAGCGGAGGAGACGAAGAGAAGTGTTAAAGCGCGCTTGCAGAAGAGAGATTGGATTTAGATTCACTTTTTCCCTATTGGAGTTTCTCTCTCTCTCTATCTATCTCTCGCGCGCGCAAAACAGATTCAAAGCACGGACGCGCACCAGATACCGAAGATATCGTTGTTACTTTATCCGTCGTGGTCGTCGTCGTCTTACAACAAATCGTAAAAAAATGTGGAAACTGGTCTGCTCGGAACCAAATTTGGATGCCGAGAAGAAACTGCACACGTTGAACGCACACGTCGGTCGGCAAACGTGGGCGTTCGACCCGAACGCGTCCGAAAAGGACATCGAGAAGCAAAACCAACGCAGGAAAGAGTTTCGAGAGAACAGGTTCGTTCAAAAGCACAGCAAAGATGCGCTGATGAGAGACGCGTTCGATGCGCGACGGGTAGAGAGGAAGAGAGAGAGGAAAACGACGCCGCCGAGCGCGGACGGCGCAGTCGCGGACGAATTCGCGGTCGAGAAGGAAACGAAACGGGCGCTCAAAGCGGGCGTGGAGTATTACCAAGGACAACAACATCCAGACGGACACTGGCCGTCGGATTACGGCGGACCGATGTTTCTCATGCCTGGATTAATCATTGCGATGAAAATTATGAAGAAAGAGAAAGAGATGTTACCGGCGCACGTGAAAGTGGAAATGAAACGGTACTTGGAAAATCACGTCAACGAAGATGGCGGCGTTGGGTTGCACATCGAAGGACACTCGACGATGTTCGGTTCGGTGTTGACGTACGTCGCGTTGCGGTGTTTAGGTGAAGAGCTCGAATCTTCGGAAACGTTGAGGAAGATGCAAGAGTGGATTAAAGTAAGAGGCGGGGCGACGAAAACGCCGAGTTGGGGTAAGTTTTGGTTAGCGATGTTGGGATGTTACGAGTGGAAAGGTTTAAATCCAATTCCTCCCGAGTGTTGGTTGCTTCCGTATTGGTTTCCAGCGCACCCGGGGAGATATTGGTGTCACTGTAGGATGGTGTATTTACCGATGTCGTATTTGTACGGCAAACGCGCGCAAATCGAAGCCGGGAACCCGGTCAGCGAGGCGCTGAAGTTGGAATTGTACTGTCAAGAGTACGACACGATTAACTGGAACAAAGCCAGGAATGAATGCGCGAACGAAGATTTATATTACCCGCATCCAATGTTGCAAGACGTGCTATGGGGCACGCTTTCAAAAGTCGAACCTATTTTACTCCGTTCGCCTTTGCGCAAATGGGCGAACAGAGAAGCGCTGAAGCACGTGGTGTACGAAGACGAAAACACGCGATACGTGGACATTGGTCCAGTCAACAAAGTGTTCAACTGTTTGTGCAGATACTTTAGCGGCGACGCAGAAGGCGTGGAGAAACACATGCCTCGATTTTGGGACTATTTATGGGTCGCCGAAGACGGTATGAAAATGCAGGGATACAACGGCAGTCAACTCTGGGATTGCGCGTTTGCGGTTCAAGCGATTGAAGCGACCGGGTTGGCAAAAAACTTCAACGAGTGTTTGCGCGACGCCGCTAAGTATATCGACGACAGTCAAGTTAGAGATGACGCGCCGGAACTGAAGAAATATTACCGACACATCTCCAAAGGCGCATGGCCGTTTAGCACTAGAGACCACGGATGGCCCATTTCCGATTGCTCCAGCGAAGGTTTAAAAGCCGCGCTATCGCTGATGGATATGGAAGATCAAGGTTTGATTAAAATTGACCCAAAAAACAAAATAGCAGTCGATCGATTAGCGGATTGCGTAAATGTGATTCTGAGTTATCAAAACACGCAAAGATTTGGGTTCAAGCCTCAAGGAAGCGGCGGATGGGCGACGTACGAAAACACTCGAGCCGGTAAGTGGGTAGAAATTTTAAACCCGGCGGAGACGTTCGGGGACATCATGATTGATTATCCGTACGTGGAGTGTTCGTCGGCATCTATCCAAGCGATTTCCAAGTTCGCTAAACGGTTTCCGGACCACCCGATTGTGCCCCGCATTGAAAAAGCGCGCAAAAGCGGCCGAAACTTTTTGAAGAGCATTCAAAAAGAAGACGGGAGCTGGTACGGTTCGTGGGCGATTTGTTTCACCTACGGCACGTGGTTTGGTGTTTTAGGTTTGATTGCGACCGGGTCGACGTATGACACGTGCCCACACTTGCGTAAAGCGGTGCAGTTTTTACTCTCCAAGCAACAAGAAACCACCGGCGGATGGGGCGAAAGCTATCTCTCGTGCGAAAAGAAAGTCTATCATCAACTCTACGAAAAAGACGGGAAAACCGAGTTTGCGCATTGCGTCAACACCTCGTGGGCTATGCTTGCCTTACTCGCCACCGGTCAAGAGAAGAGAGACACCGCGCCGTTGCGCAAAGCCGCCGCGTGCTTGCTCAAAAAGCAACTCCCAGACGGCGATTGGCCGCAGGAAAATATCATGGGCGTATTCAACAACAACTGCATGATTACGTACGCAAACTATAAGAACATCTTCCCGCTGTGGGCGTTGGGTAAATTCGCAACAAAAGAATAATACTGACAATAATAATAATGATAATAATTAAAACCAATCAATCACAAATACCACTTCACTCGTTCGTCCGCTTTCAACTTCGCCATAATATTAATCACCTCTTCCCCATTCATCAAAACAACCGTCATGTTTGCGCTGCAATACTTTCCGTTTTTACTCAAGTTACTCGTCACGTTTTCCGGATGCACTTTCCTCCCGTCGCCCAACGTATCTTCCACGAGTTTCACCATGTCTCCAACAAACTCCGGCGAGTTAACTCCAATGGCTTGAAATTTTCGCTCGCTCGGGTACGTGTTCACTTTCTCGTCCAACTCGCGCCACTCTTCGGACGTGCCCGGTCCCATCACCGTATTCGATCCCCCGCCGCCGCCTAACGAAGCAGCCGACCCACCAGGCGGCGGATGTGCCGCATTCTCCACGATAACATCCGGCTGTTTCCTCTTGTTCTTCTTGACCAAATTTTCCCTTTTTGAGATTTTATCCAGAGCTTCGATCAGTTCGTTTTGCGGTTTCGATTCGTCCGTGTTGTCGTTCTCGTTCTTCGATGAAGAAGAGTCCGAGGACGCTCGAGGCGTCGTCGTCGTAAATTTCATCACCATCGCCCTTTTCCCGAAGATTTTGGAATGTGAAAACCCTTTGAGCGTTTTGGACGACGAGTAAGACGACGAGTAAGAACTCGACGAAGACGACGAGTAAGACGTGGCCACGCGAATGGCGAGTTGTCTGGCGACCGAGTGCATTCTTGTTTTTTCTTCGTGTGTGTCGTTTGCGGTTGTGGAATTGTGTTGAATTTTATACAAATTTGGCTGCTCTTTGACGGTTGCAAAGAATCTCGATTTTACGCAAGCGGACGGTCTCTCCCTCTCGCTTCTTCCTCTTCTCATCTCGATACCGACGAGGAGGGTTTCTTACTACTATTATCTTTATTCGTGTTATTAGTATACCTTTTCTTCTTTTTCTCCTGATTGTTCAACTTGATCTCAGCCGCGGTTTTCTTCATCCCGTCTCTGCTCTTCTCTTCTCTCACGGCGAAGGAACCGACGTTGCATCCTTGGACGTTTCCGTTTTTGTCTTTGACTTTCCTCAACTGGTCGTACGCGTCTCGAGAGGATATTTCCCCTCTGAGCAACTTCTCGTACGTGTGTAAGAGCAAAACGGTTTCGTTTTTATCCGTATCCACGAGTTCAATTCGGTAGTTCTTTATGTTTCCGATGTTTATCCAATCTTGAACAAACATGGCGCCGGATTGCGCTTCGGCGTTGAAGACGGTGTTGCGACAGCCCATGTCCGCGAGAACTAAATGGTCTTTGCCGTTCGAGTCGCGCAATCGCGCGTCGTTTGTTTCGCACGGGTGGCCGCAATCTTTGTAGCTGTTACCATCGGAGAGGAAACGGCAAAAGACGCAGTGCTCCGTGTGGAAGATTGGGAGATGGCAGTGAAGGATGATTTCGATTTTCGAGGCGGCGGTTTGCGGAGGAAGCGCGGCGGCGAGGTTGCGGATTTGGCGCGCGTTCAGGTCGTGCGTTAACGCCAAACGCTCCAGGTTGAACCTTTCCAGGAACGTGGAGGTGGTGAGAACATTTGCGGCGTTCAAGCTGAAATCGCCGCGAAGTCGCGGATAGGTTTTCCCTTCTTCCGCTTTTTCCGGGATCAACTCGTTCAGTTTGCGAAGTAGGCCCGCGGACCGAACTAAAAGGGCGTCCGCGTTTAAGCTTAAATAAAACCGCCACAATTTTTCCTCGTCCGGTTTCAACACGCGCGGAGTCGCGACTACGGCTTTTTTACCAGCTTCTTGGATTTTCTTCACCGCGTCGCGTAAACCGTGGACTTCCAAGAAATCGGCTTGAATTTCGTCCAAGAAATCAAACGCGCAACACGTTTCGACTTGTTCCATCGTTCGGCAGAGCACGGTAAGTTTAGGCTCGTCGTCCGGAGACGATTTTGTTGCCGGAACATTCTTTTCTCTTGTTTTTGACGCGATTGCCGTCGGCGTGCCCCACCATTTTTCAATTTCATTTTTGTACATTTGGTCTGAAACGCTCACGTCGTCGCTCGCCATCGCTTCCGCTTTCACCGCGCCCATGTTGCGTCGTTTCTCCAGCAACATTTCGACCGCTTCTCTTCGCGCTTTCTTGATTTCGCCGGCTGGAACGAAGATGTTGTTTTCATCGGTCTCAGTCTCCGAGAAGAAGAGTTTCTTGCAGTCGATGTTCTTTTCAGCGTCGAGAAAAAATGGCGTTCCTCCTAATTCGCCGATCGTTTTTGCGATGGATTGAAAATCAATCGGTTGTTTCTTCGCCTCTGAAATGTGCACGGACGTCATCGCTTCGCCAACGTTTCCTAACGAATCGTACAAAGCGATCTTCAAAGGCGCATCGCGCGATCCAGAGACTATACAAACGACGTCATCGCGCCCATCCGCACTCGGCGACGCGGACGATGCCGTCGCCACTACCTCTTCCTCGCTCTTCTCCTTTTTGCGATGTTGCGCCTTCTTCTCGCCAGACGTCGTCGACGTTCGCCACACGATATTCCCGGGTCGAATTTTCTGGTAATCCATTGAGTTCCTCGCAAATGCCAAAGTTACAAACTCGCTCGAACACATCTCGCTCGAGTCCACGTAACTCCCTCTTTCGTCGAAGATTTCGTAAATGAAACCGCCTTGCTCGTCGAGTTCCGGCGCGCCGTCATCAAACACGACGCCAAACCCGCGCTTCAAAACGCCATTGATGGAAGAGCTATCTTCTTCGTTGTTGTTGTTAGTCGTTGTTGTTGTTTGTATCGTCACTCGT